>Ga0307372_10005275_pt1 | contig 19493 bp, 15 predicted proteins | sample OX1MG_FD_202533 | JGI IMG/M metagenome (GOLD analysis project Ga0307372, IMG submission 202533) | Soil microbial communities from Risofladan, Vaasa, Finland - OX-1 | ecosystem: Environmental > Terrestrial > Soil > Coastal area > Acid sulfate soil | place: Finland: Risofladan, Vaasa | collected...
CTCCAAGGATCCGCGCTTGGAGCATTCCCGTGTAGCTCGACAGATCGATGTCCCCGCTGACGGTGACCATGTCTGTGACCCCCAGCTTCCCGCAGACCTCGAAGAATTCTTCCGGCTCCTGGGGGCTGCGGTGGAGCCGGTCGTGTTGCCAGACCAGGACCGAATCGACGGTCCCGGCTCGGATGTCCTCCAGGAGCTGGCGGTACTGCGGACGAACCTTCCCGCGGTAAGCGCTGATGTCGTCGTCCACGTAGGTGGCGACGACGGGCCAGCCCTTGGTGGCGGCGAGGCGCTGACAGTCCTCAATCTGGCGGTTCACCCCCAGCATGTCGCCGCCGCGGTCTTCGGAGATCCGAGCGTAGATTGCGGCTGCTTCTGGCATATGTAACATTGCGGCACTGCGGGGCACTCGGTCTCTATCTCGTCCACCAGCCTGCGTGGCCTTGGTGTTGACCAGCGCTCCCGACGCCAGATGGTTGAGGACGACAAGACGACGCTGCTCAGACGCGGTCAATGTGATCCGGCCTCCATTCACGGGGTGGCGGAATCACAGAACTGTTAGGGGTGACGTTTTCTCAGAACACCGACACCATGGGCGTGCGACGGTTGACAAATTCCGCTCCGCTCGGATAAGTTCCACCGTAAGTACGCGACTTTTGGCAGGTGTCCACGCATGGAACTCCACAGGAACCTCTGTGGAAGCTACATGTAGAGTTCTGGGTCCAGGCACTGAAGTATTCCGTGGGCATCGTGTCGAGCACCTTGAGCGGACTGAGTCGAGATCTCCACGCGCCGAGCGAGATCTTCGCTAAGGGGGTAGCGCCGTAGACCACTCTCCGCTGGTATCGGTGATCGTGCTGAACCACGATGGGGGTCGCTTTCTAGAGCCCTGCCTCAAGGCACTGGAGGCCCAGGTGCTGGATGGGGGATTCGAAGTCCTGCTGGTGGACAATGCCTCCTCGGACGGCTCACCCGATCTGGTTCGCAGTCGCTTCCCGTCCGTGCGCGTGATCGAGGCCGGGGCAAATCTGGGCTTCGCCGCCGGCAACAATCTCGGCATTTCGAAGGCCACGGCCCAATACATTGTGCTGCTCAACAACGACACCCAGGTCCGCCCCGGCTGGCTGACGGCCCTGGTTGAGGCCGCCGTAGATGAGCCGAGGGTGGGAGCGGTCACGGCCAAGCTGCTGTTTCGCGACCAGCCAGGCACGATCCAGAACGCGGGCTGCCTACTCTTGACCGACGGCAGCGGCGCTGACCGCGGAAGCGGTGAACCCGACGACGGTCGGTACGATACTAGGGAAGAGGTGTTCGGCGCCTGCGGCGCCAGCGTCCTGTATCGGCGCGAGATGCTGGATGACGTAGGCCTCCTCGATCCCACATTTTTCATGTATTACGAGGACACCGATCTCAACTGGCGGATGCGGCTCCGGGGCTGGCGCGTGGTCTACGAGCCGGGGGCTGTCGTCGATCACGTGCACGCGGGGTCGAGCGGCGAGTGGTCGCCCCTGTTCACCTTCCACGTCGATCGCAACCGCCTCTTCATGATCCTGAAAAATGCCCCTCTGGGTTTCGTCGTCCGGGCTTTCGGGGGCTTTGCCCGGACGGCGGTGCTGAACGCCATCCGCACCGTTTGGGGCCGGCTCCGCCGCCCCCCCGCCGCCCTGGCGCGGGCCGATCTGGGGTCCGGACGAGCCCGAATTCACCTCCGCGTGCTGCTCTCCCTCGCCCGATATACGCCGGAAATGCTCCTGAAGCGATCTCGCATCCGCTCCCGCCGGGCGGTGCCGGACTCCGCGATCGAGGGCTTCCTATTCCCCCGAGAGCTGTGGGACGCCCGCTTTCGGTAGGCCTTTATTCACCGTTCTTCGGATCCACCGTGGGGGGCGGAGAGAAGTACCTGGCTGTCGCGGCGGAGGCCATCCGGGACTCATTCCGTGACGTCAGGGTTGAGATCGTAAGCCCCGCCCCCGCCGATCGAGAGCTGTATGAGCGCATGCTTGCCGTGGATCTAAGCGGCATCCATCTGCGCTCAACCACCGCCCGCGTCACCGCTCTGCACCGCCGCCTCAATTCGATCCGTCGTCTGCGCCTCTACCGCGATCTATTCGTCTCCGCCCGCGCCGTCCGATTCACCCGAGACTACGACCTCCTGCTCAGCATGGTCTACGTCATTCCCGCATTCACCCGGGCCCGACGCAGCGTGATCCTGTGTCAGTTTCCCTACACCATCGGGTCGACGCCGCCCGGGGTCCCGTCGGTGATGCGGCCCTTGTACCGCATTTACACCCTGCCCGAGCGTCTGCTGCGTCCGATCCTGGTCGGAGACGATCTGAGATCGTTCCAGAAGGTGATCTGCTACTCGGAGTACGTGCGCGGCTGGGTTCGCCGCTACTGGCATCGAGATTCCGACCTCGTCTTTCCGCCCATCGATATTCCCGTGGCCGAGCCCGACTTCGACCTCAAGGACCGCGTCATCCTGTCGGTCGGACGCTTCTTTTCGGGCGGCCATTCCAAGCGCCACGACGTCCTGATCCAAGCCTTTCGCCAGATGTGCGACGCTGGCCTCGGCGGTTGGGAGCTGCATCTGGCGGGCTCGGTTCACCGCGATGAAGACAGCCTGCGCTATTTCGAGCGTGTGCAGGACCTGGCGCACGGCTACCCGGTGCATATTCACGAAGAGCCTGCCTATGAGGATCTCCAGCATCTGTATCGGCGCGCGTCCATCTACTGGCACGCGTCCGGATTCGGGATCGATCCCGACCGGGACCCGATCGCACTCGAGCACTTCGGCATGACCACCGCCGAGGCCATGAGTCACGGGGTCGTACCGGTAGTGCTCGCCGCTGGAGGTCAGCTCGAGGTGGTGCACGACGGCGAGGATGGATTTCACTGGCGGACTCTGGACGAATTGCAGGAGCGTACCCGGCGCCTGATCGACGACCCTGGCCTCATCAGACGGCTGGCGCTGGCCGCCCGGAGCAGCAGCCGGCGTTATTCGCGACCGGAGTTCAAGCGCCGCATGGCAGATAGCCTGCGCCCGCTGATCGACGATCTACGTCAAGGCTGAGCCGGCCGCTGGAGCAACCATCATGCACCGCCTCGAGTCGGGCCTGGGCCCTGTCCCAACCTGGCTACGGCTGCGGATTCGCAGAATGGGGCTTGGACTGGGCTGAGGTCGGAGTTACGGCGTGACCGAGCGGCTCTCGGGGCTCCCTTTCGATCGGTAGTTCAGGACGTCTTGACCACTCCCGAAAGGACCCGACGTAAACGCGGACGTCGTGGAAGCCGAGTCGCTCCAGAGCCAGGTAGGTGTTGCAGGCTCGATGGCTCTTCTGGCAGTAGACGATCACCGGAAGGTCCGCGGACAGTCCCGCCCCGAGCACCAGTTGGGACAGCTCATGGTCGGGCTTGAATCCGATCAGCGGACCCTGAGCCGTGCTTGAATCGCGTTCCAGGAGTGCGGTCCACTCGAGCGGGATGGCCCCTGGCAACCGGCCCAGCCGCGGATTCCACTGCAGTCGGCGGCGACCGCGGTACTCGGGCTCGTCGCGGACGTCCAGGAGCTGGGCGGAGCCGTCACGCAGGGTGTCTATCACGTCGTCGACTCCGGCCACCCAGCGTTGGTCGAGGCGGGGCGGTCTGGCTCGGGGGAATCCCGGTGGGCGCGAGTTTAAAGTGGTGCTGAGAGGGCGCCCGGCCTCCCGCCAGGCGCGAATCCCGCCGTGCAAGACCCGGCTCTCAGAGTTGCCCAGGGCCCGGAGCATGAAGGCGGGGCGTGGGGCGCGGTTTTCCATCCCCGCGTCGTAGAAGATCACCGGAGCGTCGAGGGGGATGCCGGCGGCAGCGAACATCGCCATCCAGCTAGCCGCCAGGGCGTCCAGCTCGGCGCGCGAGGTGTGCTCGTTGGCGTGAATGAAGTTGTCGAAGTGGATCGCCCCCGGCAAGTGCCCGCGCCGGTAATCGGCGCCGCGGCGCGTGTCCACCCAGATTGGCGCCGGATCCAGGCTGGACAACTCCTCGAGTGACACCAGGAGTTGACGCTGGTCGTCGGCGCGACTCGTCACCGTCTTGGAATTCGAAATCTTGTTCACCACTGCTCCTAATTGGCGTTGGATCCGAACGAGCGCATGTGTTCACGCTCTCGTTCGAACGCTCCTGGAGGCAGTTCGCGTGCGCCTCCCAGCGTGGCCGCCCCCAGCATCAGCACCGCGGCCTCCTCCAAGGCCACGATGACCTGGGCCGCGTGCCGAGGGGTGTCGCTGAACGCGAGCAGTCCGTGGTTGGCCAGCAGGACGCACGGCAGCCCGGGATGGGCGCGGATCTGATCCACGATGTTGCGCACCGATTCGGGCGAACCACGGGGGGCCCAGTCCGCCACCGGGATGGACTCGTACACGCCTTGGCGTAGCGCGGATTCGTAGCGGCAGGGCAATCGCTCCCCGGCCATGGCGAAGGTGGTGAGAGCCGGGGAGTGGGTGTGGATGACCGACCCGATGCGGGGGTCGGCGCGGTAGACGTCAGCGTGCATGAGCACAATCTCATCCACCACTGGGTCGAGTTCGCCCTCCACAACCTCGCCCCCGAAGGTGGTGAGGGCCATGTGCTCTGGTCCGAGCTGGCGTATGAACGGCGTGCCCGTGATAACCATCCGCTCAGCCGCCTCGCCGCCCACGCGCATGGACGCGTTGCCGTGGCCACTGTGTGACATGACCTGGCTCGTGAACAGAAGCTGCACGGCTTCGACCACCTGCAACCTGGGATCCGGATCTGACGTCATAGCCCACCTCCAGCATGTCCGTCCGGCGGGACGGCGTCGATCTCCACCGCGACGTGGATCGGCGTCGCCAGCTTGAGAATATTGAATACCGTGCAGTGGCTCTCGGCCAGCTCCAGCCCCCGGCGCAGCCGATCCTCGTCGGCGGCCGGCACCTGGATCCGCCAGAGCATGTCGATACGGGTGAACACCTGCGGCGGATCAGGGGCGCGCTGGGCCGAAATGGACAGCTCGATGCTCGGCGGCTTCATTCGCATCCGCCGCATGACCAGATCCAGGGTACGCGCGCTGCAGGATGCCAGGCCCGCCAGCACCAGGTCGGTCGACTTGGGCTCCTCGCGCTGCAGCTCTATGACCTCGCCGTTGGAAAGGGTGACCGCGAACGGGGCCTGACCCCCGCCCGTGATCACGACCGTCTGCACAGCCCCGGGCTCGCTGATGGCTACCCCGCCTCCTTCTGGTCATCCTGAGCTCGGCTGATCGGCCAGCGCCGGGCCAGGATGTGCACGTACACCCCGAGGAAGACCATCAGGGCCACCCAGGCGACGGCGAATCGGAGCGCGAAGATCGAGGGGACTATGAGCACGACCATGATCAGGGTCACGAGCAGCGGCCAGAGCCAGACGCCGCCGAGGACGTACCAGCGGGGCAGGAAGTAGGCAATGCCGCGACTCTGCTGGGCTTTGGTCGCCTCCCACGACTGATCCGTCGGTTGCGAAGTCATGTCGTCCTCCTCGGTGTACCGGCTACTTGGCCGGCGGATTGCGGGGTCCTCAATGCGTGGTTCATCGCGCCTCCTCGGGGCCTGATTTGAGGGCCCAGGCCTCGAGGCGATCGAGGCCGTAGGAACGGCTGAAGCGGAGCACCTGCTGGAACTCGGGCCCGGTGGCCAGGCTGACCAGGATGCCCAGGGTGAGCGAGGCGAGCAGGCCCGGGACTACGGAATCGATCTTGCCAAATGAGGCGTGCACCAGGTGCTGCGGGATGACCACGAAGTTCCAGAATGCGGCCACCGCGGCACCCCCGATGGCGGCGAAGAAGGCGCCGTGCCGGGTCATCCGGGGCCAGAAGAACATGCCGATGTAGGGCACCAAGGCACCGGAGACGAGCATCGAGTAGATGAAGAGCAGCACGGTCAGGATGGTGCTCCCGCTAAACGCCCACCAGAGGGCGAGGAGGCTGGCGCCGAGGACCGCGAGCCGCGAGAGGAGCGCCACCCGGTTCTGGGGCAGCTCGGGCTGGAGGTATTTGAGGTGGATGTCGGTGACGTAGTGGCTGGCCGAGCCCATGAGGGCCGCGCTGGCGGTGGAGACGACGGTGCCGAGGAGGGCCGCCAGGTAGAGGCTGCTCAGCCAGAGGGGAGCATGGTCTCGGAAGATGGTTGGGGCGACCAAGTCGAGGCCGTGAACGTGGCCGGGCAGGACGAAGGCCCGGCCGATAACGCCGATCATGACGTTACCGAGCAGGATCACGGGCAGGATGCAACCCGCCACCACCCAGGCCAGGACACCCTCCCGGGTGTTCCGAGCGGAGAAGATGTTGCGGAAGAGTTCGGGCCGAAGCGAGTTACCCAGGAGCAGGTTCGCAACCCAGCCCACGATCAGCGTCGCCGGGACCGCGGTCGGGTTGAGGTTCTTGGCCGGGATCTTGGCCACAACGTGCTGCCAGCCGTCGGGGATTGAGCCGTGGCCGAGCTGGAAAAGGAGAACCAGAGGTGCGGCGACCATGGTCGCGACCATGAGCAGGCCCTGGATGGGGTCGGTGTAGCCGATCCCATACTGGCCTCCCGCCATCACGTAACCGGTCAGTATCGCCCAGGCCAGAACCGACCCGACCCAGGAGGGCACGCCTCCGAATACGTGCAGAACCGTTCCCACGGTGATGATGGTGATGGTGCTCACCCCGAGCATCCGGAGCAGACCCAGCGCCGACACCACCATCCGGGTGGGGCTTCCGAATCGCTCTCCCAGCGGTTCTGACATCGTGATTCGCGACATCCGGGTCAGGATGGGCACCAAGAGCACGGCCATGAGCAGCACGCCCAGGCCGCTGCCCACGTCCGCCCAGAGGAATGAGATCCCGAGCTTCCAGGCCGAGCCGATGTAGGCGATGAAGGTGGCGCCGCCGGCATAGGTGCCGACGACTGAGCCCAGGATGGCCCACCAGGGCAGGCTCTTGTCAGCGATGAAAAAGGAGCGCAGGCCGCCCGATGCGCGGCGCGAGAAATAGAGCCCGATGGAGAGTCCGAGGCCGAGATAGACGACGAAGATGATGCTCAGCTGGAGCAGGCCTGGACTCATTGTCGAATCCTCGCTGCGAGTTCACGCGAATCCAGCTCCGCGCCCAGCGCCGTCGGTGCCCCGATCTCGTCATGCATGGAAAACCTCCGCGTAGGGTTGTCGCAGCCCATTTGTGGGACTACGCCCGAAAGGGCGCGGTGGTTGTTATAACATTCCTACAGGATGCTGTATCGGCGACTTGCGCAAGACCTGCGCCGACGCATCGAATTGGGGCTACTAAAGCCTGGGGACCGGCTGCCTGGGGAGTTCGAGCTGGTCCGCCTGCACGGGATGAGCCGGACCACCGTGCGCCTAGCGCTAGGCGAATTGGAGCGGGGGGGCTTGATCGAGCGTCGGCAGGGCCGGGGGACCTATGTACGCGCCCCGGCTACTGCGCGGGACGTGGTCACGCTGGCCAGCTGCGAGCGCGACATTGCAGCGCAAGGGCTCACTGCATCGCTCCGGGTCTTGGACGTGTCGGCGGTTCCAGCCAGCCGCGAAGTGGCCGCTGCGCTGGGCTTGGAACCCCGCACCAAGGTGATGTGCATCGCCCGCCTGCGGCTGGCCGATGGCAAACCGGTCTGCCACGACCTGACCTACCTTCCTCTGGCCATAGGGGAGCGAATAGACCGGCGGGATCTGGAACGAGAACGCATCTGCACCCTACTTCGGCGGCAGTTCGAAATCAGATTTTCGGAGCGGCGCCTGACCTTCCGTGCGGCAGCCGCGTCGGCGCGGACCGCAGCGCACTTGGGAGTCGCCCCATCGAGTCCCCTGTTCATCGTCGACATCTGCACCTATGCCGAGCTGGGCTGGGCGGTCGAGTTTCAACGTCGCCAGTACCCAGCCGAGCGTCTGAGCTACGTCGTCCGTCTGGCCGACGTAGAGAACTTCGACGAGACCCAGGCCCAGGTGCTGGCCCTGGACAGAATGTTCGCCTGATCCGGTCGCGCTCAGCGGGACGACGGCGTCAGTTGAACCAGCCCACCAGGTCCGCGATCAGATTTACGCTGCCGTTGGAGTTGTAGAGGTCGATCTTGCCGTCGGCGCCCACTCCAACCACGACCTCGTTGGCGACCGATGCGCCCGGCTCCGGGTTCAGGTCGGAAGCCAGGGGGGGGCTCGCGCCGTCGGGATACGCGGTGACGTAGGTCGTGGTGCTGGCACCGGTCGCGGTCAGGGTCAGAACTACGGCCGATACCGAACCAGGAGTCGCGGGCAGGCCGGGCTGTCCGGTGATGCTGAGCTGGATCGACTGGCCGGGACCCACGGGGGTGGAGATGCCGCCGGTGCCAACTCTGGTATCAAGCATGCGCAGGGGGGTGGCGCTGGCGAACATGTGGGTTGAGGTCTGCGCCGCCCCGGTGAAGTAACCGCTGAGGTCCACCACGACCTGGGTGTAGCCGCCTGAGTTCAGGATCTGGATGTCACCATTGCTACCCACTGCGACGACGGCTCGGTTCGGCACCACCTGGCCGGGAGTGAAGTTCACATTTGACGTGCCGGTCCACGTCGTGCCTCCGGCGTAAGCCGCCAGCCAGCCGGTGCTGGTCGGGTTGACCGCGGTCAGGTTCACGACCACGGCCGAGATGCCATTTGGAAGACTTCCGCCCGCGGACTGAGTCACCGGCAGCGAGCGCGCCTGGCCGGGACCCAGGGGCGAGTTGGTGGTTCGCGTGTCGAGAAGTCTTACGGGGGCGGCTGAGGGAACCAGGTGCCCGGCCGCTCCCGAACTGGTCGCGCTGTCGCTGTAGTACCCAAAGACGTCGGCGACGAGGTCGATGGTGCCCTGAGAGCCGTTATAGAGGCTGACCTCGCCGTTGGCCCCGATCGGGACGGTGACCATGTTGGCCACGGTCTGGCCGGCGCCGAAGTTGACGCTGGACGTGAACGGCCGGCAGGTGCCGGAAGCGAACGAGGTCACATAGCCGACCTGGGCGGCGTCGGTCGCGGTCAGGTTCAGCACCACCGCTCCAGCCCCGGCGGGGACGCCCCCGTAGCCCTGGACGGCTAGGTTTTGAGTCTGGCCCGGAGCGATGGTGCCGATCCCGCTTCCGTTTCGCGTGTCGAGCAGACGTTGGGGACTAAGGCTGTGGAATTGGCCCGGCCAGACCCCAGCTCCGGACGCCGGGGTGACCGGGTTGGAGTACGCGGGAGGGCCGGTGCCGTAGCTGTTCTGAGATTGCACCGCCACCGTGTAGGGCGTCCCGTCGGAGAGATTGGCGACCACGGCCGAGGTGGCCAGGCCTCCCACGCTGGACGCCGAACCGCCCGGGTTGGCGGTCACCGTGGAGGCGGTTATGGGCGCCGCGCCGGATCCTCCGGGAGTCCAGTTCACGACCGCGAAGCCGTTTCCGGGACAGGCGTTGACCTGGCTCACGGCGCGGGGCGCGTTGGAGAACTTGTCCTGGAGCGCGTTCCAGAGGGAGCTCATTCCCCCGCCCATGTCGAGGGACCAGATTCCGGCCCCGCTGAGACCGTCGTTCAGCACCAGCTGGTACTTGGCGGCGAGGCTGGAGGGGCTATCCATATACACCTCGCGGTAATCCGAGCCGGTGCACTTGAAGCCGAGGCCGGAGGGCACGTTGCTCGCGTTCCACGAGGCCCAGGGGTCCACCTGATCGTACTGATCGCCGCGCCAGGGGATGTTGATCCCGTCCAGCCCGTACTGTGTGTTGGCCAGCCACTCGGGGTTGGTCGAGGGATATGCGTTGGGGCCGGACGAGGTCACACAGGCGGCCCAACCGTAATACGGTAGGCCCAGGATGGTCTTGCCCGGACCGACTGCGGCCGAGTACTGGGACGCGATGTTGGTGTCACTCCACTTGTACGCGGACAGGGGCGAGGTGGGGCTCAGGCAATACCGGCTGCAGTTCGCTGGAGGACCACTCCAGTCGCTGTCGTCGAGCTCATAGGCCATGACGAAGAAGGCGCTCACGTAGGGGGCCATCGCGGTCACGTTGAAGAATCCATCGCGGCCGGGAAAGGCTGCCGACGCGCCGTAGGTGTCGATGGTGAGGTAGTACGGCACCGGCAGATCGGCGCGCATGTCCGCGACGAACTGAGTGACCATGGCCTCGGTGTTCGATCCGCAGCCCCCGCCGGCTCCCTCGTAGTCGATGTTGACTCCGTCAATTCCCTTGGCTCGGACCTGAGCGGCCGCCAGTGAGGCGGTGGTCGCGCCGGCGCTCAAAGCCGCGCACATGCTGCTGTCGGTCGCCTGGTAGATGACCGTGAGCACGACCCTAACCCCGGCCGCGTGCGCCGCCTGCACCATCTGGCTGAGCGAGCTCGAGTTCCACTGCGACCATCCGCTGTCGTTGGCGAATCCACCCACCGGCTGACCTGAGCAGTTGGCCTGGCTCGAACTGGCGCAGACGTGGAGCCCGAAGTAACCAAGGGTCGAGAGCAGGGATAGGTTGTATGTCTGCCAGCCGACGTAGGGGCTGGCCAGGTTGCCCGCCTGGACAAAACCAAACACCTCTCGATTCAAAGCCCGGTTCGGAGTGGTGATAACGGGGGAAGTGGCGGGCGCCACGCTGCTCGCCGTTGCGGTCGATGTGGCGGGCTTGCTCAGCGCCTGCGAGGCTTGCTGCATGGCGCTCGGCGGACCGGGCGATGCCGATGGTGAGGGCGAGGGTGAGGGCCCGCTGGCCAGGGCCTGGGCGGGGGAGAGGAGGGCGGTCGCCATCGCGGCGAGAAATAAAACAGGTAAAAGACGTGGGGAAAGTGAGTGCATGGACTTGGTGCCGCCACCTGACTACAACGTTTGGCGCACTCTAATCCGGTGTCCGGGGTCAAGTCAAATTCGGATCAGCGGATTCTGATCGACGCCCGTCCCCTGCAGGGCCCCAGCGCCAGGCGTGGAATCGGCCGTTACGTGCGGGGTCTGCTGGAGGGATTCTTCACCGCCGGACACCGGGGACAGATGGGACTGCTGATCGACGCCGCCATGCCCGTGCCCCCGGTTCCGCCCGGGGACTTCGTGATGTTCGCTGTGAGCCGCCGCTATCGAGGCCGGCTCGCGGGCTATGAGGACTCCGTCCGGCTGGCGTCCGATCTGGCCAGGATCGGGCCCTCGCTCTACCACGCGACCACGCTGTCCTTGCCCGCGCCCAGCCCGATTCCGCTGGTGGTCACCGTCCATGACCTCATCCCCTGGGCTGTCGGCGGGTGGGGAAACCTGGGCGAGAGGCTGCGCTACTCTCCCGGGCGGCGCCGCCTGCGGGGGGCCGAGCGCATCCTGGCCGTCTCTCAGGCCACGGCGTCCGACGTGGTTCGCCTGGCCGGGGTCGATCCCGACCGCGTGGACGTGATCCCAGAGGCGGTGGGGGAGGGTTTCGCGCCCCGGCCCGGGGCCCAAGAGCGGGTCCGGGCGAGGTTTGGGCTCGGCTCCCCCTATCTCCTTTATGTCGGCGCCCTCGACCGCCGCAAGGACCCGGCGGCGCTGCTCCGAGCCCTCGCGGTGGGACGCCAGGCGGTGCCCGATCTGGATCTGGTCCTGGCCGGCGACCCCGGTCCCCAGGCCCCCCGTGACCTGGGGGCCGCCCGCCGCCTTGGTTACGTCGACGACTCCGAGCTGACCGATCTTTATTGCGCTGCCACCGCGCTGTTGTTCCCGAGCCGCTACGAGGGATTCGGACTGCCGGTTCTGGAGGCCATGGCCTGCGGTTGCCCGGTGGTGTGCTACGCCAACTCCAGCCTGAGCGAGTTGGTGGGCGACGCCGGAGTGCTGGTTCCCGACGGCGACGGGGAACTGCTGGGCCGGCGTGCGCTTGAGGTCGCTCAGGATGGCGACCTGGCGCGGCGGCTGAGCCAGGCGGGGCTGGAGCGCTCCCGCGAGTACAGCTGGACTCGCGCGGCCAGGGGCACGCTCGAGGCCTACCGCCGGGTGCTGCAGGGGTCGCGGCCGTGAGTGCGAGCCACCCTGGCATAATCGAGCCGAATTGAGCCGCATCGCCATGATCGGCGCGGGCTACGTCGGCCTCACCACCTCCGCCTGCCTGGCCGACCTCGGCAACGACCTGACCGTGCTCGACATCGATCAGGCCAAGATCGATGGCCTGCGCCAGGGACGACTGCACTTCTTCGAACCCGGGCTGCAGGAGGTCGTCACGCGCAATCTGGCCGCCGGTCGCCTGCGCTTCACGACCGAGTATGCGGAGGCGATACCCGGGGCTGAGATGGCGTTCATCGCCGTCTCCACGCCCGAAGGTGCGGGCGGCGAGGCGGACTTGAGCGCGGTTACGGCTGCCGCCGCCTCGATCGCCGGCCACTTGGATGGCCCCCTGGTCATCGTCAACAAGTCCACGGTCCCGATCGGGACCGGGGACTTGGTCTCGCGCACGGTGCACGAGTGCAATGGTGCCCACCCCGTGGTCGTGGTCTCTAATCCCGAATTCCTGCGCGAGGGCTCCGCGCTCAAGGACTTCATGGAGCCGGACCGGGTCATCATCGGGGCCCATGACCACGACGCGGCGGACAAGGTGGCGCGGCTCTACGAGCCGCTCTCGGCCCGGGTCCTGGTCACCGACATGTACTCGGCGGAGATGATCAAGTACGCATCCAATGCCTTCCTGGCCACTCGCATCTCCTTCATCAATGAGATGGCGCGGATCGCCGAACGCGTCAACGCCGACATCAAGGTGGTGGCGGAAGGCATGGGTCTGGACCATCGCATCAGCCCCCACTTCCTGGACGCCGGGCTGGGCTATGGCGGCTCCTGCTTTCCCAAGGATGTCAAGGCGCTGGCCGCCATCGCCGAGCGATACGACTACCACCCCGAACTCCTGCAGGCGGTGATGGACATCAACCGCGACCAGCGCCGATTGATCCTGGACAAGCTGGCTCAGTGCCTGGGTGAGGTCTCGGGTCTTACCGTAGGGCTGCTGGGGCTCTCCTTTAAGCCCAACACCGACGACATGCGGGAGGCTCCCAGCGTCGACATCGCGCGCGAGCTCATGGCCCGTGGCGCGAGCGTGATCGCCTACGATCCCGCGGCCATGGAGAAGGCGCGAGGGCTGCTGCCCGGGGTCGAGTTTGCACCTGACGCCTACGCCACCGCGCGCGGCGCCGATGCCCTGGTATTGGTCACGGAATGGAACGAGTTCAAGCAGCTCGACCTGAAGCGCATCAAGCGCCTGCTCCGGCGCCCGATCCTGGTCGATGGTCGCAACCTCTACGACCCGGCGGACATGCGGCGCCTTGGCTTCATCTATCGGGGGGTGGGTCGTAGCTAGGGCGGTCGTCTCGGGGGGCGCGGGTTTCATCGGCTCTCACCTTTGTGAGCGCCTGCTCGAACGCGGCGTCGACGTCCTGGTCCTGGACAACCTGGTCACCGGCGCTCAGAGCAATTTGGACCACCTCCGGAGCCGGCCCGGCTTCGAGTTCCTCGAGCACGACGTGAGCAAGCCGGTAGAGGTAGCGGGCGGGGTGGATTTTGTCTTCCACTTTGCCTCGCCCGCGTCCCCGGTCGACTTTGCCCGGATCCCGATCGAGATCGTCAAGGTGGGCACCCTGGGCACGCACAACATGCTCGGCCTGGCCCTGGCCAAGGATGCCCGTTTCCTGCTCGCCTCTACCTCTGAGGTCTACGGGGATCCCCTGGTCCACCCCCAGCCCGAGTCGTACTCGGGGAATGTCAACCCGACCGGGGTGCGCGCCTGCTACGACGAATCCAAGCGCTGCGCGGAGGCGTTCACCATGGCCTACCACCGGGCCCACGGCCTGAAGACGCGCATCCTGCGCATCTTCAACACTTACGGTCCGCGGATGCGGCTTGGAGATGGGCGCGTGATCCCCAACTACATGAGCCAGGCCCTGCGCGGGGAGCCGCTGACCGTCTACGGCGACGGCAGCCAGACCCGCAGTCTTTGCTACGTCGACGACCTGGTGGAGGGAGCTCTGGCGGTGATGGGACAGGATGACCCGATGCCGTTCAACATCGGCACCCAGGACGAGATCACGATGCTAGAGCTGGCTCGCATCATCCAGCGCCTGGCTCAGAGCCCAAGTCCGATCGAATTCCGAGCGCTGCCTCAGGACGATCCCCGCCAGCGCCGCCCCGACACCGCTCGCGCCGAGTCCCGGCTGGGTTGGCGGCCGCGCTGGGCGCTGGAGGATGGATTGCGTCTGACCCTTGACCAGCTGCGCTCGGTCCTGTGAGCCGCCCCGAGGGCCTCGAGCGACTCGTCCGCCAGGTGCCCGATTTTCCCGTTCCCGGGGTGCTGTTCCGCGACATCACCCCGCTCCTGGCCGACGCCGGCGCCCTGGCCGAGTCGGTCGACGCCATGTGCCAGCCCTGGCTCGATGCCAGAGTGGAGATCGTGGCCTCGATGGAGGCCCGGGGCTTTCTTTTTGGGACCGCCGTCGCAACCCGGCTGAAGGCCGGTTTCGTGCCCGTGCGCAAGGCGGGGAAATTGCCCTGGAGCACCTTCGGCACGCCGTACCGCCTGGAGTACGGGGAGGACGTGCTGGAGATGCACCAGGACGCCTTCACGCCAGGCGCCCGGGTTCTGCTGGTTGATGACGTCATCGCCACCGGGGGCACCGCGGCCGCGGTGGTCGCTCTGATCGAGCAGCTCGGCGGGGTCGTGGTCGGGGCTCAGTTTCTGATCGAGATCGCCGGTCTGGGTGGGCGTGCCCACCTGGCCGGGTACGACCTGCGGGCCGTCATCACGTATACATGAGAGGAGATCAATGAGTAGTCAATCGAGCGACGTCAAGGACGGCGGACTGGCCGCCCAGGGTCAGGACCTGATCGACTGGGCGGCGCGAGAGATGCCGGTGGTCCTGGCCATCCGGGAGCGATTCGAGCGCGAGAAGCCGCTCGCGGGCCTGCGCGTCTCGGCCTGCCTGCACGTGACCTCGGAGACAGCCAATCTCATGATCACGCTCCAGCAGGGTGGGGCCGATGTCGCCCTCTGCGCCTCCAACCCCCTTTCCACCAACGACGCCGTCGCCGCCGCCCTGGCGGTGACGCACCGGATCCGGACCTTCGCCATCAAGGGGGAGGACAACCAGACCTACTACTCCCACATCGCCGCGGCTCTGGATCACCGCCCCAACTTCACCATGGACGATGGGGCTGACCTGGTCACCATGCTCCATCGCGAGCGCCAGGCGGATCTGGCCGAGGTCCTGGGCGGCACCGAGGAGACCACCACCGGGGTGGTCCGGATGAAGGCCATGGCCGACCAGGGGGTGCTGCGCTACCCGGTCATCGCGATCAATGAGGCCGACACCAAGCACCTCTTCGACAATCGCTATGGCACCGGGCAGTCGACCCTCGACGGCATCGTGCGCGCGACCAACATCCTGATCGCGGGCAAGACCGTGGTTGTCGCCGGCTACGGCTGGTGCGGGCGGGGTCTGGCCAGCCGCATGAAGGGTCACGGGGCGGACGTGGTGGTGACCGAGGTCGACCCGGTCAAGGCGCTCGAGGCGGCCATGGATGGATTTAGGGTCATGCCCATGGCCGAGGCGGCCGTGGCCGGCGACATCTTCGTCACCGTCACCGGCGACCTCAACGTGATCGATCGGGAGCACTTCAAGCTCATGCGCGACGGCGCCATCATGGCCAATTCGGGGCATTTCAACTCCGAAATCAACTTGAAGGCGCTGGACGAGGAGGCGAGCGAGGTGCGCCAGGTCCGTCCCATGGTGCAGCAGTACCGGATGGCCGACGGTCGCCGGCTGCAGGTGCTGGGTGAGGGAAGGCTGATCAACCTGGCCGCCGCCGAGGGGCATCCCGCCGCGGTCATGGACATGAGCTTTGCCAACCAGGCCCTGTCGGTCGAGCATCTGGCCAAAAACCGGGATCTGGAGCCGCGGGTCTACGACGTCCCGCGCGAGATCGACGCCGAGGTGGCACGGCTCAAGCTCGCCGCCATGGGGGTCAGGATCGACACCTTGACCGAGGAGCAGGTCAGATACCTAAATTCCTGGGAAGAAGGCACCTAGACCGCTCGGGTCGGGTTTGGGTGCTGGGCGGCGGAGGGGGCCGCGGCGCGGCCCAGGTCGGGGTGCTGATCGCGCTCTTCGAGGCCGGTGTCCACGCGCCCACAGAGGTCCTGGGGGTGAGCGTGGGAGCACTGAACGGTGCCGTCATCGCCGGCCGGCCGAGCCTGGCGGGCGCCCAGCTGCTGCATCGCCTCTGGCTCTCGCCGCAGGCCCGCGGGGTGCTCCACGTGGACTGGGTCTCGCTCCTGTTGGGGCGCCTGCGCGGGGGCGCGCCGAGCGCCCTCCCAGGCGCCAATCTGGAGCGCCTGATCCAGCACTACGTGACCATGACCGGGATCGATCAATTCGAGGAGCTGACCGTACCGCTCCGGGTCCTGGCCACCGACATCGCCCGCGGCGAGCTGCGCGAGTTCGGAGCCGGTGAGCTCTCACCCGCGCTACGCGCCTCGGCCGCCCTCCCGGCCGTCTTTCCCCCCGTCGTCATCGACCAGGTCGGGTACATGGACGGCGGGGTGATCGACAACCTACCCATCGCCCGGGCGGCCTTGGGGGGGGCCGGCGTGATCGCGATCTCGGTCATGGCCCCCGACCGCATGGATCACTCGCCCATGGGCTGGGCGGAACTGGCGGGCCGGGTGCTCCAGCTCTCCTTGCACCATCGCATGCTGGCCGAGTTTGCCACCCTTCCGAGCCGCGCCAGGGTGTGCGTGCTTTGCCCCGTCCTACCCGCGCGGGTGGGTTGGGACATGCGCTCTGAGCTGGTCGAGTGGGTGATCGAGGCGTCGCGACTGGCCACCCTGGCCCTGCTCCAGCGCGAGGGGCTCGGCCTGCTCGATCGCGCCGGCGTTCACCCCTTCGAGATCGGAATCGTCTGATCCCTCGCCGCTATCTGCGCCTATCCGTACCAGCCGAGGACGTCGACGATGACGTCCACCTGGCCCTGGGAGTTGTGCAGCTCGATGGCACCGTTGGGACCCACGGTGGCGACGACCAGGTTGGCCACGGTGGCGCCGCCGCTCCAGTTGAGGTCTGAGGCCAGAGGCGGAACGCTGAGCGAGCTCGGATAGACGGTCAGGTAGCTGTTGGCGTCGGTGTCGGTGGCGGTGACGTTCAAGACCACCGCCACGGGGTGCGGAACGGACGTCATGCTGGGTATTAAGGCCTGCCCGGCCAGGGTCAAACTGATGGTGCCTCCCGCAGCCAGAGGCTGTGAGTACGGGCCGATCTGGCTCTGGGGGCGGGTGTCGAGCACCCGCGTGGGGCTCAGGGGGTGATAGAGGGCGCCGGAGCTGGCGCTGCTCCCGTCCAGGTAGTACCCGCCCACGTCCACGACCACGTCGGCCGAACCGGCGTTGTTGAAGAGGTCGATCTGACCCTGGCTGCCCACCATGACCGTGACCCGGTTGGCGACGGTGGTGGGTCCGCCCCAGTTGAGGTTGGAGGCGAGCGGGGCGGCGGCCCCGGCGGGCCAGGCGGTGAGGTAGCTGGCCTGGCTCGTGTCGGTGGCGGTGACGTTCAAGATCACGGCCTCGACCCCGCTGGTCGGCACGCCACCCTGGCCGGTGACCTGAACGCTGCGCACGGTGCCGGCTCCGAACGCGGTCCCGTACGGGCCGAGCTGGGATGCGGCGCGGGTGTCGAGGATCCGGGCTGGGGACAGCGCCTCGTAGCTGCCGGCTCCAGCCGAGCTCGTCGCGGTGAAGTAGCCGGCGACGTCGATCACCACGTCCGCCCGTCCGGCGTCGTTGTAGATGGAGATCTGCTCGGAGCCGTTTACGGGCACCGTGACCAGGTTGGGCACCGTCTGTCCCACTCCCCAGTTAAGACTGGAGGCGAGCGGCATGGCCGCGCCCGCAGGCCAGATGGTCAAAAAGCTCACGGCGCTGGTGTCGGTGGCGGTCACGTTGACGACCACGGCCAGAACGCCGCTGGAGGGGATGGTGGTCGAGTTGGCGACGCTCACCGTGCGCACGCCCCCGGGTCCGAAGGGGGTGGAGTAGGGACCGACCTGGCTCAGGGCGCGGGTGTCGAGAACGCGCGTGGGCACGATCGGGTGGTACTGACCTGCCGCCGGCGCGCCGGCCACGGGAGCGGTCGAGACGGGCGCGGTCGAGACGGGCGCTGTTCCCACCATGTTGGCGAGCAGGCTGGCCCCGATCGGGCTGCCCCGGCCGCTGGTCTGGTCGAACCCGAGCTGGGCCACGCAGGTGAGATCGGTGATGCAGGCCGTGGTCCCCGCGGGCGCGTCATTGCCCTGCGTGATGTCATTGAACGAGGAGGAGCGCGCGGAGTAGATCCAGGCCGGACTGGACAGTTCGGGCAGTCCTGAGGTGAGCCGGAGCTGGTTGGCGCGCGCCATCAGCGCCGCCCACATGGGCGTGGCAAGGCTGGTTCCTCCGACCGTCATCCACGCCCCCTGGACGTCGACCGCCACCCCGGTGTTGGGATCGGCGTCCATGCTCACGTCGGGAGTGGCGCGGCCCTGGGCGGGACCAAATCCGCTCTGATAGGAGGGCTTGGGGGTGATGGCCGACGTCCCCCCTCCGGTCCCGGTCCACACCGTCTCGGTGCTGGGGCTCACGCCACCGGCCCCGGCCCCGCTGCAGCTCGTGTGGTAGCTCATGGGCTCACCGCCAAACGCGGCCGACTGGACCGAGGTGCCGCCGACCGCGGTCACCTGGGCGTCGGCCGCGGGCCACTGGACGCCGAACCCATAGTCACCGGTGGCGGCGACGTAGGCCACCGGCTGGCCCTGGGCGTCGGTGGGGACCATCGCCCCCTGCCAGAGCGATACGTCGCCCGAGGTGGCCTGCGACTCGGACTCACCGAAGCTCATCGAGATCACGTTGGGCGCGAGGTTTTGGAGCGCAAAGCCGATGGCGGCGGTCAGGTCCGGGGTCTGAGACGTGGCCGCCTCCACCAGGTCGATCTTGGCCGCCGGTGCCATCGCGTGCGCCCACTCGAGGTCGAGGGCGATTTCCATCGCCCAGCTGGAGTCGTAGGTGACGCCGGATTCGGGGTAGATGGTGAGGTCGGGAGCGCTCAGGCCAAAGGCCTGGCTGAACGTGGCCAGGTCGCTGGCCTCGGTCCCACTCGAGTAGGCGTCGACGATGACGATGGTCTGTCCGCTCCCCATCTGGGAGACCGAGTTGAGCGAGTAGGCGATGTACATGTCGCACGGGATGTGGCCATACCAGGAGGTGGAAGCGGTCGCGCTCGCGGGCCGGACGGCACGCAGCAGGTCGGGCTTGGCGCTCCCCAGCGGACCGGGCGGCAGGGTGCGCTGGGGAGCGCTCCAACCGTGCACGTGAGCTGTGTTGGCCGCCGGGGGCCCGGCGGCCAACACGGGCGGCGCGGCCCCGATCCCAGCCAGCAGGAGCAGGGCTCCGATCGGGGCGGCCAGCAGGGTTTGGATCCGCGTCCGGCTTCCCTCCCGAGATGCAGGGTCGGGGCGGACGGCGTGGGTGGATATCGGG
>Ga0307372_10005277_pt1 | contig 19486 bp, 15 predicted proteins | sample OX1MG_FD_202533 | JGI IMG/M metagenome (GOLD analysis project Ga0307372, IMG submission 202533) | Soil microbial communities from Risofladan, Vaasa, Finland - OX-1 | ecosystem: Environmental > Terrestrial > Soil > Coastal area > Acid sulfate soil | place: Finland: Risofladan, Vaasa | collected...
AGCCGCTCTTTGAAGTCTCCACCGACAAAGTTGACTCCGAGATGCCTTCACCAGCGGCGGGGGTCTTGACCCAGATCCTGGCCGAGGAAGGCGACACGGTCGAGACAGGATCACGAGTCGCCGTCATTGATGAATCTGCTTCGACGACGCCGAGTGCGCCGAGTGCGCCGAGTACGCCGAGTGCACCGATCGTTGATGAGCCACAGAAGGAATCCGCCGTCGCGCCAGTGAGTCCAAAGCCAGTGGTCGAGAAGAGTGACGACGTAGTAAATGGCGTGGTGGTATCGCCGGTAGTTCGTCGAATCCTGAGTGACGGCGGTGTCGAACCGTCGACAATACAAGGCAGTGGTCCGGGAGGATCGATCACGCGTCGTGACGCCGAGAGAGCCGTCCTCGACGGCCCAACCGAAGAGGTGGTGGTCGCTCTTTCCAATGGCCGACGTCGCATGGGTGAGCACATGGCAGTTTCGGCCCAAGTGACGCCACACGGATTTGTCGCCATCGAGGCCGACGGCGCCGTCTTCGCCAAACTCGACGCGCTCGGTCGCACGACGCGTGACGGTGTCGCGGTCACTGACGAGTTGCTCGTAAGTCTCGCCGCCGTTCGGGCGCTGGCGGAGTTTGAGTTCCTTAACGCGACGTTCACGGGCGAGGAACTTGTCGTGCACCGTACAGTCAATCTTGGTCTCGTGCGATCGGTCGCAGATGACGGAATGCTCGTGCCGGTGGTCCACGCCGCGGCCGGTCTGACGTTGCGCGCTCTTGCTCGTCGCGTGCGTGAACTCGACGAGCGGGTCCTCTCACGTCATCTCACGACCGATGACCTAATGGGCGGGACCTTCACCGTTCTCGGTGCGCCGAGTGTGAACACGCTCTGGACGGAGCCGATCATCATCCAACCGCAGGTCGCCGTGCTCTCGGTTGGCGCCGTGCGACAGGTTCCGGTAATCCTCAACGAAAACCAAGGTGCGACCGTGGGAATCGGGCGCCATCTCGTGCTGGGACTCTCCTTCGATCACCGGGTCTGTGAACCAGTTGCCGCGGTGAGCTATCTCGAGCGGGTAAGTCAATTGCTCGCCGGTCTCGACGTCGAAGGCGAACGTTAAGTGTTGCGCCGTCGCCACTTAGGACGCGTCTCTTTCGCTGAGGCGAATGACTTACAGCGCGCGCTCCTGCAATCATCTGACGACTACATCTTGGTATTCGAACATCCGCCGACATATACGCGAGGTGTTCGTACGCAGGAAGAGCATTTCTTGGTGCCGCCGGAGTCATTGAACGCGGTCGTGATCGACGCCGATCGTGGTGGCGACGTGACCTATCACGCACCCGGCCAAGTGGTGGCGTGGGGGATCGTCACCGTCGCCGACGACCCTTCGGCCGGCAAGCTCCATGTGACGAGACTCGAAGACGCCGTCATCGCGACGGTGCGACACTTCGACACCAAGGGCCGACTTGGTCGAGTCGATCGCCTCGACGGGTACCCGGGAGTCTGGGCGGACGCCGATGGCCTGCCCTCCAAGATCGCCGCCGTCGGAGTACGCACCGAGCGCAACGAACGGGGACATCGGCGCACGCTGCACGGGGTGGCGTTGAACGTCGATATCGATATGGAAGGTTTCAAGGCCATCGTCCCTTGCGGTATCGCGGATAAGCCGGTGGCGTCGATGACGTCGCTGGGCCTCGATGTGAGCTCATCGGACGTCGATGAACGACTCGGCGTCGAACTGGAATCGCGACTCGGGGGACGGGCGGGCGTGGCGCGCGTCGAGCGAAGTGCGGCGACGATCGGTACCGAGCGAGCGTTGCTGCGGCGTCTGCGAAAAGCCGGTGTCGATCCCGACGCCGGCGTGCCGCTGCGAAGTCGCAAACCAGAGTGGCTCCGCATTGAAGCGCACATGGGCGAGGAATACCAGTCACTGCGCACGCTGACGCAAGACCTGCGACTCGTCACGGTCTGTGAGGAAGCCGGTTGCCCCAATATCTTCGAGTGCTGGTCGGCCGGGACTGCGACCTTCATGGTGAACGGCGAACGCTGCACGAGAGCCTGTGGCTTCTGTTTGATCGATACTCGCAAGCCCTTCGACCTCGACCCGACCGAGCCTGAGCGAGTCGCCGAAGCCGTCGTTCGTTTGAAACTGGCGCACGCTGTTATCACCTGTGTGGCGCGAGACGATCTGGGTGACGGCGGGGCTGGTGCGATCGCGGCGACGATTCGCGCCATTCGCGAACGTTCGCCCGAGACCAACGTGGAAGTACTCACCAGTGATCTCAAGGGCGACGCCGCGGCCTTGCAACTCATCATCGACGCGCAGCCGGACGTCTTAAACCACAACGTGGAAACGGTGGCGCGGCTCCAACGAGCGGTTCGACCGAGCGCAGGATATCTGCGCTCGCTCACCGTGCTTGCGAGAAGCGTCCACGCGGGCCTGACCACGAAGTCCGGGTTGATGGTCGGACTCGGTGAAAGCGCCGATGAGGTGGAAGAGGTCCTCGCGGATATGGCTGCGGTCGGTGTATCGATCGCGACAATTGGTCAGTACCTGCGCCCGACCGCCGATCACCTGCCCGTGGCTCGTTGGTGGGAACCATGGGAGTTCGACGATCTCGCTGAACGAGGTCGTCGCCTGGGGCTCAAGCACGTCCAGTCGTCCCCATTGACTCGGTCGAGTTATCACGCTCGCGAGGCCCTAAGCGACGCCACGCCGGTGGCGGCACCCAGTCGTCGCTAGGCAATATTCTCCTTAACCAAGCTGGAACCGTCGTGTCAGCGACAGTTCGATCGGGGCCGTGGCGCGGCGTATTGGGCAGTGAAATGGTTCGGCATGGTCAAACTTGATGCTCACAAACGGAATAACGAATTGGGCACGCGTCATGGTCGAGACCACTGAGCAGCGTGAAGCTCATGATCTTCTACTCCGCGCTCTACGGCTGGACGCGGGATGTAGGTGACGAGATGATGGGTTACTGCTCGATCGCGAACTCCGACGGCTCCAGTGATGAGACTCGCTCAGGGTGAGGGAGGCGCGGGTGTCATGACGCCGTACTTCACGACCAACGACATGAATGCCTCGGTGCCACCGCGACCCAAAGCGGAGGAACGGTCTTCATGGGACCCATGGAGGTCCCAGGTGCCCGGATCATGGCGTTGGCGACCGGTCCCACGGGCGCAGTGCGCCGACCTTCTCTAGAAGCGTAGTGAACGCACCAAATTAAGCCACGAAATACTTGGCCATGGGGTGATGGCAGATGATCGCGTCGGTGGTCTGCTCAGGATGGAGCTGGAATCCTTCAGAGACGGTGACGCCGATGCGCTCGCTCTCGAGCAATTCGGCGACCTTGGCGTTGTCGGCGAGATCGGGACAGGCCGGGTAACCCCACGAGTAGCGGCCGCCTCGATACTTCTGACGAAAGAGTCCCGTCAATGTCGGACCGTCTTCTTCGACGAAGCCGAGTTCGCCACGGATGCGCTTGTGCCACATCTCTGCGAGCGCTTCGGCCATCTCGACCCCGAGTCCGTGGAGCATGAGGTAATCGTTGTAGTGGTTCTCCGAGAAGAGTTCTTGGCATCGTTCGGAAACGCGTGATCCCATGGTGACGAGCATGAAGCTGGCGTAGTCCAGGTCACTGCTCTCGACTGACCGGAAGAAGTCTGAGATGCACAGGAACGGCGACACCCGTTGGCGTGGGAACGTGAATCGGGTTAACTCGCTCGTGCGCGTGTCGTCGCTGAAGAGAATCAGCTCATTGCCCTCTGAGGCGGCCGCGTAGTGGCCCCACACGACCTGAGGCACGAGGAGCGACTCCTCTTTGGCAATCGCCAACTGCCCGCGCAGAGTTGCACTGACCCGCTCCTTGAAGGCGGGGTCGTCCTCACCCTTCTCCGGTCGAAAGCCCCACTGATTGCGAAAGAGAGAGGTCAAGTTCAAATAGTCGCTGATCTCGTCCACGGACATACCCTTGGCGACGCGACTGCCGAGGAACGGTGGCGTGAAGAGGGGGTTGTCGTCCTCGACGTCGGGGCTGCGAGTGGGTAGACCTTCGGGTGCTTCACCGGCGTCGCCGCGGATGCGTCGAAAGACCTTGCGCTCTGAGATCTCGCGCCCGAAAGTGGGGTCGTCTTCAGCGCCGAGGCGCAGTTCACCGAGGCGGTCCAACACTCGCAGACCTTCAAAGGCGTCCTTGCCGTAGAACAACCGTCCGCTGTAGACCTGACGGAGGTCACGTTCGACGTAGGTGCGCGTGAGTGCGGCCCCACCGAGCAGGACCGGCACGTGGCTCATGCCGCGTTCGTTCATCAACTCCAAGTTCTCTCGCATCACGAGCGTGCTCTTCACCAGGAGTCCACTCATCCCCAGGGCGTCAGCGTGGTGCTCTTCCAAGGCGCTCAGCATCTCGTTGACGCCGACCTTGATGCCCAGGTTGAAGACCTCGTACCCATTGTTGGTGAGGATGATGTCGACGAGGTTTTTGCCGATGTCGTGCACGTCGCCCTTCACCGTCGCCAACACCACGCGCCCGCGCCCGCCTTGATCACTCTTTTCCATGTGTGGCTCCAAGTGAGCGACCGCGGATTTCATGGTCTCAGCACTCTGCAAGACGAAGGGCAACTGCATCTCGCCCGACGCGAACAGGTCGCCGACCTCGCGCATCCCGTCGAGGAGGAGTTGGTTGACGATGTCGAGCGGCGCCATGCCGTCAGCCATCGCGGTATCGAGGTCACCTTCGAGGCCGACACGCACGCCATCGATAATGCGACGACGCAGCCGGTCGTTGAGTTCGAGGTCGTCGAGTGAACTGGTCGCGGCGTTCGAACTCGAGACGCCCTCGTAGAGTCCGAGCAAGACGGTGAGCGGATCGTAGTCGTCGCTGCGCCGGTCGTAGATGAGGTCCAGGCAGACTCGCCGAGCCTCTTCGTCGATGCGATTGAGCGGCAACAGTTTCGACGCGTGCACGATGGCCGCATCGAGACCGGCCTCCGAGCATTCGTGCAAGAAGACGCTGTTCAACACTTGTCTCGCGCCCGGGTTGAGACCGAAGGAGACATTGGAGAGTCCGAGAATCGTTCGCACCCCGGGCAACTCGGCCTTGATGCGTCGAATCGCTTCGATGGTTTCGATGCCGTCGCGTCGCGACTCCGCCATTCCCGTCGACAGTGGCAGCGCCAGGGTGTCGATAAAGATGTCGTGGGGGTCGAGGCCGTAGCGCGTGACCGCGAGGTCGGTGATCGCGCGAGCGGCGCGCACTTTCCACTCGGTGGTTCGCGCCTGTCCCTCTTCGTCGATGCACGTTGCGACGATGGCCGCGCCGAACTCCGCGGCCAATGAGAGGAATCCGTCGAGACGCGTGCCCGGTCCGTCGCCCTCTTCTAAGTTGACCGAGTTGAGTAGCGCCTTGCCGCCGAGCCACGTTAGGGCTTGGCGCGCGACCTTTGTCTCGGTCGTGTCGACCATGATTGGCACTGACGACTGGGTGGCCAATCGACTCATCAGTTCGTTCATATCGGCCACGCCGTCGGCCCCGGTGTAGTCGACGCACACGTCGAGGATGTGGGCGCCCTCTTTGATCTGGTCGCGACCAATGCCGACGCACGTATCCCAGTCACCGTCCAACATGGCGTCGCGGAATCTCTTCGAGCCGTTCGCGTTGGTCCGCTCGCCGATCAGCAACACCGAACGGTCTTGCTGGTAGTTGGTCGCCGAGTAGATGGAAGCCACCGCCGGTTCGAGCACCGGCGAGCGTTTGGCCGCCGAGAGCGGACGAACCGCTTCGATCACGCGGGCCATGTGCTCTGGCGTGGTGCCGCAACAGCCTCCGACGACTTGCACGCCGTATTCCGTGACGAACTTCGACAGGTGCTCGGCCAAGGCGTCCGGCGTGAGGTCGTAGTGCATCTTGCCATCGACGACACTCGGCAGCCCAGCGTTAGGAAGACACGACAGCGGCACAGGGGAAGTTTCCGCCAGGTTGCGCAGCGGTTCGTACATCTCGATCGGTCCGGTCGCGCAGTTGAGGCCGAGCACGTCGACGCCGAGCGGACTTAACGCCGTGAGCGCCGCCCCGATCTCCGTGCCGGGAAGCATCCGACCGGTTAGCTCGATGGTGACCTGGGCCTGAATCGGGACTATCCGGCCGTGACGGACCATCGCGCGGTGACAGGCGGCAATCGCGGCTTTGCCGGAGAGCAAGTCGTAGACGGTCTCGACGAGCAAGAGGTCAACGCCGCCCTCGAGCAGACCGAGGGCCATCTCTTCGTAGCTCGCCGAGAGGTCGTCGTAGGTGATCTGGCCGAGTGACGGGAACTTCGTGCCGGGACCCATGGATCCGGCGACGAAGCGCGGCGATCCGGGCGAGGCGTAGGAGTCCGCGACCCGACGCGCGATCTCCGCCGAGAGCTTGGCTAACTCGAACGAGCGTTCGGCGATCCCGTACTCGGCGAGCACGACCGAGAACGCTCCGAAGGAGTTGGTTTCGATGACGTCGGCGCCGACTTCCAAAAAGGATCGGTGCAGCGTCTCAACCGCGTCCGGTTTCGAGATAACGAGGAATTCGTTACATCCTTCGAGCGCGGCGCCGCCAAAGTCATCGGCGTGGAGGTCTTGGAGCTGAAAATTTGTCCCGGTCGCCCCGTCGTAGATGAGGACTCCCTCGCCCAAGGCGTTGAGGTAGGCGTCGTCAGCCCTCGGTCGGGCGAACGGCGGATGCGCGAGGGACTCCATTGAGTTCTCAGGATACCCGTCGACCAGCAAATCACTACGCTGCAGACGTGAAGATCTACACGCGTGACGGTGATGACGGCACGACCGGTCTCTACTTCGGCGGTCGAATCAACAAGAATTCCGAACAGATCGACGTCAACGGTGCGGTGGACGAGGCCCAAGCGTCACTCGGCTGGGCTCGTTCCTTGTCAGCCCCGCACTCGCGTCTCAACGACTTACTCATTACCGTCGAGCGCGACCTCTGGGTGTTGATGGCCGAAGTGGCCACGTCGCCGGAGAATCGTCGCAAGTTAGCGCCGAACAAGTCACTCGTGACCCCCGAGATGATCACTCGTCTGGAAGATGAGATCGACGCGCTTTCCGAAGGCATCGAGATTCCCAAGGAATTCATTGTGCCGGGTGAGAATCAACTCGCCGCTTCGCTCGACGTGGCGCGCACTGTCGTTCGTCGCGCGGAACGCCTCGCGGTCGGCTATCAGCTCGCCGATTCACTCGTGGTGGCGTACCTCAATAGGCTTAGTGACCTCGTGTGGACAATGGCCCGCTTCGCTGAGGGCAAAGAGCACCGCACGGTTAAGACCGAGCTTTAAAGGGGAATACTGAATGGGCCGAACAGCACGAATCTCCACGTCGGTCGAAGCCGCGAGGCAACCGACCGTCGTGGTCCCCGTCGTCTTCGACGACGGGGTGGCGTTCATCGCCGAATCAGTGCCGGCCAAGGTAGGCAGCCACACCATTCCTCGAACGCTGGCGAAAGAGTGGTGCACTAAGCAAGGATTCAAGCCGGAAGCCGGGAACTCCACGGTGCTACGGACGATCAACGACGCGAACGTGGCGTTCGTGAGCCTCGGCTCTTCGTACAACTCTCTGGAGGGATATCGGCTGGCCGGTGCGGCGGCGACGAGGTGTGCGAACGACGAATCGGTGGCCTTCTTCTTGCCGACTGAATGCATTGACGATCCACTCGACGCCGCGCAGGCGCTCGTCACCGGTGGGATCCTCGCGTCATACAGGTACAAGCCGGTCGAATCGACCTCCACCTTCGACGTCGTACCGCTTGGTTCGCCGTTGCCTTCGGTGGAGACGCACGACGACGTCACCGAAGGCGTACGGCGCGGCGAGATCGTGGCGAACGGCGTCAACTGGGCCAAATTCCTCGTTGATTCCCCGGCAGGATCCATGCCTCCGAAGGAGTTGGCGCGCCGGGTTCAGACTCGACTAGACGAGGACCAACACGTCAGCGTCGAAGTCTGGTCGGAACCGCGAATTCGTGAAGAGCGTCTCGGTGGGCTGTTGGGCGTCGGCGAGGGTTCGGCACAACCTTGCCGGTTGGTAATTGCGACGTACGACCCGAGTCCCGAGAGTGAAATTCCACACATTGCGCTTGTCGGCAAGGGCGTGACCTTCGACTCTGGCGGCCTGTCGATTAAGACCGGCGAAGGCATGATGGCGATGAAGACCGACATGACCGGAGCGACAATCGTCATGGCCGTGGTCTCAATCGCCAGTCGCTTGGGACTCGAAGTGAAGATCACAGCGATCGCGCCGATGACCGAGAACCTGCCGAGTGATCGGGCGACCAAGCCCGGTGACGTCCTCACCATTCGAAACGGCATGACGATCGAAGTGCTCAATACCGACGCGGAAGGTCGTCTCATCTTGGCCGACGGTCTCAGCCTTGCCGTTGAAGTAAATCCCGATGCGATCATCGACGTGGCCACTTTGACGGGAGCCCAGCGCGTGGCCCTCGGTGACGAAGTGGGAGCGATATTCACTTCGACCGATGAACTGGCGGACTATTTCGCGATCGCCAGTTCGAGGAGCGGGGAACTCTTGTGGCGCATGCCTCTCGTGGAGAACTATGAGACGACGATCGAGTCCGACATAGCGGACATGAAGAACATCGGCAAGACCGGCAGCGGTGGGATGATCGCGGCGGCGCTGATACTGCAACGTTTCACCGACGGGCGACCGTGGGCGCACATCGATATCGCTGGACCCGGTCGATCGGATTCGGTGCGCGGCTACACGACGAAGGGCGCAACGGCGTTTAGTGCCCGAACCATCGTCGAATTCCTGGAATCCGTCGCCGAAGAGGCTCGTAGCTAAGGTTCCACCTCTCGCACGCGCGACTCACGACTAGGGACGTCACGAGCGAGCGACGGCGACGCAACGTCCTTGCCGTCGGCCCTTCCGATCAAGACCGTTGCGAACAGGTCTTCGTCCTCAATTCTCGCCCAGCGAAGTATGTCGTCCTCGTGGCGGAAGTTTCCCCAGAGAGCGGCCTGCCATCCACTCTCTTCGATCAGTAACAACAGCGCCATGGTGGCCATGGCTGCGTCAGTGTGCCAATAGGGGATGGGCCAGTTCGATTCATCGTCGAGGCCCGAATTGAGTTTGTCGGCTTCGGCGTAACGCGCCACGTATTCGCTGCGCCGCGAGGTCACAAGTACGACCGCACCGGCGCGCTGTAGTCCTTCGGCTCGTCGCGCGTGGGCGCGCCACGACTCGTCGGTCGCGACGTTGAAGTATTCGCCAACTAATGCGGCGCCGATGGTGTGGAACCGAACGCCGGCGCTGTTGCCCGCTGTCGGTGATCGGAGCGCTTCGGCGCAGAGTTCGTGTAACCACATCGGATCAACTGGCGTGCCGTCGAAGGATCGAACCATCCGTCGTCGAGCGAGCAGTTCACGTAGATCCACGCGTCGGGTCTAGCAGGAGCCGAACAGGATTGATGACTCGGCAGGTAGGGTTTAAGGACCTAGAAGGAGCCATCGTTGCCGACACCTCGAGACCTACTGAACGCCGCCAAGGCCGAGATCAAAGAGATTGATCCGAACAATGTCGCGGCGCAACTGGACCACTTCACGTTGCTCGACGTGCGTGAACCCGAAGAGTACGAACAAGGCGCGGTGCCGGGCGCCGTCCACTTGCCGCGCGGCAACCTGGAGTTCTCGATTGAGGGCCGCATCCCGGACAAGAATGCGCCCATTGCCGTGTACTGCGCTGGCGGCGTGCGTTCGGCGTTCGCCGCCAAGACGCTCAAAGACCTCGGTTACACCGACGTCGTGTCCGTCATCGGTGGTTTCAACAAATGGAAGGACGAGGGTCTCGCCTGGACGGCACCGCGGTCCCTATCGGCCGACCAACGCATCCGCTATCAGCGTCACCTTTTACTTCCCGAAGTCGGCGAGGAGGGCCAGATGCGCCTCTTGGACTCCAAGGTCCTGCTGCTCGGAGCCGGGGGACTGGGTTCGCCGGCGGCGCTCTATCTGGCCGCGGCCGGAGTCGGCACGCTGGGCATCATCGACATGGACGTCGTCGACTCCTCGAACCTTCAGCGCCAGATACTTCACAACGTCGAGCGCATCGGGATGCGCAAGGTAGATAGCGCGAAAGTAACGCTCACCGCGATGAACCCCGACGTCAACGTCGTCACCTACGACACTCGACTCGGTGCGGACAACGTCCTGGACGTCATCGACGGCTATGACGTCATCCTGGACGGGACCGACAACTTCCCGACTCGCTACTTGGTGAACGACGCCTCGCTCATCAAAAACATCCCGGTGGTGCACGGATCGATCTTTCGATTTGAAGGTCAGGTCACCGTGTTCAGTCCCTACGTCGGGCCGTGCTATCGCTGCATGATTCCCGAGCCGCCACCGCCGGAACTCGCGCCGAGTTGCGCCGAAGCAGGTGTGCTGGGCGTGTTACCGGGCATCGTCGGTTCGATCCAAGCCATCGAGACGATCAAGTTGCTGCTGGCGCTCGGAGATCCTCTCATCGGTCGACTGCTGACCTACGACTCTATGGACGAGAGCTTTCGCAGCTTCAAGGTTCATCGAGACCCGGAGTGCCCGGCCTGTGGCGAAAATGCGGGTCCGATCGTGATCGCGGAGTACGACGATCTGTGCATGCCACATCCGGTGACGGTCTGAGCGAATTCGATTCAGCGCACGTCACGGTTCGATACGAATGATCGAGGTGTTGCGCACCTACGTGGTCTCTGAACGAGAGCGCCTATCGTTGAGGTTGTGACGTCAGACGAGCGCCGTACCGATTCGGGCATCGTCGTTCAACCCGTCTACGACGACTCCGATCTCAAGGATTTCGACCCGACAACTCAGTTGGGAAAGCCCGGTGAATACCCCTACACGCGAGGCGTGCAACCCACGATGTACCGGGGTCGACTATGGACAATGCGTCAGTACGCCGGATTCGGAACCGCAACCGCCACCAACCTGCGCTTCAAGTTCCTCCTCCAGGCCGGGCAGACCGGTTTGTCGTGCGCCTTCGATCTACCGACCCAGATGGGCTATGACGCTGACCACGTGCGCGCCGAGGGCGAAGTGGGCAAAGTCGGCGTCGCGATCTCGTCGCTCGAGGACATGCGCGACTTATTGGCCGATCTGCCGCTCGACCAGGTGACGACCTCGATGACAATCAACGCCACCGCGTCAACACTGCTGTTGCTCTATCAACTGGTCGCTGAAGAGCAGGGAGTCACGGGCGAACGTCTTCGCGGGACGATTCAAAATGACATCTTGAAGGAGTACGTGGCGCGCGGTACGTATATCTATCCGCCGCGTCAGTCGATGCGCCTCGTCGTGGACACCTTCGCCTACTGCGCGAAGGAGATGACTAATTGGAACACCATCTCGATCTCCGGCTATCACATCCGAGAAGCCGGCTCGACGGCAGTGCAAGAGGTCGCCTTCACCCTCGCCAACGGCATCGCGTACGTGGAGGCGGCCCTCGCCGCCGGATTGGCACTCGATGACTTCGCGCCTCGACTCAGTTTCTTCTTCAACGCCCACAACAACCTGTTCGAAGAAGTCGCCAAGTACCGCGCTGCGCGTCGCTTGTGGGCTTCGATCATGCGCGACCGATTCGGCGCCACGGACCCCAGATCCGTGACCATGCGCTTTCACACGCAGACCGGCGGCTCGACCCTGACCGCCCAGCAGCCGGAGAACAACATCGTGCGAACGACGATTCAGGCGCTCGCAGCGACACTCGGCGGAACACAGTCCCTGCACACCAACGGCTTCGACGAGGCGCTCGGATTGCCCACCGAACGCGCGGCCAAGCTCGCGTTACGGACCCAACAGGTCCTCGGCTATGAATCCGGCATCGCTGATACTGTCGATCCGTTGGCTGGCTCCTACTTCGTCGAGTCATTGACCAATGAGGTCGAGCGATTGGCACGCGAGTACATCGAGACGATCGACGAGCGCGGCGGAGCCGTCGCGGCCATCGAGTCGCACTACATGCAAGATGAGATCGAGTCCGCGGCTTATGAGTTCGCACGTCGGGTCGATCGCGGTGAAAAGGTCGTCGTCGGCGTCAACCGATTCGAAGAGAGCGACGAGACGAAGGCTGAGGTCTTCCCGATCGACGAAGGGCAACAGCAGGCGCAGATTGCCCGAGTGAAGTCGCTCAAGACCACCCGCGACAATGACGCGGTCCGAGTCGCCCTCGAGGACCTTGGCAACGCCGCGCGCGGGACCCAAAATGTCTTATATCCAATGAAAGCGGCGCTGTCGAAAATGGCGACCCTGGGTGAAGTGGCCGACGTCTTGCGCGAGGAGTTTGGACTCTACTCGCCGAGCTAGCGAGTAATCGGTTCGTGGAAGTGCGTGACCAGCGGTCGTTCGACGTAGAACGGGTGCGTGAGTTGACGCCATCGCTCGTAGTCGTACGTTTCTCGCCACACCATGTGCTCTTCGACTGACGCCCAGCGGATGAGAAGGAGGTACTTCGAGCCGTCCTCGGCCTGACGACGAAACTCACCGCCGAAACACCCGGCGGCTGTATCCAGGATCGGCAGGGCCCCCAGCGCCGACGCCTCGAACTCCTCTTCACGACCGGGCGTGATCGCGACGACGACGTGTTCGAGCATCATGATCGGGCCATCAATCTCGCGCGCAGTTTCTCATCGTTGGCGACGGCGATCGCGGTGTGGGCGAGCGCGATCGCGCCCGCGAGCGCCGACCGATCGGCTTCGGGCGTGATGCATGCTGCGGTGAACTCGGGCTGGTGATTCACCGCACCGTTGGTGGGGATCATGAGGAGTGGATGTATGGAAGGAACCACCAGGGAGACGTTCCCCATGTCCGTGGAAATCGCTGGACGATCTACTCCTTCATCATCGAGGGTGAAACTTCGACCCAGGGCTTCGGCCGCGATGCGGTAGTGCGCCAGAATATCGACGTCGGATTCCATATGCGAGAAGGCGCTGCCAATCTCTTCGATGAGGAGCGAGGCGCCGGTCGCCAGCGCGCCCGCCTCAAAACAGGCATTGATGCGCACTCGCAGTTCCGCCAGGCGTTCGCTCGTCAGCGACCGGGCCATAAAACGACCGGATGCGCGACTCGGAATGATGTTCGCCGCCGACCCGCCTTCGAGCACGATGCCGTGGACGAGGTCGCCCGGAGGTAACTGCTGTCGCAAGAGACCGATCGACACTTGGGCGATCGTCATGGCGTCAAGCGCGTTCACCCCGACCCACGGCGCAGCCGCGGCGTGGGCCTCCTTGCCTTCAAAGATCACGTCGAAGTGATCGACCGCGAGACAAAGCGCGTCGAGTCGCTCGGTGGGGAAGGGGTGCACCATCATCGCGGCGTGGACGTCGTCGAAATAGCCGGCGTTGATCAGATCAATCTTGCCGCCGCCGCCTTCCTCGGACGGCGTACCGAGCAACGTGACGGTGACATTCAGTTCGTCGGCAACAGCACCGAGGCCGATCGCCGCTCCGAGTGACGACGCGGCGATGATGTTGTGACCGCACGCGTGCCCGACGTCAGGTAGAGCGTCGAACTCCGCGCAGTACGCGATGTTGAGGTCACCGTCGCCCATCGTGGCTCGAAAGGCCGTCGGCAGTGACGCAATACCTCGCTCGACCACAAAGCCGTTCTGCTCCGCCAAATCGGCGACCGCTTCGGAACTTTGGAATTCCACGTAGCCAAGTTCGGGGTGGGCGTGGATGAAATGGCTCAGTTCGATCAGCTCATCACCGTGACGCTGAATCGTGTTCGCGGCGAGCTCGCGTGCGCTCATTCGACCACCACCACGGTGTCGCCGGCGCCAACCGAGTCGCCGGCCGACACGTTGATCGACACGACGACACCGGACTTCTCGGCGTTCACCGAATTCTCCATCTTCATCGCCTCAAGGATCACCACGGTGTCACCGGCCTCGACCTGTTGACCAACTTCCACGTTCACCTTCACGATGGTTCCCTGCATCGGGACCACGACGTTGGCCGACCCGCTGCCCAAGACACCAGCATGATGTTGGCGCCGGGGTTTGGCGGCGGTGCTCTGGGCTCGAGGTAAACCGTCCTCGAATTCCGGTACCCAGAGCGCGACCGTGACGCGTCGGCCATTGACTTCTGCCGTCACGTCTTTACGCACTTGACCGTCGCCGATGGAGACCGCCGCGGTGGTGGCGGCGGGCAAATTCGAGAAGTCCAGGTCGCTCTCCACCCAATTCGTGGAGTGCGTGCCCAGGACGAACCGCTCGTCAGAGAGTATGACGACCTCCGCCGGCAAGGTCGTAGCGACGCCCTCGATCACCGTCTCTTCGATAGCACGCAGCATCCGACGACGTGCGCGCTCGCGGTCTGGTCCCCACACGATCAGTTTCGCAATCAAGTTGTCGTAGTACTGCGAGATCGTGTCGCCGGCTTGGTATCCGGCGTCGAGGCGCACACCGGGACCGGAGGGCTGATCGAATCGAGTGATCGTGCCCGGCGTGGGGGTGAACTTTCCGTCGGTGGGGTCCTCGGCGTTGATACGAACTTCAATGGCGTGACCTTCACGGCGAACGTCGTCTTGTGAGAAGTTGAGTTCCTCGCCGGCGGCGATACGTAACTGCCACTCGACCAGATCAAGACTCGTCACCAATTCGGTGACCGGGTGCTCGACCTGGAGGCGAGTGTTCATCTCCAAGAAGAAGAACTCACCGTCTTGGTAGAGGAACTCGACCGTGCCCGCGTTCACATAACCGCAGGCCTTGGAGACTTTCACCGCGGCGTCGCCCATGGCGCGACGTACCTCGTCGGGGAAGTTCGGCGCCGGCGACTCTTCGACGAGCTTCTGATGACGTCGCTGGGCCGAACAGTCGCGCTCCCCGAGCCACAGGGTCGTGCCGTGGCTATCGGCGAGGACCTGCATCTCGATGTGTCGAGGATGGGTGAGGTAGCGCTCGACGTAACACTCGGAGCGACCGAAATAACTCTGGGATTCTCGTTGAGCACTTTCCAACGCTGCGGGTGCCTCGTCGGCCGAGTTCACGACCTTCATGCCGCGTCCGCCGCCGCCGTAGGCCGCCTTGATCGCGACGGGCCAGCCGAATTCGTTACCGAACTTGACGACTTCTTTGGCGTTCTTCAACGCTTCGCTTCGACCGGGCACGCCCTCAACGCCGACGATCGCAGCGGCCAGGCGACTCGAGATCTTGTCGCCCATGATTTCGATGGCCTCGGGCGGGGGACCGATGAAGGTGACACCGCGCGAGGTGATTGCTTTCGCGAACTCCGTGTTCTCCGAGAAGAATCCATAGCCGGGGTGTACGGCGTCGGCGCCCGATCGGTGGATGATGTCGAGGATGGCCTCGGTGTTGAGGTAACTCTCCGCCGCGCTTTGGCCCCCGAGTGCGTAGGCCTCATCGGCCAGGCGCACGTGCAGCGCGTTGCGATCGAGTTCGGAGTACACGGCGACGGTGGAGATGCCCAACTCTCGACACGTGCGCATCACGCGCACTGCGATCTCGCCGCGATTGGCGATCAGGACTTTCTTTAACACGCGAACCTCCGTTGCGAACCCTAATTTTCTACCACTCGCGGCGAAAACTCTAGAGTTTCCTTGTGAGTTCAATCATCTGGCGCGTTGAACACTTCGACGTGATCGACTCGACCAACTCGTGGCTGTCGGCTCGGGCCCTCGAAGGAGCGCCCGAGGGTCTAGTGGCCGTCGCTGACTTCCAGAGTGCCGGACGTGGGCGGTTGGATCGCCGTTGGGAATCACCGGCCGGGGCGTCGCTGCTGTGCTCGATCCTGCTACGACCGGACGTGGGACCCGACCAACTCCAACTCGTCGTCGCGTGCGTCGCCCTCTCGGCACGTTCGGCCCTCGTGCGCTTGAGCGGGGTTCGACCGGCGCTCAAGTGGCCGAATGACCTGATCGTGAGTGAAGCGAAGATCGCCGGACTGCTCGCCGAGATTGTGTCCGTCGATGAACGATTGGCCGTCGTTGTCGGAATTGGTGTGAACCTGACCGACGAGGGACCGGCGAACGTGGTGTCGACCTGCGTGCGCGCCGAGTCAGGCGTGACAATCACAGCCCCGGCGCTGCTCGACATTCTGCTCGAAGAACTTGAAACCCGACGAGCACTCCTGGACAGCGCTGAGGGTCAGCGGTCTCTGCGCGATGAATACCAGCGCGCTCTCGCGACGTTGGAACAGATGGTCCGAGTCGAACGTACCAATGACGTCGTCATCGGAAAAGCGGTTGGCGTCAATGAGTACGGAGAGCTTCTGGTCGAATCGAACGGCGAAGTGATCGCGATCTCCGTTGGCGACGTCGTGCACGTGAGGCGCCACGAGGAACATTTGTGAGCCGAGCCACGCGCGTTTTGGTGACGGGTGCGGCCGGTCAGGTTGGTGTCGATCTTGTCGACGTACTCACGGGACAAGTGCCACCGGGCGGCGACAGGTCATTCCAACCGGACGAGCGCGCCGTTCCCGATGGTGAGTTCGACGTACTGGCGCTCACTCGTCACGAACTCGACGTGACCGATCGTGACGCCGTTTTTCGAGCCGTGCAAGCGGCTCGACCGGACGTGATCGTGCATCTGGCCGCCTACACCGCGGTCGATCGCGCCGAGACCGAAGAGTCGGCGTGCTTCGCCGTCAACGCCGCGGGTACCGAGTCGATGTCGATCGCGGCCAAAGAGAGCGGCGCCCACCTGATCACGATCTCGACGGACTACGTCTTCGACGGCAATAAAGGCGCCGCCTACGTCGAAGACGACGTGACCAATCCCCTCAACGTCTACGGAGCATCCAAGCGCGCCGGAGAGTTGCTCTGTTCGAGCGACGACACGATCGTGCGCACGTCGTGGGTGATGGGGGTGCGCGGAAAGAACGTGGCGCACGTCATCGCCGCACGCGCACTGTCGGGTGAGAGTGTTCGATTCGTGAACGATCAAACCGGCACCGTCACGGTGGCGAGCGATCTGGCTCGCGCGCTGGCGACCATCATGCGCGAGCGGCCCGGCGGCTATTGGCACGTCGCCAATTCCGGTACCACAACTTGGTTCGACGTGGCGTACTTCATCGGAGAGATCTTCGGTCGCGACGAAGGTTTCGCCATCGCGATCGCGACCCAAGACCTGGATCCGCCGCCGCTCGCCACTCGACCGATTCGCAGCGACTTGTCGATTGAGAAGTTCTCGTCGCAGTGGACAGCGTTACCTGAATGGCGCGACGCGTTGACTCGACTGATGCGTGATCGCGGAGCCAAAGTTCAATGAGCGAGGTCACGACCGACGTCGCCGCAGTGATCGTTGATTTTCACGCCGGCCAAGCGCTTGACGACTGCGTCGATTCGCTTCACGCCAACGCTGTGACGGACATCGTGGTCGTTGAGAACGGTGAAGAGGGTTCTACGCTTCCGTCGCTCTCGGGCCAGCACGTTGTGCTGGTGGTACCGAAACTGAACCTCGGCTACGGACGTGGAGTGAATCGCGGGGTGGCGGCGGCACCGTCGCGTCGTTACCTTCTGGTCTCCAATCCCGACGTCGTGGTGCACGACGGTGCGGTGGCCGCACTCGTCGAGTTTCTCGACGAACATCCCAATGTCGCTATCGTCGGTCCCCAGATCGTACGACCCGACGGCACCGTCTACCCATCGCAACGTGTCTTCCCGAACCTCTGGCTCGCCGGGGCGCACGCGCTCTTGGCGCCGCTCTGGCCAGACAATCCCTTCACGCGTCGCTACCGCTCGCCGCGTAAGGACGGCTCGGTTGACTGGGTCTCGGGCGCGTTCTTCTTGGCCCGAAGGGACCGATTCGAGGAAGTCGGCGGATTCGACGAGCGCTACTTCATGTTCGCTGAGGACATGGAGCTCTGTTGGCAGATGCGCGCCCACGGCTACGACGTGGCGGCGGCGCCCGATGCCTTGGTCACGCATATCGAGGGGGTCTCACGAGCACGCGCCTCGCGTGAGATGTTGATCGCGCATCATCGCGGTGCGATGCGCTTCGAGTGGCAGACCGCGAGCGGCTGGCGACGTGTCCTGGTGCCGATAGCGGTGCTGGTGCTCGGGCTTCGGCTCTGCGTGGTACTGATTATGCGCCCCACCACCTAAGGGCGCGTCCGCATAGAATGGTCGCTGGGCTGCGAGTGGTTCTGTGGTTGAAAGTCGATGCCAGTCGCGGGCGAAACGACCCACGTAAGGCGTCTTGTTGACGCTGAGCATGGCGCGGTTTAGAAGTAAGTCCTGCCTTGAGCTGGCCAGAGCGGCCAATTCGAGAGCCGGTGAAGTGTGTGGTCGCATCGTCGGAGAGCCTCGTGCTGCCGGCGTGACTCACGGACACCGCTGCAGGCAAGTGTGGGGCAAAAGACCAGGTCAGCGCTCGCAGCCCAATTGAAGTGACGAGATCGACCGGTAGGGTGACGCAAGACATGAGTGTTTTTAGCAAGGTTCTTAAGGCTGGGGAGGGCAAGCGGGTTCGCCAACTGGCTGAACTCGTGCCGCCTATCAACGAACTTGCCGATGAGATGGCAGCACTGTCTGACGCCGAGCTACGAGCCAAGACCGACGAGTTCCGCGCCCGCCTCGACGAGGGCGAAGACCTCGACGACATGCTCCTCGAGGCCTTCGCGGTGGTCCGTGAGGCCGCGACCCGAGTGCTCGGTCAACGCCACTACGACGTCCAGTTGATGGGCGGGATGGCCCTGCACTTCGGATGGATCGCGGAAATGAAGACCGGTGAAGGCAAGACCTTGGTGTCGACTTTGCCGGTCTACCTGAATGCCCTCGCCGGAAACGGCGTGCACGTCGTGACGGTGAACGACTACTTGGCGACGCGAGACGCTAACTGGATGGGCTCGCTGCACAAGTTCCTCGGGCTCAGCGTGGGGCGCGTCGGGCCCGATCTGCCGGATTTCGAGGACAAACGCGCGGCCTACGCCTGTGACGTCACCTACGGCACGAACACCGAGTTCGGTTTCGATTACCTGCGCGACAACATGGCTCGACGAGCCGAGCACATGGTCCAGCGGGGTCATCGCTACGCAATCGTCGACGAGGTCGACTCGATTCTGATCGACGAGGCTCGGACGCCGCTGATCATCTCGGGTCCGGCCTCGGATGTCACCAAGCTCTACTACCAGTTTGCTTCCATCGCGCGCGCGTTAACCCGCGACGTCGACTACGAGGTCGACGAGGAGAAGAAAACCGTCGTGCCGACCGAAGCCGGCATCGAAAAGGTCGAAAAGCAACTTGGCGTCACCAACCTCTACGACGCGGTTTCGACGAACTACGTGCACCAGCTGGGCCAGGCTCTTCGCGCCAAGGAGCTCTACTTCCGTGACAAGGACTATCTGGTCGATGCCGGTGAAGTAAAGATCGTCGACGAGTTCACGGGGCGCACCCTTGACGGACGCCGCTGGTCCGACGGCTTGCACCAAGCAGTCGAAGCCAAAGAGCGCGTGCGGATCCAAGAAGAGAACCACACGTGGGCCACGGTCACGCTCC
>Ga0307372_10005278_pt1 | contig 19484 bp, 17 predicted proteins | sample OX1MG_FD_202533 | JGI IMG/M metagenome (GOLD analysis project Ga0307372, IMG submission 202533) | Soil microbial communities from Risofladan, Vaasa, Finland - OX-1 | ecosystem: Environmental > Terrestrial > Soil > Coastal area > Acid sulfate soil | place: Finland: Risofladan, Vaasa | collected...
AAACCCCCGCTGACAACAACAGGGTCATAGGATGCTCCTCGATCGTCCCATCCGCGCCATGGTACCGGCCCGGACCACCTCCGACGTGGCGACCCGGATCGTCCCGGGCGTGGGCACTCGTGGCCCGGAAGCGCCTTCAGCCGGTCCGTCATCGCTGCCACCGAACACACTACGTTTCAGATCGGCGCCACCGGGCCGATCGGGACGTTCTTCGAGCACTTTCCGGCTCCAGGCCGGATCGGATCCAGGGAGGGACCAATGGCAGGCAGCACTGCGGGAAACGTCCGGTCGAGGAACCTGATCCTGGCGGCGATGATCTTCGCGGTGTCGATGACCTTCATCGACCAGACCATCGTGTCGATCGCCGTGCCCCAGATCCAAAGGGAGCTCGGGCTGACCAGTACCGGCGTCCAGTGGGTCGTGAACGCCTACCTCTTGTCGCTGGCCGCCCTCTTCGCCTTCGGAGGCAGGCTGGCCGACACCGTGGGGCACAAGAGGATGGTGGTGCTCGGCGTCATTGTGTTCGCGGCCGCTTCGGCCATGTGCGGGCTCACCCCGAAGGGGAGACTGGCCGAAGCTTGGATCGTCACCTTCCGGGTCGTCCAGGGTGCCGGCGGAGCGATCATGTTCCCGGCCGCCCTGGCCATCGTGGTCCATACCTTCGCCCTCCGCGAACGGGGCAGGGCCCTGGCCCTGTTCTTCGGCATCGCCGGGGGGCTCACCTCGGTCGGCCCGGTGCTCGGCGGCTACCTGACCCAGTGGACGTGGCGGGCCATCTTCTGGGTCAACATCCCGGTGGCGATCATCGCCCTGGTGCTGATCGCCGTGTCCAACCCGACCACCGTCTTCCGGCCGGCCCGGATGGACTACCGGGGGCTCGTTCTCATCGCGAGCGGAGTGGCGCTCAGCGTGTTCGGATTCCAGCAGTCGTCGATCTGGAGCTGGAGCAATCCGGGCATTTGGCTGTGCATCACCGGTGGGGTGGCGCTCCTGGTGGTGTTCTACTTCGTCGAGCTCCGCACACCGTCGCCCCTCATGCAGGTGAGGATCTTCCGGGCCCAGGCCTTCCTGGTCGAGAACATCGTGCTCGGCATCGCCATGCTGGCGTTCGTTCCGGTGTTCTTCTTCAGCAGCGAATATGCGCAGATCGCCCTGGGAAGGTCGGCCTCGGAGGCCGGCCTCTACCTCCTGTACTTCTTCATCGGCTTCGTCATCGCGGCCCAGGTCGGTGGGCGGATGCTCGATCGGATCGGGGCCAAGCGACCGGTGGTGCTCGGTTGTGCGTTGGCCGCGGTGGGGTTCGCCCTCTGGGCGGGGAAGGTCACCCAGCTCGACTTCCGCACACAGGAGTGGTTCGTCGTCATGGCCGGAGCGGGCATGGGAATGATGCTCGGCCCGGCCAGCACGGATGCCGTCAATCGGGCCTCGAGGCTCTCGTACGGGGAGGCGACGGGGATCACCCAGACCGTCCGCAACTACGCGGCCAGCCTGGGGCTGGCCATCCTCGGCACGATCCTGGTCACCGAGATGCGGTCCCGGCTCGCCGCATCCCTGGTCGGCCGGGGGGAACCACCGGGTCAGGCCGCCGTGGAGGCGTCGCGCGTCGCCCAGGGACAGGGCGGAGGCCACACCGGGGCGATCCCCCACTTCGTGCGCCTCGACTTCGCCTATGCCACACGCACGGTGCTCCTGGCGATGGCCGGGGTGATGGCGGCGGCGGCCATCGCCGCCCTTCTCGGGCTGCGCGCGGGTGTACAAGCGGAGCCAGGGCCGATCGAGACCAGCCCCGAGCGAACATCCCCCGCCTGACCCGGCCAGCAACCGCTTGTTCTCTTCGATCTGGCGTCCGGATCCGAGTGCGGTCAGCCCTCCAACACCTGCGGCGGCGGTAGTCCCTCGGCCTCGCACAGTGCCCGGTACGCGGCCAGTGTGCCGGGCCCGTCGAACACGCTCTCCACGGCGCCCTGCGCATCCAGGTTGAGATTGGCGCCGTACATCTGGAACCACACCCGGGTGTCGTCCTCGACGCACAGCAGGGTGTGGACCGAGCCGGCAGGCTCGTAGAGAAATGAGCCCGCCCGGTTGACATACCCGTACTCCTTGTACTTCCACCCACCCGAGACGGTGTAGGCGTACACCGGACCGGTGTGGCGGTGGGTCGGCACCTCATAGCCGGCCTGGAAGATGTTCTCCACGATCCAGAGGCCTTCCTCGGCCTTGACTTGGATGACCTTCAGCTTGCTGCCGTCGCCGATATCGACGAACGGCAGATCGTCTGCTCCGATGTGGACCGCACCCGGTACGGATTCGACGGTGGTCATGGCACTCCTCCCTGGCTCGTCCGCCACGACGTGGCGACCTCCCATTGATACCAGGGGCGGCGGAATCCTCGCTCGACAGACTCCGCGCTGGTGTCCTACCCGGGGGCCAACGGGCCCAAACAAGGTGTTCCCCCGCCCGCCGGCAGAGACCCCGGCTCCGCCGTCGTCAAGCCCTGACCGCGCCGTGGGCCTCCCAGAACTCGCTCAGGCGGCCCTGGGTCTTCACGATCCAGATGATGCCCCCGACGACGGGGATGAGGACCCAGAAGCCGGTGGCCGCCGACACCGGAGCCGGCTTGCCCTCCCTGGAGTAGAGATTCCCGATCTCGTGCGGCAGGAGGAACACGTTCACCACGCCCAGGAGGATGGCGAACAGAAGTCCCAGCCCGCCACCGATCCCCTCGGCGCAGTACGCCTTCATCTCCTTGAAGGAGGCGTACTGCCAATAGAGGGAGTAGATCCCGAGCGTCACCAGCGAGAGCAGGATCACGACCACCGGACTCCTGACCCTCGCCACGGCAGTGCCAGCCATTCTCGGATCCCCTTCGCGGTCGCCTGTCGGCTCGGGGGCGAGCCTGTCCGGCCGTTGACGTTCGTCCATCCTACGCCACTGGCCAGGGCTTTCGGGGATGAGCTCCCCCGCCGGGCGCCCCGGGCGGGCGCTACGGTGGACTCATGACGAAACTCGGCGTCCAGCTGCCCAGCTTCTCCGGGCCCGCCCCCGGTGACCTGTTCGAGCACGTCGTCGGCCTGGCCACCTCCGCCGAGGCATCCGGGTTCGACTCGGTCTGGGTCATGGACCACTACTTTCAGCTTCCACCCCTCGGCGGACCGGAGCAGCCGATGCTCGAGGCCTACACGCTGCTGGGAGGGTTGGCGGCCCGTACCCGTCATGTGCAGCTGGGCACCCTGGTGACCGGGGTGACCTACCGCAACCCCGGAATCCTGGCCAAGATCGTCACCACCCTCGATGTCATCTCACGGGGGCGGGCCATACTCGGAATCGGCGGCGCCTGGTACGACGTGGAGCACCGGGGCCTCGGCATCGAGTACCCGACCGATCGGATCCGCCTCGACATGCTCGAGGAGGCGGTCCAGATCTGCCGGGCCATGTTCACCGGCGACGACGTGTCCTTCACCGGCGAGCACTTCCGGCTCGACCACGCCCGCAATCTGCCCAGGCCGGTGCAGGAGGGCGGGCCGAAGATCATGATCGGCGGAGGCGGCGAGAAGCGGACCCTGCGACTGGTGGCCCAGTACGCCGACAAATGCAACGTCACCGGTGACGTCGCCACACTGGCGCACAAGATCGCGGTGCTCCACCAGCACTGCGCCGATCTCGGCCGCGATCCGGCCGAGATCGCCATCACCTGGATGTCCCCGCTCATCTTGACCGCTTCCGACAAGAGCACGGCCGAAGCACGCGAGATGGTGGCCGCCAGCGGGTCCCCCGAAGAGATCGCCGGGTTCACCATCGGGCGGCCGCAGGAGATACCCGACCTGGTGGCCGGTCATCTCGAGGCGGGCGCCGACGAGTTGATCTTCAGCGCCCCGTTCGCCGACGCCGACGGAATTGCCGCCCTCGGGGAGGCCTTCGGGCTGAAGGGGCCGGCGCCGGCCTAGCGGCACAGGGAACCCCGGTGCGGCCACGCCCCACATCCCGATCGGAGCCGCTAGCGTTTTCGAGGCGGGTGGACGAGGATGAGGAGCAGGGAATTTGACCCTTGAAGCCGAGCCCTCTTCGGCGAGCCGTTCGCCGCGCTGCATCGGCACCGGGGAAGCGCCGCGCCGGTCTGGACGAGCACCGTCCATCGGTGAGGAGCGACCATGAGTCCACCGAGTCCGGCTGATGTCGCCCCGATCGGCGATTGGAACCGGCTTCTGGACGGCCAGGTCGCCGTCGTGACCGGCGGCGGTGGGGAGGGGATCGGTGCGGCCATCTCGACCCTCTTCGCCGAGCACGGTGCACTCGTGGAGATCGCCGAGGTTGATGCCGAACGCGCCGGGCGCACCCGCCGGGCGATCGAGGAGGCCGGTGGAACGGTCAGGACCCACGTCGTCGACGTCACCGAACCAGACGGCGTCGAGCAACTGGCCGCCGAGGTGCTCGAGACCCGCGGCCATGTCGACGTGCTCGTGAACAATGTCGGCGACTACCGGCCACTCGTCCGATTCGAGGAATCCACCTCCGCCTCGTGGGACGCCATCTACCGCGTCAATCTCCTCCATGTCCTGGCGGTGACCCGAGCCTTCATCGGAGCCATGGCTGCCCGGGGCCGGGGCTCGATCGTCAACATCCACTCGGTGGAAGGACTCCGGGGCTATCCCGGCGACCCTGTCTACGCGGCCATGAAGGCGGCCGTCGCCCACTTCACCACCAGCCTGGCCGTGACCATGGGCCGATCAGGGATCCGTGTCAACGGCATCGGACCCGACCTCACCCAGACCCCGCAGGTGGACTACCTCGCCGGGTTCGGGGACCACGAGGACCTGTGGCGTTCATGGGCGCCGGTGGGCCGCCTCGGCTGGCCGGAGGACCAAGCCCGGGTCGCCCTGTTCCTGGCGTCCGACCTCTCCGGGTTCGTCACCGGTCACAACATCCCGGTGGACGGCGGGACGAAGGCGGGTGGAGGCTGGTTCTACTCCCCCACCGCAGGTCGATTCGTAAACCGGCCGAAGGCCCTGTGACAGGCCACCGTGACCTGGGCCGCTGAGCCGGGGACCGGCTGACGCCGCGCCCCGCAGAGGGCTCCCCGCCCTGCCTGGCGGCACTGGTGGCTGCTGCCAGCGCTCAAGCGGCGCCGTCGAGCGGACGATACCTCCACTATGCACCGAGGAATGCCGTCGCCTGACGGGACCCCCCTCCCGTCGGGGGCACGCGGCCCATCCCCGCTGAACGGCCCCTGGCGGCGGGCCCTGGCGGCGGGCCTGCTCGGCCCGGCCCTCGGCCTCGCCGGCCTGCTCGGCCTCGTCCAACCGGACCCGGCCGGAGCAGCCACCGTCAGGGTCGGCTCCGGTGCGAACCTCACGCAGATCGCCCGCACCTACGGCACCAGCGTCCATGCCCTGGTCGCGCTCAACGACATTGCCGACCCGAACATGGTGCTGGCCGGCACGGTGCTCCAGGTCCCGACGGCGACCAGCGCCGGTTCGGACCCGGCCGCCCCTTCGGGCACGACCAGCATCGTGGTGTCACCGGGTGACAGCTTGTGGACCATCGCCGTCCGCTACGGCACGACGGTGACGGCGATCGCCGCGGCCAATGCAATCGCCGACCCGTCCCGTGTGACGATCGGACGCCATCTGACTATTCCGGCAGCCGGCAGCATCGGCGCGTCGGCCGGGGGGAACGCCCCATTTCCGGCGACCGGGCAGAGCCGGGGGTTGCCCGCGGCCCTGCTGGCCCACCCGACCCGCATGGCCCTCATCCCCCTGTTCCACCAATGGGCAGACGCCTATGGCGTGCCCAGATCGCTGCTCGAGGCCACGTGCTGGTGGGAGTCCGGTTGGCAGATGGCCGTGGTCTCCTCCACCGGCGCGGTCGGCGTCGGACAACTCGAGCCCTCGACCGTCCGCACCCTGCGTGTCAACCTCGGAGATCCGACGCTCAGTTCCGCCAGTGCCTCCGACAACATCGAGATGGCCTCTGCCTACCTCCATCAGCTGCTGGCCCAGACGGGGGGGAACGAGGCTCTGGCGCTGGCCGGCTACTACCAGGGCCTGGCATCTGTCCATCAACGCGGGATGATGTCCTCGACGGTCCAGTACGTGCACGGGATCCTCTCCTACCTGCCGTCGTTCTCATAGGGGACCACCCTGGGGCGACCCTCGTCGTCACTCGGAGGCGATGGCCGCCAGAACGTCCAACTTCGCCGCCCGGCGCGCCGGCCAACTGGCCGCGGCGAGGCCCAGGAGCGCCGACAACACCAGGAACACGATCAGGTTGGTGAAAGGGACGACGATGTCGGTGATGCCCTGCTGTTTCAGCGAGGCGGCGAAGGCAGTGCCGAGCGCCGTACCGACGACGACGCCGATGAGCGCCCCGAACAGCGAGAGGATCACGGCTTCCGACCTGATCATGGACTTGACCTGCCGGCGCTTCATCCCCACGGCCCGGAGGAGGCCGATCTCATGGGTCCGCTCGAACACGGACAGCATGAGGGTGTTGACGATGCCGATGAGCGCGATGAGCACCGCCAGGGCCAAGAGGGCGTAGACCAGGCCGAGCAGCTGGTTGACCTGGTTCTGCTGGGCCTTCTTGAACTCGTCCCGGGTCTGGATCTTGAGGTCCGGGTAGGTCTTGAGCCCGGCGTCCACGGCCGCTCCGACATTGGCGGTACTGGAGTCGGTCCGGAGAAGCACGGCCACCGGGAGCGGGCTGTTGAAATGGGAGAGGAAGAATCCGTCGCCCACCACGAAGTTCCCGAGCAGGGCGTTGGGTTTGAAGATCCCGCCGATGCGCATCGTCGAAGTCCCCGTCTGCGCGAACTTGACCGGAACCCGGGAACCCACGCTGAGATGCTTCGAGTTGGCCGTGTTCGAGTCGATGAGCAGCTCACCTGCGGCCATGGCCGGGGCGCCGCTTCCTGAGTCGATCCGCAGGATGACGGTCGCCGGCAGGTTCACGGGAGAGACGGCCGTCAGACTGGACAGGGACTGCTGGAACTCGAACTCGCCGCTGTAGACCGTCGAGACGGCGACGACACCGGGCACCCGGGCGGCGGCGGCCGCCACCGAGTCGCTGAATCCCCCGGGGCCCTGGCTCGAACTGGTGATGATGTAGTCCGCGGTGACCGCATTGTCGACGCTGCTGGTCGCCGACTTTGACAACGAGGCGCCGAAGACAGCAATCGTCGACACCAGCGCGAGCCCCACCATCAGCGCCGACGCGGTCTGGGCGGTGCGACGGGGGCTTCGCATCGAGTTCTCCCGGCCCAGCTTGCCGGAGATCCCGAGCAGGCGGGCCAACGGCCGCCCGATGATACTGGCCATGGGCCGGGCCACCACAGGCGCCAGCATGCCGATGCCGATGAAGACGGCGATGGCGCCCACCCCGACCAGCTGGATGGCCGGTCGAGTCAACCCCACCGCTAACGCCCCGACGCCGACGACGGCGATCACGCTTCCGATCACGATCCGGCGCTCGGAGGACTCCGCTTGCCCACCCCGGTAGTCGGCCAGCGCGGCCACCGGAGGGATCCGCACCGCCCGTCGGGCCGGGCTGACAGCAGAGACCACCGTCACGCCGACGCCGATGAACAGGGCGGCGGCGACGGTGCGGGGCTGGAAGACGAGCGGGCCCGACGGCAGGGTGATCCCGAACCCCTTGAGCAGGGCCTCGAGACCGGTGGCGGCCAGCACCCCCAGCCCCAGCCCGGCCAGGGAGGCGACGAGGCCGAGGATGGCGGCCTCGATGAGCACGGACCGGAACACCTGGCGGCGGCTCGCCCCGACGATCCGCAGCAGGGCCAACTCGCGGGTCCTCTGGCCGACGAGGATCGAAAACGTGTTGAAGATGGTGAATCCGCCCACGAACAACGAGATGAAAGCGAATACCAACAGGGCTGTCGAGAAGAACGACAGCGCCTGGTTGATGTTGTTGGAGGACTCGTTCGCCACGGTCTGGCCGGTCACCACCTCGACGCCGTGCGGAAGAGCGCTGGCGATGTCGCGCTGCACCTTCGCCTTGTCCGCCCCGGGACTGGTCAGCACGTCGATGGCGTTGTAGCGACCGGTCAGATCGAAGAAATTCTGGGCCGTGGGCAGGTCGAATGCCGCCAAGGTCGCCCCTGCGAGGTTGTCGGCGGTACCGAACTTGACGATCCCGGACACCTTGAACGTCTGGGGCGGGCCGCGCAACAAGATGCGGACCCGGTCGCCCACGGCGAAGTGGTACTTGTCGGCTGTGCCCGCATCCATGGTCACGTCGTTGGGTGTGGTCGGGGCCGCCCCGCTGGTCAGGCGGAGCGACGAGAGCTGCGAGTTGGGGTCGAACGACAGCCCGAGGGTCGGCGCACCTCCCGTGGTGATCGCCTTCCCGTCGCGTGCCACGAACTGGGCGTAACCGCCGACAGTGCCTTCGGCGAAGGCCACTCCGGGGACCGCCCGGACCGTCGTCGCTATGGACTGCGGGATCGGCTTGCGGACGGCGCCGCCGCCGCCGGTGTTGTCGGTGAAGGCGGCCACCCCCCGAACCTCGAAATCGACGTTCTGGTAGATCTGCCCGAAGAGCGTGTTGAAGGTGTTGTGGAGCGTGTCGGTGAGCACGAGGGTCCCCGAGACGAACGTCACCCCGAGCACGATGGCCAGCGCGGTCAGCGCCAGCCGCAGCTTGTGGGCAAGGAGGCCCTTGAGGGTGACCTTCCACATCTCAGGTGCCGAGCCGCTTCATCTGCTCCAGTACCGAGTCGGCGGTGGGCGAGGAAAGCTCTCCTTCGACCCTGCCGTCGGCCAGGAACACCACCCGGTCCGAATAGGCCGCGCCCCTGGGGTCATGGGTGACCATCACGACTGACTGGCCGAGCTCGGTCACCGACCGCCGGAGGAATTCCAGCATCTCCCCCGATGAGTTCGAATCGAGGTTTCCGGTGGGCTCGTCGGCGAAGACCAAGTCGGGTCGTCCGATCAGCGCCCGGGCACAGGCGACGCGCTGCTGCTGGCCACCGGACATCTCGGTCGGCCGGTGCGAGAGCCGGTCACCAATCCCCAGCTGGTCCACGAGGTAGTCGAACCACGCCCGGTCCACCTTGACCCCGGCCAGGTCGGCTGGAAGGGTGATGTTCTCTCCGGCGGTGAGGGTGGGGACGAGATTGAACGACTGGAACACGAATCCGATCCGGTCCCTGCGCATCTGGGTCAGCCCCGCATCGTCGAGCAGTCCGATCTCCTGGTCCCCCACGAAGGTGCGGCCCGAAGTCGGCGAGTCCAGGCCCGCCATGCAGTGCATGAGGGTCGACTTGCCCGATCCCGACGGGCCCATGACCGCGGTGAAATGCCCCCGTTCGAATTCGACGTCGATGCCGTCGAGGGCGCGGACGACAGCATCGCCCTTGCCGTAGGTCTTCACGAGGTCGATTGCGCGGGCGGCCGGAACGACCGGGGACGCCTGGGACCCGGACGAGGTCTGGTCAGCGAGGGCCATCAGATTCCCTTTCTTCACCTTTCGGGGCAGGGCGGGGGGCCACACCCCCGATCGGACTCGAGCGGGGTCCCCACCCGGTAAAGGCCGGGGCGGGAACGCGATCACACGACAGGCAGCGTTCCGCCCTTACCCTCGCATTATGGACCACGCCGCGGGCGGCGGCTACCTCGGTGCCCGGACCGAAGGCAGGTAGCATGGGGCGATCCCGACGAAGGGGGAAGAGTCGACCATGGGCATGCCAGCAGACGTCGGCGTGGTGGACACCATGTTGGGGTTCCCGCATCCCGACATGAAGCAGGTGTACCGGTTCATCACCCGGCAGACCAAGGACACCGAGTCCAAAGAGGAGTTCGACTTCCCGGTCGAGTACATGTTCAAGGATGTCCCCGGCAAGGCGCTCGAAGGCTCGGACGACCCGGTCGGAGTGACACTCCGGGAGATGGACCTCTGGGGCATCGAAAAAGGGATGATCGGAGTCGGTGACCCTGCGGGCACCGGAGTCGCGGCGCTGAAGCGGCATCCAGACCGGTTCATCCCGTCGTCGACGGCTGACCCCAACGACGGAATGGCGGGGATCGGCCGATTGGTCTCCGAGTACGAGACCTTCGGCACACGGGCGGTGGGTGTGTTCCCTGCCGGCACTTTCCCCCAAGTCCCCATCAACGACAAGAAGATGTACCCGCTGTATGCCAAATGCGTGGAACTGGGAATTCCGATCTTCTGCTGTGCGGGGATCCCCGGTCCGAGGCTCAAGGCTGCCTGCCAGCACGTTGAGCTCATCGACGAGGTCATGTTCGACTTCCCCGACCTCGTCTTCGTGACCCGCCACGGTTGTGAGCCGTGGACGGAACTCGCCGTCAAGCTGATGCTCAAGTGGCCGGGGCTGCACTACTCGACGAGCGCCTTCGCTCCCAAGTACTACCCGCAGGACATCATCGACTACGCCAATACCCGGGGCGCGGAGAAGGTCATCTATGCCGGCTACTTCCCCATGGGCCTCTCGATGGAGCGGATCATGACCGAGATGCCCAACGTCGGATTCAAGGACGACGTGTGGCCGAAGTTCCTGCGCACCAATGCCCTGCGGGTGCTCGGCCTCAATTAGCCGATTGCCGGCGGTCGGGGTCAGCGGATGGGCGTCGTCGAAGCAATGGCGAGTGCCATCTCCTCGGTGTAGCGGACCGAGCCCAGCGGCCCGTTCTCCTGGCCGACGTCAACCGTCTCGTACTGGCGCAGGATCACCCCGGTCTGCGTGGAGATCCAATAGTCGGTGGGATTCACCCCCGATGCACCTCCGGAATAGAAGAGGGTGACCCGGGTGTGAAGTGCCGGAATCCTGCGGCGGTCGACGGTGACCGATGCCGTCCCCACGACCTCTCCGGTGAAGGCGACAGTACCGTTCGACGCGTGGCACGTCGCGTACCACCGTTCGCCCGGGGAGTGGTCGGGTGGGACCAGGTAGGCGGTCATCGGGCAATGGACGGTCTCGACGGTGCGGATCCCGGCAATCTCCTCGTCCGACATGGCCGACGCCATGGCCATTCCGTCGCCTGGCGACGGGCACTCCACCAATCCCTCGGTGTGCTCCACGAGGGGCGCCCACGTGACCGTGGCGCAATTCGACTCGTTGACGATCATCTCGGTGAGGCCCGGGAACGATCGGTTGATCCCACCCAGGCTGAGATGCTCGTCGCCGGAGGTCCAGTACCGGTAGACCCCCGGCGGCGGGAGGCCCGGACTCCGGTTGGACTTTCCCTGTTGGCCTTGGCGGTACAGGCGGAGGGCCTGTCGCAGATCGACTTGTGTGCCCGGGCTCCGGAGTGCGAAGTACCACAACCCGGCCGCCACGGCGATGATGAGGACACCGACTCCGATGCCCAGTACCCACAATCGGTGGTGGGTGGCCCAGTCCAACGCCGGCACGCTTACCTCCATGGCTGTCGCTTGGCAAGGTTTGAGTGGAGCACCACCACTCTCCCATCTCGGAGGGGGCCCCATCCACTGGTGCCGCACCGGAGGCCGAGGAGCCGGTTCGCCTTTGGTGATGTGGGCTGGGATCCGACGCCCGTTACCCAACCACGGATGAATTCAAGGCCCCCCTTTCGTCAAAACTGGCGCCGTCCTGGCGTGGAGTTCGTCACCGGCCCGCACTGCCGGATGACCCCGTGAACTACCTTGGTCGGATCGAGCGTATGACCGAGTCGAAGGTGTGACCGTACCGGTGAGCGTCGATCCGGCGGATGGATCCGGCACCCGCGACGGCCGGATGCGCTTCATCCACCAATTGCCGAAGGCCGAGCTGCACCTCCACATCGAAGGGACGCTCGAGCCCGAGATGATGATGGCGCTGGCCACCCGCAATCGCATCTCGCTTCCTTATGACGACGTGGACGCAGTGCGGCGCGCCTATGTCTTCGAGGACCTCCAGTCCTTCCTCGACGTCTACTACGCCGGGTGCGCGGTGCTCGTCACCGAGCAGGACTTCTACGACCTGACCATCGCCTATCTGGGCCGGGCCGCAACCCAGGGTGTCTCCCATGTCGAGGTATTCTTCGATCCACAGACGCACACCGACCGGGGTATTCCCTTCGGCACGGTTGTCGACGGCATCTGTCGCGCCTTCGACGAGGGTCGGCGCCGTTGGCGGATCAGTTGGCGGCTCATCTTGTGCTTCCTGCGCCACCTGGGTGCCGACGCGGCCATGGCCACCCTCGACCAGGCACTTCCGTACCGGCACCTGCTCACCGCCGTCGGTCTCGACTCAGCCGAGCTCGGCTACCCCCCTTCGCACTTCGAAGCCGTGTTCCGCCGGGCCGGCGTGGAGGGACTGCCGGGGGTGGCCCACGCCGGCGAGGAGGGCCCACCGGCGTACATATGGGAGGCGCTCGACCAATTGGGTGTCCTCCGAATCGACCATGGGGTGCGGTGTTGGGAGGACCTGGCTCTGGTCGACCGGCTGTTGGCCGACCAGGTGCCGCTCACCGTGTGCCCCCTCTCCAACGTGAGGCTCGGGGTGTTCCCCGATCTGGGCCACCACAACCTCGCGGTACTGCTCCGGCACGGTTTGCGGGTGACGGTGAATTCGGACGATCCGGCCTATTTCGGCGGCTATGTGGCGGACAATCTGGTGGCGGTGGCCGAGGCGCTCGATCTCGACAGGAACGAGATCGTCCAGCTGGCCCGCAATTCATTCCTCTCCTCGTTCCTCGACGACGCCGACAAGCGCCGCCGCCTGGCCGATGTGAATGCCTTTGCCACACCTGGTTCCTGAGCCGAACCCGAGGGTACCGGACCGTACGGATCAGGGGGGCGGGGACGCTGCCAGCGCACTCAGGGCCGCGTCAGTGGCGCGTTCGGTGGCCATCTTCGCCGCCTTGGCCATCCGTGCCATCGCTGGGAGTCGGCCCGGCCGCCGGAGGACGTAGGAGGCGATCGCCTTGGCATTGGGCGTACCGTCCTGGTTGCTGAGGCGGAACACTTCCTCGTCGACGCTTCCGTCCGTGGCCCGGTCGCTGATCGTTCGGAATACCGACCAGGCGATGCCCCGGCCGTCACAGACCCGGGCGATGGCGGCGGTCTCCATGTCCAGGGAGACCACGCCGTCGGCGCGCAGCCCGGAGAGCACCGCGGGGTCGGTGATCAGGTCGTCGGACGTCCACATCTTGCCGTCGGGGCAGCCGTCGCCCAACGGGGCCGGCCGGAACTCGGCGCCGGTGCTGGCGTCCACGACCACCTCGGGCAGTATCAGGGCCCCGATGGCCGTCTCGTCATCGACGGCGCCGGTGATCCCGACCACGACCACCCGGGTGACTTCCATGGCCCCCAACAGGCGCTCGACCCCCCGGGCTGCCAGCGAGGTCCCCATGCCGGTGACCATGGCCACCACCGGGCGGCCGTCGAGCTCGCCGACGTGGGCATCGAGGGACCCGATCCGGGTCTTGTGGAGCGAGAGCCTCCTCTTCAGCGGGGAGAGCTCCATCGGCATGGCGCAGACGAAGGCGATGGATCCCGACATCGGAGCGCTCATCCTATCGGTCACGACCAGGATGGCGAGGGGCAGCCGACGTGGACGGCGCCGACGCGCCGATGGTCGGAAGCCCGAGCGGCCGAGGCCGCGCACCGGTACTGTTCGCTCCATGACCTCCGGGTTGGCCATATGACCCTCGAAGCCCGGCAGTACCGACGCCAGGGGCTCGAGGAGCACTTCGAGCTGAAGTCCATTGCCACCTGACACATTCCGAACCGCGGCGGAGGTCGTCCTCGCCCGGGAGCACGACACCAATCCGGGCCTGGTCTTCGAGGGCCGGCGCTGGACCTGGGCCGAGGTCGTCGCCGAGATGGCCGCCCGGACCAGCTGGCTCGCGGTGGTGGACCCTGACGGTCCACCCCATATCGGCGTCCTGCTCGACAATGTGCCCGAATACCTGTTCACGCTGGGTGCGGCCCTGCTGTCCGGATCGGTGGTCGTCGGCCTGAATTCGACCCGCAGGGGCGAAGAGCTGGCCCGGGACATCGCCTTCACGGACTGTGGGATCGTCCTCACCGACGCCGCCCATCGGCCCCTCCTCTCCGGGCTCGACCTCGGTCAGGCCCGCGTCGTCGACATCGACCATCCCCCGCCCGTGGATCCGGAGGGCGCCGCCAGGTTGACCGGACCATCGCCCGACGACCTGGCTCTCCTGTTGTTCACCGCCGGTTCCACCGGTGCCCCCAAGGCGGTGCGGGTCTCCCAACAGCGGGTGGCCCGGTCGGCGACCGGAATCGGCTTCACTCCCGATGACGTCCTCTACTGCGCCATGCCGCTCTTCCACGGCAACGCCCTCTTCTCGAGCGTGTTCCCGGCCATGGGCAGCGGCGCCTCGATCGTGCTTCGTCGGCGGTTCTCCGCATCCTCTTGCATGTCCGAGATCCGGTCGACCTCGAGCACGTTCTTCGCCACGATCGGCCGCGCCCTCTCCTTCATCGTAAGCACGCCGCCCGACCCGAACGACCGCGACAACCGGCTGAAGGTGGTCCTCGCCCCGGAGTCCTCGATGGCCGACGCAGCCGCCTTCGAGCGCAGGTTCGGGTGCCGAGTCATCTCGGGCTACGGCTCGAGCGAGAACGCGGTGGTCTTCGTCCCCCGGACCGGCCTGCCTCCCGACGCCTTGGGCGTGCCCTTGGACGGCCTCGACGTGGCCATCGTCAACTCCGAGACAGGAGAGGAGCGCGAGGCGGCCCGGTTCGACGGATCGGGTCAGATGCTGAACGCGGCGGAGGCGATCGGAGAGATCGTCGGGCGAAAGGCCCTCGGACGCTTCGAGGGCTACTACAAGAATCCCGAGGCAGATCGCCAACGGTCGCGGAACGGCTGGTACTGGTCCGGTGACCTCGGATACCGCGATGAGGATGGGGTCTTCTACTTCGCAGGTCGGACGATCGACTGGATCCGGGTGGACGGTGAGAACTTCGCGTCGGCCCCCCTGGAACGGCTGTTTCACCGATTCAACGGGGTGAGCGGGGTGGCGGTCTTCGGTGTCCCCGACGAGCGGACCGCCGACGACCAGGTCATGGCCGTCCTCGAGCTCAGGGATCCGTCGGCATTCGATCCGTCGGCATTCGACGAGTTCCTCGGGGCCCAGCCCGACCTCGGGACGAAATGGGCGCCGCGCTACGTTCGCCCCGTCGGCTGCCTACCGGTGGGCCCGACCAACAAGACCGACAAGCAGGCGCTGCGGGAGGTGGGCTGGCGGGCCGGCGACCGGGTCTACTGGCGGCCTGCCCGTGGTCAGCCGCTCCGGGTCATGTCCGCCGAGGCCGTCGACGAGCTCGAGAAGGCGATCGCTTCCCATCGTCCGACCGGCCGGCAGGGCAGACCGGCCTGAGCAGGCAGGGAGCACCGGAGCCGGTGCTTGTTGCCGGTGCTTGTTCGGGGTTGGGGTCGGCCGGACATTAGATTTTCCCCGTGGACCTGCCCTTTGCGCCCCCTCCAGGTCTGGCGTGGACAGGCGTCTCGCCCCGGCTCGCCCGGATGCGGCGGACCCTGGTCGCGGCCCTGTTGGTCCCGTGCGCCGGCGTGGCGTGGGGAGTGGCCGCCGCATCATCCCTTGCCGGCCTGGTCACCGCCATCGTCGGCGTGTCGGTCATCACCTGGGCGTGGTTCGCGGTCGGGCGCAACTTCCGCTCGTGGGGCTATCTCGAGCGGGAGGACGATCTCCTCGTCACCCACGGCGCAATGTTCAAGAAGCTGACCGTCGTCCCGTACGGTCGGATGCAGCTCGTCGATGTGAAGGCCGGGCCCATAGAGCGCGCCTTCGGGTTGGTGAATGTCAAACTCCACACCGCAGCCGCCACCACTGATGCACAGGTGTGCGGCCTCACCGCCGCCGACGCCGGCTCGCTTCGGGACCGGCTGACCGCTCGGGGCGAGGCTCATGCCGCCGGTCTCTGACCCGGTCCCCGGCCACGTTCCCGGCGGGGCCGAGGAGACCTACCGGCTGCACCCGCTCACTCCTGTCGCGCTCGGTGGCCGAATCCTCGGCTTTCTGGTGGCCGTGACCCTGCTCGGACTGGCCGAGCGCGGATCCTCGGGCGGCCCCCGCTGGCCTCAGGTGGCCGTGTTCGGGGGACTGGCGGTCCTGGTGGTCGTGCGCGGCATCGTCACCGTAGCGGTCACCAGCTATCACCTGTTGGGGGGCGAGCTCCGCATCGACAACGGTCTGTTTCAGAAGCAGTCCAAACGAATCCGACTGAACCGGATCCAGAGCGTCGACGTCCTCGAGCCGTTCTCTGCCCGCATCTTCGGCCTGGCCGAGGTCAAGGTGACCACGGCCGGAAACGAGCGGGCCGCCATCCGCCTCCGCTACCTGGCGCTGCCGTCGGCCCAGGGCCTCCGGGCCGACCTCTTGAGCCGTTCGACCGGTGCCGGGGACGGCGAGGGCGAGGCGCCGGAGCGGACGCTCATCACGGTGCCGCACGGCCGGCTTGTCGGATCGGTGCTGCTCCAAATGGTCTCCTGGCGCCTCCTCCTCCTGGCCATCGGACCGGCGCTGGCCGTCGTCGGGCGGAACAACGGCCATCGGGCCACCGCCGGGGTCGGTGTCGCCATCTTCATCTGGTTCGCCGTCCTGATCGCCCACGCCATCTGGCAACGGCTCAATTTCCTCTGGGAATTCACCGTCGCCGAATCTCCGGACGGGCTCCGAGTCCGCCACGGGCTCCTCTCTACGAGCCGCCAGACGGTGCCGCCGGGGCGGATTCAGGCCATCCTGATCCACCAGCCGGTGTCGTGGCGCCCGTTCGGGTGGGTGCAGGTCCGGATGAACGTGGCCGGGTACGGGCGGACCGGCTCGGTCAAGCGGGCCACGCTCATCCCGGTGACCGATCGGCAATTCGCCGAGCGCCTCGTCGGCTGGGTCCTCGGCGGCGTCGCTCTGGGCGATATCCCGCTCAGCCGCCCGCCCCGCCGGGCAGCCTTGCGGGCCCCGCTGTGGTGGCGGGCCCAGTTGGCCGGGGCCGACGACCGGGTGTTCGCGGCCCGCCACGGACTCCTGTCGCGCACCATCGACATCGTCCCCCACCAGCGCGCGCAGAGCCTGCGGATCACCGAAGGTCCGGTCCAGAGGGCGCTCGGCCTCGGCTCCTTCCATCTCGACTCGACCCCTGGCCCGGTGAGGACCAGGGCGGCCAACCGGGACGCCACTGAGGCACGCGCCATGCTCGACAGGCAGATCGAGCGGGCCCGAACGGCGCGGGCGGTTGACTCGAGCCGGTCCACCCCGGCGCCTCAGGTGACCTGAGCCGCGGCCGTCGTTCAGCCGGATCGCCGGGTGAGCGTCAACTCGGACACTCCATATTCCTGTCCTGTGACGGCCCGATCATGCCGGATCCGGCCACCTTGACACCGGCACCACGTGCAGGTCGTTGTCAAGTTTACCTTGACAAAGTGTCAGATGGCAGAGTACCTTGACGTATGATCACGGACGCCGAGACACGGGACGAACCGGACGAGCTGCGCAAGGTTTCGCCGCTGATGACCGCCACCTGGGAGGCGGCGACGACGGATCCTGATCCGCTCGCTGCGCTGGGCGCCTCGCGTGCCCTTGTCGGCCTGCTCTCGACGTGGGAGGCCCAGCTGGTCGGCGAGGCCGTTGCCGCCGGCGCGACGTGGGAGGCGATCGGCGGGACGGTCGGCGTCAGCCGCCAGGCGGCATGGGAACGGTTCCACGGTGATGTCCACGAATTTCGGCGTCGCGTGAGGGCTGACATGCACGAGCTTCGCAACCGGCATCGCCAGGAGGTGCTCGAGCTCCGGGAGTCGATCAAGACAGAGGCCAGGGCGAGGCAGCGACCCGATCACTGACCGGGTCGCTGTCGACCGGCTCAATCGCTGGTTCGCTGGTTCGCTCGTTCGCTCGTCTGGCCGCTAACCGGGGACGGCCCACCGACGGGCCAGGCCGGTGACCCAGCGATCCGCGGTCTCGGGATCCTCAGGAGGGCCCTCCACCACCACGAGCTCGTCGACTCCCAATTCGGCCAGGACGGGAAGATCCTCCACGACGCCGTCCCGCATGGAGACCGCTATCTCCACAGAGGCCGGATCCCGGCCTGACCGCTCACATCTGGCAACCAGGGACCCGATGCGTTCGTGGATTTCGCTCCGGGTCAGGTTGAAGCCGTACCAACCATCGCCGTACGCAACCACCCTGTCCAGGGCTCGATCGCTGTTTCCCCCCAGCACCACCGGTATACGCCCTTCGCTGACCGGCTTGGGATGGCAGCGCACATCCTGGAAGCGAACGAACTCGCCCTCGTACGACGCATCACGGTCGCGCCACAGGGTCCGCATGACCTCCACATATTCCTCGGTGCGCCTGCCCCGTCCACCAAAGGGGACCCCGAGAGCGGCGAACTCCTCGGACGACCAACCGATCCCCACGCCGAGGGCGAACCGTCCCCGTGAGAGCACGTCGAGGGTGGCTGCCTGCTTTGCCACCAGTATCGGGTTGTGTTCTGGGAGCAGGAGGATTCCGGTGGCGAGTCGGATCCGCGATGTGACGGCGGCGGCGAAGGCCAGTGTGGCCAGAGGATCGAGCCAGTCGGCGTCGGATGGGACGGCGATCCGTCCGTCGGAGGAGTAGGGGTACGGCGCGTCGGGTCGATCGACCATGACGATGTGCTCTCCCGACCAGAGGGTGGCGAACCCGGCCGTGTCCGCAGCCCTAGCCACCGCCTCGATCACCGCTGGATCGGCTCCGGGACCGATGCCCAGTGCGTGGAGGCCTACGCGCATGTCCTCATCATTCACAAAGTGGGCAGGTCTCGAAGGGGGCGGCCCTCGAGCTCAGGCACAGGCTGATATCCATGCCGCCACCGGGTCCACGACCTCGGATGTCCGCTCGGGGACACATCGGGACGACGTCGGGTCGTAGCGTGCCCCGATGACGCCGGCGTGATCGGTGTCCACCTCCCTGAGCACCGACCTCCAGCCCCATTCCTGGAGGGCCCTGTGTGAGTCCCTCGACCGTTGGACAGGGACGATGGAGTCTTTCGTCCCGTGAATGAGAACACATGGGACCCCCGTATCGCCGGTCCTCCCTGCGGCCAGCGGCGAGTCCGTGATGGGTGACCTGTCATAGGCGCCGGCGATTCCAACGAGGGCGCGAGGGCGCCAGCCGTCGACGACCCCAGGATGAAGCATGACATCGGCAGCGGCGTTGGCTCCGAGAGACCAGCCGGCGAGTGTGATCCTCCCTCCGTCGCCGCCCCACTCTCCCGACCTGCTCTGCGTGAACGACAGCGATTCCAAGAGATCCCGTCTCCCCCTGGTGAAATCGTCGGACTGCCAATCCGGCACGAGGCACAGACAACCCCTCCTGGCAACCGCCCTGGCCAGACCGGCCAGTGCATCTCGCTCGTTTGGACCGCTTCCGTGCCAGAGCAGAACGACCGGCAGGTCATGGCGATCGTCCAACGGTCGGTACACGTCAAGAACCCTTCCGTCGTGGTGATCGGCACTCTGAGCGTATGGAACTGCCCGCTCC
>Ga0307372_10005281_pt1 | contig 19479 bp, 18 predicted proteins | sample OX1MG_FD_202533 | JGI IMG/M metagenome (GOLD analysis project Ga0307372, IMG submission 202533) | Soil microbial communities from Risofladan, Vaasa, Finland - OX-1 | ecosystem: Environmental > Terrestrial > Soil > Coastal area > Acid sulfate soil | place: Finland: Risofladan, Vaasa | collected...
TCTCGATCACGATTGCCCAGCGCGCGCGCGAGTTCGGCACGCTGCGGACGCTGGGTGCGACTCGGCGTCAGGTGATGGCCTCGGTGATCGTCGAGGGCGGCGTGATCGGTGCGCTCGCGTCGGTGTCCGGCCTCTTCCTCGGCCTCGGGCTCGCCAAGGGGCTTCAGGCGCTATTCGTGTCCTTCGGCATCGACCTACCGCACGGCAACACCGTCTTCGCCACGCGGACGGTGGTCGTCTCGCTGGTCGTCGGAACCGCGGTGACCGTCGTGGCGAGCCTGCTGCCCGCCCTCCGCGCGACGCGGGTCGAGCCGATTGCGGCCGTTCGAGAGGGTGTCCTGCCGCCGTCCCGCCTCGCGCGCTTCGGGATTCCCGCCGCGGCCGGGACGCTCGCGGTCGCGACGGCGCTGCTGCTCTTCGGTGCGCTCGCGACCGGAGCTTCGGGAACGGAGCGCCTGCTCTCGATCGGCATCGGGGTCGTCGCAAGCTTCGTCGGGATGGCCCTGGCCGCCCCACGCTTCGTGCCCGCGCTCGCCTCGACCCTCGGCTGGCCTGGTGCTCGCATCGGAGGTGTCTCCGGCGCGCTTGCGCGTGAAAACGCGATGCGGAACCCCGCGCGGACCGCGTCGACGGCTGCGGCGCTGATGATCGGGCTCGCGCTCGTCACCGCGGTCGGAGTGCTCGCGTCGGGGATCAAGGCGACGTTCGAGCACGCCGTCGACGCGCAGTTCCGCGCGGACTATGCACTGACCTCCCAAAACGGCTTCACGCCGACCGGCGTGGCCTCGGAGCACGCTGTGCGGAAGGTGACGGGCGTCCAGGTCGTCTCGGGCGTCCGGGCCGGAGAGGCGCGCGCATTCGGCAGTCGCATCAACGTCACCGGGGTCGAGCCGAACGTCGGCCGCGTGATCAACATCACGTGGTCATCCGGAGGGCCCGGCGTGCCTGCGGCGCTCGGCCACGCGGGCGCGTTCGTGAGCTCGACGTACGCGAAGGACCATCACCTGACGATGGGGTCGCAGGTGCCAATCGAGCTCCCAACCGGACGCGTCCTGCCGCTGGCCGTGAACGGCATCTTCAAGGCGCCGAACGGCGGATCGCCCTTCGGGAACGTGACGATCTCGACGAGTCTGTTCGACAGCGTCTACCAGGAGCCCCAGAACGTCTTCGCCTTCGTCGACATGGCGGGCGGGGTGACGCCGCAGAACACCTCGGCGCTCTCGGCGGCCCTCGTGTCGTTCCCCGACGCGAAGGTGCAGACCGAGTCGGAGTTCAAGAAGCAGCAGGAATCCGGCCTGAACACGTTCCTCAACCTCCTCTACGTCCTGCTCTCGCTCTCCATTCTCGTCAGCCTGTTCGGGATCGTGAACACGCTCGTTCTCTCGGTCTTCGAACGCACGCGTGAGCTCGGCATGCTCCGGGCCGTCGGCATGACCAGGCGCCAGACGAGACGGATGATTCGGCACGAGAGCGTGGTCACGGCGCTGATCGGCGCGGCGCTCGGGATCCCACTCGGAGTCGGGCTGGCTCTGCTCGTCGGTAAGGCGGTCGGGTCGTTCACCCTCGCCATCCCGTGGGGCACGTTGATCGTTTTCGTGCTCGCCGCGATCGTTGCCGGACTGCTCGCAGCGATCTTCCCGGCCCGGCGCGCGGCGCGGTTGAACGTGCTCGCAGCCCTCCAGTACGAATGACGCTCGTCGAGCTGCTGCACGCGTTCGTGGCCGCCGATGAGCGCGAGGAGGCAGATCGCTGCGCGATGCTGCGTCTCGCGCACGAGCTCGCCGAGCCCCTGTCGCGCGACGAGCCCTCGGCGCACTTCACCGCGTCGGCGTTTGTCGTCGACGAGACGGGCGCGCGCGCCTGCCTCGTCGCGCACGCCAAGCTCGGGCGGCTGCTGCAGCCCGGCGGGCACGTCGAACCGGACGACCTGTCGTTGGAGGCGGCGGCGCTGCGCGAGGCGCGTGAGGAAACGGCGCTCGAGCTCGAGCTCCACCCGGTGGCGCCTCGGCCGTTCGATCTCGATATCCACGAGATTCCCGCGCGGCCCGGCGAGCCGGCGCACCTGCATCTCGACGTGCGCTACCTGTTGATCGGCCGTGGCGAGCCCTGCTCGGGCGCAGCCTGGCATCCGGTCGCCGTTGCGGCCGACGGCTCGGTCGCCCGCCTCGCCGCGAAGGCGCAGGCGTTCTTCTAGACGAGGCCGAACTCGCCTCCGACCGCGACGAACGCTGCGAGTGCACGGTCGAGCTGCTCCGCTTCGAGCGCCGCAGACATCTGGATGCGCACGCGGGCCGTGCCCTCCGGCACGACCGGGAACCCAAACCCCGTGACGAAGACACCGTGGTCGAGCAGGCGCTCCGAAAAGCGGATGGCGACAGAGGTCTCGCCGAGCACGATCGGGATGATCGCCGCGTCGCCGGGGATCGGGTCGAAGCCTGCAGCGACGAGCATGGCGCGGAACCTCGATGTGTTCTCGCGCAGCCTCGCCAGGAGCGAGGGATCGTCGCGCAGCACCTCGACCGCGCGCAGAGCGCTGCAGGCGACAGTTGGCGGCAGTGCGTTCGAAAAGAGTTGAGGACGTGACCGTTGTGCCAACAGCTCGCAGACCTCGGTGCTCGCGGCCACGTACCCGCCCGCCGCGCCGCCGAGCGCCTTCCCGAGCGTGCCCGTGACGACATCCACCTCGCCGCGCAGGCCGAAGTGCTCCGGTGTGCCGTACCCGTGCTCACCGAGAACGCCGACGCCGTGTGAGTCGTCGAGCACGACGGTTGCCGCGTGCTCCCGTGCGAGCGCGACGATCTCGGGCAGCCGCGCCAGGTCACCCTCCATCGAGAACACCCCGTCGGTGATCACGAGCTTTCGCTGACCCGGCTCGCACGCAGCGAGCTCGTGCGCGAGCGCTGCCATGTCCGAGTGTGGGTAGATCGCCTTGCGCGCCGGCCGGGCGAGACGAATTGCGTCCACGATCGACGCGTGGTTCAGCTCGTCCGACAGGATCACGGTGCGCTCGTCGGTCAGCGTCGGCACGAGCGCCTCGTTGGCGTTCCAGCAGGAGACGTACGTGAGCGCCGCTTCGGCGCCCGACAGGTCGGCCAGGGCCTGTTCGAGCTCGATGTGCGGCTCGAACGTGCCGCAGATGAAGCGCACCGAGGCCGTGCCGGCGCCGTAGCGGCGCAATCCGTCGATACCGGCCTCGACGATGCGCGGGTCGTTTGCGAGACCGAGGTAGTTGTTCGAGGAGAGGATGATCACCTCGCCGCGCCCGGCCATCTCGACGACGGGGCCCTGCGGCGACAGCAGCGTGTTGAAGTGCTTGAACGTGCCCGCCTTCCGGAGCGCGTCGAGCTGCGCGCCGAGGGCGGCGCCGATGCTCATCGGTGCACCCACCTGCCGAGGCCCGACAGGCGCGGTTCGCGCTCCGCCTCGTGCGTGGGGGTCGCGCTCACGACTGGGCCGGCCGGCTGCCCGCCCGGCTCCAGCACGATCTTGCACGCGTTCCCCGACTCGAGCTCGGCGAACGCCACCTCGAACTCTGTGAGCGGGTAACGGTGGGTGACGAGCGGGCGAAGGTCGACGACGCCGTGCTCGAGCAGCCACCGCGTCCGGTACCAGGTGGCGAACACCTCCCGGCCGTTTACGGCGGTGACGTGCAGATTCTTGAAGATCAGCGACTCCGCGATGTCGAGCTCCACCGGCGACCCCGGGATTCCGAACAGTACGACGTCGCCGCCGTTTCGGACGATTCGGAACGCGTCGCGAACCGCACTGGGCGCACCCGACATCTCGAAGACGACGTCGAGCCCGGCATTCTCGTTCGCGTCGCGGAACCACTCGGCGACGCCAGCCACTTCACCGATGTTCACGACGTGCGCGCCGAGCGCCTGAGCGAGCTCGAGCCGGTAGGGAAGGTGGTCCGACGCGAGGACGCGCCCGGCGCCCGACGCGCGCGCGATCGCGATCGTGAAGAGGCCGACGGGTCCACAGCCGAGCACGGCCACCGTCCGGCCCGGCAGGTCCTGCGTCGAGGTCGCGAAGACCGCGTTCCCGAACGGCTCCTGCAGTGTCGCCACCTCCGGGGGGAGTTTGGTGCGGTCGTTCTGCCAGATCACCGACTCCGGCACGACGACGAACTCGGCGAATGCGCCGTCGCGGTCGACGCCGAGGATCTCCGTTTGCTCGCACATGTGCGCACGTCCGGTGCGGCAGTGGAAGCACATGCCGCAGGTGACGTGGCTCTCGGCCGAGACGTAATCGCCGCGAACGACGGTGCGCACGTCCTCGCCGGTCTCGACGACGGTTCCCGCGAACTCGTGCCCGAGCGTCAGCGGCGGGCGAATCCGTGCCTGCGCCCAGTCGTCCCAGCGGAAGATGTGCAAGTCGGTCCCGCAGATGCTCGCCGCCTCGACCTGCACGAGCACGTCGTGGGCGCCTGGCTCGGGGATCGGGACGCGGTCGAGGGCCAGCCCGGGCCCGGGCCCGAGCTTGCGGATCGCCCACATCGTCTCCACCGAAGGGAGCATCGCGGCGCCGGGCTGCCGCGCCATCCGACGCATCGCGGATCGCGCCTACGTGGTTTCCCCGATGTTCGCCGCCGCCTCCGTCCGCACGATCAACCCCATGACTCCTCCTCCCTACAAGATCAAGGTCGTCGAGCCGATCCGGCTTCCGAACACCGCCGAGCGTCGCCGGGCGATTGCCGACGCCGGCTTCAACACCTTCCTGATCCGTTCCGACGACGTCTTCGTCGACCTGCTGACCGACAGCGGCACGTCGGCGCTCTCGCAGGAGCAGCGCGCCGCGATGGAGCTCGGCGACGAGTCGTATGCCGGCTCGCGCAGCTACTACCGGCTCGAGGCGGCAATGCACGACGTGTACGGCTGGCGACATCTGATCCCGACGCACCAGGGGCGCGGCGCGGAGCACCTGCTCTCGCGCGTGCTCGTGCAGCCGGGTCAGCTCGTCCTGTCGAACCTCTACTTCACCACCTCTCGTGTGCACGCGGAGCTGGCCGGCGGTGTGTGGACGGACGTTTCGATTCCCGAGGCCGCCGATCCCGAGTCGCAGCACCCCTTCAAGGGGAACATCGACGTCGGCAGGCTGCGCGACCTGATCGTGCAGGGGGGCCGTGAGCGGATCGCCTTCGTGCGCCAGGAGGCGTGTCTCAACATGGCCGGCGGCCAGCCGTTCTCACTCGAGAACCTCCGCGCCGTGCGCGCGGTCACGCGTGAGTTCGACATCCCGTTTTACCTCGACGCCACACGTTCGTCCGAGAACGCGCTCTTCATCAAGGAGCGCGAGCAGGGTCAAGGCGACCGGCCGATGAGCGAGATCCTGCGCGAGATCGCCTCGCTCGCAGATGGGGCCGTGTTCTCGTCGAAGAAGGACCACTTCGTACCGATCGGCGGCTTCCTCGCCACCTCCGACGACGCGGTTGCGGAAAGCGCACGCGAGCTCGTGGTGGTGTACGAGGGGTTCCCGCACTACGGCGGCCTGGCCGGGCACGACATGGAGGCGCTCGCGCAGGGCATCCGCGAGGCGGCCGACGAGCGGATCGTCAGCCACCACGTCGGGCAGTCCCGCTATCTTGCGCGGCTCCTGCAGGACGGAGACATCCCGATCGTCGAGCCGGTCGGCGCCCACGCTGTCTTTCTCGACGCCAAGCGGTTCCTGCCCCACCTGCCGCAAGAGCAGTTCCCCGCGCAGATGCTGGCCGCCGCGATCTACGTCGCGGGCGGCGTTCGCTCGATGGAACGGGGAATCGTCTCGGGCCAGCACGGGAACGACCCATACGACGGGCTCGAGCTCGTGCGGTTGACGATCCCACGCCGCGTCTACACGCGCGAGCACCTCGACTACGTTGCCGCCACGGTTCTGCGTGTCTTCGAGGCGCGCGAGGAGATTCCGGGCCTCGAGCTGACGTACGAGCCCGCGACCCTGAGGTTCTTCCAGGCGCGCTTTGCGCCGCTCGCGCCGCTGCCGCTCTTCGACGGCGACCCGCTCAGAGCGAAAAGCCCACGCGGGGCTCGAGCACGAGCGGGCTCTCGGGCAGGCCGGCCGACGGTTCGGTCACGTTGAAGCCGTCCGGCGCGACGTCGTTCGGTGCGTCGGGGTGGAAGAGTGAGGCGAGCAGCTGGATCTGCCCGCGCCCCGGGCCGAGCTCGAACTGCCCGCCGCCGTAGAGCGCTATCCCCTCACGTTCGCACCCGTCGTAGAAGTCGAACAGGCGCTTCACCGAACCGAACCGCGACGGCTTGCTGTTCAAGCAGCGCGGTGTGAACGGCAGCGCCTCGACGTCGCTCCACTCATGGATGCCGGCGTCCCAGGTGATGCGGTCGCGGTGCGAGGCGAGCACCTCGGACGTCTCGAGAGTCAGGGCGGGGTCCTCGAGCCAGGCGTTCGGAAAGGCGTCGGCGATGCGCCGGTACAGCCGCGGGTCGGGCGGGGCGCCGAACGCTCCGCGGTACACGCCCTTGAAGTCGGCGGTGTCGACGCGGCCGCTCTCGGCCAGGCGGTCGACGATCTCGTCCGTCCACTCGGCGCCTGGGTCGAGCTTGAAGCGGAGCGAGGGGTACAGCGCCTGGAAGGCGGCGACGTTCGCGACCCGAGTCGAGACGACGAACCGCAACGGTTTCGCCTCGCGGCCGACCGCCTCGCCGAGCGAGACGCCGGCCTGGCGGAGCGCCAGGTCGAGCGCCGCCGATTCGAATGCCCAGCGGCGGTACTCGGTCTGGCCCGACTGGAGCAGAGAGAACGACTCGACCGTGTGCTCGCCCGCGAACGGCAGCTTCCCGTCGTCGGCCTGGAACGTGGCCTGCGCAGCCGGGTCGTAGTCGACCTCCTCGCCACGCCCCTCCTCGCCGCGGCCGTGCAGCACCACAACCGTCCGGCGCAAGGTGAAGCCGCGCGCGACTTCGCGCTCCAGCGGCTCCAGGTAGTAGCCGTCGATATGGAGCGGCAGCGCGCGAACGCCGTCGTAGGTGGCCATGCCCCCGAGCCTAGACGTCCGTTGCAGGGAGCTGTTGCCCGAGCCGTCGTTCACGCTGGTCACCACGGCATGGGCGGCACGCGGCACGGCCTGACAGCTCGCAGTGCCGCTCGTCCGGAGCTCGACCCGGCGGCTCTGACCGAGACAGTTCATCTCAGGGCCGTGCTGTGAGCGAGGCGATGCCTGGCGTTGCGGCCACGGTCTGTTCCAGTGCGCCGGGCGGGCCGTGCTCGAGGTATCGATCGAGGAATGCGGTCGTTGCCTGCTCGACAACCGAGAGCTGAGGCTGCTCGACCGTGTACGGGAGAAGATGGCCGGCGCCGCGGAGAAGCAGCAGAAACTTTGGGCGGGTCGCCGCTCGGTAGAACTCGCGGGCGTACCGCACGGGGTTGATCGTGTCGGCGGTGCCCTGGACCACAAGCAAGGGCGGGCTCGGCCGTGGGAACCGAAATGTCCGGCCGGGAAGCCGTCCACCGGACAGTACGACGGCGGCGTCGATCCGCGGGTCGCGGAACGGCTTGTCGTAGGTCACCGCAAACGCGGTCAACCCGCCGTCGGACTGACCTGCGACTGCGATCCGGGACGGGTCGATGAGACGGTGCAACGGGTTGGTTGGCGAAGCGCTCGCAGCGAGCAGTTGCGAGATGACGAAGCTGATGTCGGCCGGCTGGTTGACGATGTCGGCCTCGTTCGGGCCTCCGGGCGCGTGCTCGTTGCCGAGTGGGAAGAGGGGAGCGGCGACGACGTACCCGGCGAGCGCCCACCAGCGGAGAAGCTGCGCGTAGATGCCGGGCGTCGTCGCGAAGCCATGCCCAAAGACCACGAGCGGCCACGGGCCGCCTTTGCGCACGGGAAAGCGGACGTAGGTCGTGACGGGCCGCAGTACGCGGCGGCCGTCGGGCAGCCGGATCGTGCGCGAAGGATCGACCAGATGCAGGACGCGCTCCGTGGCTCGGCCCCTCTCAGCCGACGCTCCCGGGTGCGCGGTCAGACCGACGAGGAGCGCAGTCACGAGCAGCAGCTGCAACGTGCGTGAGCGAATCGAACTCATCCGCGAATACTCGACGATCTGAAACACCGCATCGACGACGGCGCCGCCGAAGCTCTTGCGGAGCTCCTTGCGAACGGCCGCCGCCGGGTCGCGGCGGTGTGGTTCAACGCGTTCAAAACCAGCTCGAGGGAGGCCAGTACGTGAGGACCACCGGTCCGACGAGACTCGCGCGCGGCACGGTGCCCCAGATGCGCGAGTCGCACGAGTGCTTGCGGTCGTCGCCCATGAAGAAGTAGCGACCGGGAGGCACCGTCCACGTTCCTGACTGTGTGTCTCGCAGCCGAGGGTCGATGTACGGCTCCTTAAGCGGCTTGCCGTTGATCGACACGAAGCCGTTGCGCTCGGTGATCGTGTCGCCCGGTAGGCCGATCAGCCGTTTGACGAATGTTCCGCCGACCCCACAGGCGTCCGCGGGCGCCCGGAAAACGATCACCTGCCCGCGCTCCGGCTGGCCGAAGCGGAACGCGAGCCTGTCTGCGATCACCCGGTCGTCGAACGACCCCTCGCACCACGCGCCCGGCTTGGCGCAGTGCAACGTGGGCTCCATCGACGAGGACGGGATGCGGTAGGGCTTCGCGACCTCCGCCTCGAAGATGAGGACGACGGCGAGCGCGACGACGATCGTCACGCCCCAGTCGAGGAGCTTTCTCAGGCCGGGCACCGCGGCATGGTACTGAGGTCGCGCCGGCGCTCGGTCAGCCGCGAAGCGTGTTCCTGACGAAGAACAGGAGGTTCGCCGGGCGCTCACCGAGCCGGCGCATCAGATACGGGTACCACTCGGGCCCGTACGGCGTCGCAACGAGGACCTTGTACCCGCGTCGTACGAGGTCGAGCTGCAGGTTGGGCCGAACGCCGTACAGCATCTGGAACTCGAAGCGGTCGCGGGCGACCCCGTTCGTCTCGGCAAATCGGATCGTGTGCTCGATCAGCGACTCGTCGTGCGTCGCCACCGCCGTGTGGCCGGCATGTCCGAGCATGCGCTCGCAGAGGCGCGCGTAGGCCGCGTCCACGTCGGTCTTGTGTGGGTAGGCGACCGAGGCCGGTTCGAGGTAGGCGCCCTTGACGAGGCGCAGGTTCGGCTCGAGGCCGAGGAGCGACTCGAGGTCGTCCGGCGTGCGGTAGAGGTAGGCCTGGAGGACCGTGCCGACGTTCTCGAATCCGGCCTCGCGCAGCCGGCGGTAGATGCGGAGCGTCCCGTCGACGAACTGCGACTGCTCCATGTCGATGCGAATGAACGAGCCCTGCTCGAGCAGGCGGGCGATGTTCGCGTACGCGAGCTCCTCGTCGATCTCCAGGCCCAGGTGTGTCAGCTTCAGCGCGACGTTCGCGCGCAGCCCCTCGGCCGAGATCCGGTCGAGCACCGTGCGGTAAGCGGCGACAACCGCATCCGTCTCGCCAGGCTCGAGCACGCCTTCGCCGAGCAACGTTGTGTTCGCCTCCAGCGCCTGCTCGTTCAGGCGGCGGAGCACCGCGACGCATTCGTCGAGAGTCTCGCCCGCCACGAACCGGGAGGCGCCGAGCCGCATTCCGTGCTGCCGTACGAGCCTCTGCACCCGCCGGCTGTCGGCGGCGGCGAGGATCCCCTTGCGAAGCGTCGCGTTGACTGCGCCGTTCAGCTGTGCGACAGCAGCCATTCGTGCACCTCCCCGACCCGGTTCTGAAGCAGCGTGAGGTGTCCGTTCTCGCTGTCGATCCACGCCTCGGAGCCGGGCACGTGCGCGGTGAGCCACTCGCCGTGCGTCACCGGGACGAACCGGTCGTCGGCGCCGTGGACGATCAACGCCGGCCGCGAGATGTCCGCGACGTCGAACCCCCAGGGCGCGACGAACGCGAGATCGTCGTCGATCCAGCCGTCGGCGCCCGGCGCCAGCCCGTGGCCGGAGCTCTGGTGCAGCCACTCGGCGAGCGGCCCGGTGAGCGCCGCGCGATCGGCGGCGCCGAGCAGCGTCTCGAACATCTGTCGCACGTCCTCGGCGCTCAGTGACAGCATGTGTGTTCGATCTCGTTCCGTCGCAGGCCGAAGCGCCTGCTCGCCGGCGAGCACGAGGTCGAACTCCTGGACGTTCTCCTCGCCCATGCCGGCGTGCCAGTCGAGGCCTTCGGCGCCCCAGGGTGCGACGCCTGCGAGCGAGGCCGCGGCGGTCAGCCGGCCGCCGCACAGCGCCGCACAGGCGAGCGCGTGCGGCCCGCCGCCCGAGATGCCCCAGGTTGCGAATCGGTCGAGCTCGAGCGCGTCGGCGATCGCCTCGATGTCCGGGACGACGGCCGCGATGTTGCGACCGTGGCTGCGCGTCGAGTCGCCGTAGCCGGCGCGGTCATAGGCGATCAGGCGGATGCCCGGCGTGGCCCAGCGGTCGTAAAGAACCCCGGAGCTCGGCGTGCCGTGGTGGACGATCACCGGTAAGCCGTTCGGGTCGCCCGCCTCGTGGACCGCAAGGACGCGGCCGTCGCGCGTCGGGATGCTCTCGGTCATGGCGAGAGCTTTCCATGGATCGAGCCTGGCTGCCGCGCCTGTGTGGGGGTTTGCGCCGTTACGGAGCGGGCGGCGTCAGGCTCTGTTGCCACGAGACGGTGAACGAGCGTCCGTCGGCGGAGAGATCGCCCGGCAACGCGCCGACCCCCGGACCGAGCACGTCGCCGGCGAAGAAGAAGTCGCCGCCGTTGCCCGTGATCAGCTCGACCGGTGCGGCGGTCCAGGTCGGGTCCGAGATCGTGCCGGGGTGACCGTTGCCGATCGCGGCGGCATTCGCGAAGGTGACCGTGCCGAATTGCGTCAGCGGCAGCGTGCGGCAGTGCCCGTCCGTGCTGCACAGAGACGGCGCCTCGACGATCCACTCAGCGGACGAGAGGTCGAGCGGCTGTGTCACCGTCTGGGTCTTCGAGAAGCGCGTCTTGCGGGTCAGATTCTTCAGGCTCATCGTCACCGTCTGCCCCTTGATGAAGACGGCGGCGTTGATGCGGTCGCCGGGCCGGATCTTGAGCGGGAGTCGGACGGCCGCGGCGGGCACGATCTCCCACCAGGCGCTCGAGACCGGTGTTGTGCTCGAGCCGTTGCAGTCGGCTTCGGTGCCGAGCTGCTCGAGCGCCTGCGAGGTGCTGTCGTTGCCACCGAGGCCGACCCAGACGGCGACGGAATCCGAGCGTCCGGTCAGGCACGTGGTCTGGGGCTGCACCCAGGTCGCGGTGACGTCGGTGAACCCCGATGTTCCAGCGGCGGGTGCAACCGCCGTGTAACCGGACCAGTTCGAGCTCACCTGCGGGGTCGTGGGGAGGCCCGCGCGCGCGGCGAACGTCGAGGCGACGGGCCGCTCCGTCCTGCCGGCGAGCGCCGCTGCGGCGAGCGCGCCGAGCGTCGCGAGCATGACGAGTGCGATCGCGGAGGCCCTGAGCACGGTCTGACGGTACGCGAGAAGTCTCTGAGCAGGTTAAGAAGGGTGTGATCGAACTGTTCGGAGACGGCTTGGAGGCGTGCGGGGTAGATGTCGACGGGGCCGGAAGGCGGTGCCTCCCGACCCCGATGCATGGCTTGGTTCAGCCGTTGGTGACGCGGAACGAGACGAGCCGGCGGGTCGAGATGCCGCCGAGGAGGTCGTCGCCCGCTTTACGGGCACGGACGAACATCACGAGCAGCGACTGGTTGTGCGAGACCGGAAAACCGGACAGCGCAGTGAATTGCAGGGTCGCCCAGCCGTCGGATCCGGTGGACTGCTCGTTCGGGATCGCGAACTGTCCGAACGGCACGGCCGTCACGTAGACGAGTGCTCCCTGGACCGAGCCGCTGCACGCGGAGACGTGGAAGCGGGCCGTGATCGAGCGGGTGCTGTAGGAGACGGTGCTCGGGCTGATCTGCGTCTGGTCGATCGTCAGGCGCGCGGGCGGGGTCACGCCCGTCACGGCCACCGTGCCACCCTTGGTGGCGCAGCCGGTCGCCACGGGCGGCGGCGGCTTCGAGGCGGCGGCGATCACGGCGGTCGGCACGGAAGACGCGAACGTCGAGCCCGACCCGTTTGTCGCCTGCACCTTGAACCGGAGCGTGTTCCCGACATCGACACTCTTCAGGATGTAGCCAGCCTTGCTGGTGGCGCCGCTGATGTCCGAGCAGCTCCCGCCGGTCGAGTCGCAGCGCACCCACTGGTCGTTGTAGTCGGTCGGCGAGCCGGTCCAGGTGCCCCGGTGGCCGACGAGCGTGCTGCCCTCCGTCGGTGTGCCGGAGATCGTCGGTGGTGAGGTGTTCTTCGGCGCTGCGCTACTCGCTGCCGATCCGGCGCCCGCGCCGACGGTGAGGGCGACGACGAGGGCGAGTGTCGCCCCGCTTCCGACGACAGCGCCGATGAGCGCTCCGCGTCTCTTGCCAGTACGAGACATATTCTTCCCCTTTTGCTCGAGTGGGCTCTGGTCGTCGCCGCCCGAGGTCTGGGTCGGCGTAACGCCGTACCACCCAGTCGCTGAGGATGGAGCGTCGCGAGGCCGGTTGTTGCGGCACTCGCTGAAAGGCCCGCGCCACCGATTCGCTTCGGCTACGCAGGCTCGATTCTACCACTCGCCCGCCGGCGGCGGTGTGTGCGGGCGGCGCCTTGGCTAGCGGCGGCGCGCGGCCCGGTCGTCGAGGTGGGGCGGGCGCCAGCCTGCGTCGGCCGGGTTCAAGGTCGTGCCCGGCGGGACGATCTCGTCGATCGCATCCAGGAGGTCGTCCGAGAGCCGGACGTCGAGCGCTCCGAGCTGTCCTTCGAGTTGTTCCAGCGTTCGCGGCCCCACGATCGCCGCAGTGACGGCCGGGTGGCGGATGACGAACGCGAGCGCGAGGTGGATCAGGCTGATCTCGGCCTGCTCGGCGAGCGCCGCGAGCCGTTCGACCGCCTCCAGCTTCTGCCCGTTTCCGGGCAGCGAGAGGTCGTAGCGCGCAGGCATCCGCGCCGCACGATGGCCGGTCACGTCCGAGCCCTTGCGGTAGCGCCCGGAGAGCCAGCCGCCGGCGAGCGGGCTCCACGGGATGACGCCCATGCCGTACCGCTCGCAGGTCGGCAGCACGTCGGTCTCGATGCCGCGCACAAGAATCGAATACGGCGGCTGCTCGCAGACGAAGCGCGCAAGCCCGCGCTTCTCCGCCGCCCACTGCGCCTCGACGATCGCCGACGGCGGGTAGGTCGACGAGCCGAGGTAGCGGATCTTGCCCGCACGCTGCAGGTCGGTGAGCGCGCCGAGTGTCTCGTCGTGGTCGGTGCCGGGGTCCAGGCGATGGATCTGGTAGAGGTCGATCCAGTCGGTCTGCAGGCGGCGGAGGCTCGCCTCGACCTCCTGCACGATCCACCGGCGCGAGTTCCCGCGCATGTTCGGGTCGGTGTCGTGCATCCCGCCGTGCACCTTCGTCGCGAGGACGACCGAGTCGCGGCGGCCCTTGAGCGCCTTGCCGACGATCTCCTCCGACTCGCCGCGCGCGTACACGTCGGCCGTGTCGACGAAGTTGATGCCCGCGTCGAGTGCGTGGTGGATGACGCGGATCGAATCCTCGTGGTCGGGGTTGCCCCAGGCGCCGAACATCATCGCGCCCAGGCACAACGGGCTGACGCTGACTCCAGTGCGGCCGAGCTCGCGATACTCCACGCACAAACCGTACAGACCCCGCACTGCGCTGCAGTACGGTTGGCCGGTGGCGGCGATCGAAGTGAACGACCTCTGCCGGACCTACCGGACGCATGTGGGCATCGTCCGGCGTCGCCGCACGGACGTGCAGGCACTCGGTGGGATCAGTTTCGAAGTGGGCCGCGGCGAACTCTTCGGCCTGCTTGGCCCAAACGGCGCCGGTAAGACGACGACGATCAAGATCTTGACGACGCTGCTGCTGCCTTCGTCAGGAAGTGCCCGCGTGCTCGGATTCGACCCCGCGCGCGAGGCCGGCGAGGTGCGCCGCCGCGTCGGGCACGTGTTCGGCGGCGATCGTGGCCTGTACGACCGTCTGTCGGCGCTCGACAACCTCCGCTACTTCGCCGACCTCTACCGCGTTCCGGTGCGCGAGAAGCGTGCGCGCATCGAATCGCTGCTCGAGCTCGTCGGCCTCAAGGGGCGCGAGCGCGAGCGGGTAGAGACCTATTCGCGCGGCATGCGGCAACGTCTCCACATCGCCCGCGGCCTGCTGCACGATCCCGAAGTGCTCTTTCTCGACGAGCCGACCATCGGCCTCGATCCCGTCGGGGCGCGCGAGGTGAGGGAGACGATCGGCGGCCTCCGCGACCAGGGAAAGACAATCCTTCTGACGACGCACTACATGTACGAGGCGGATGAGTTGTGCCAGCGGCTCGCGGTGATCGCCGGCGGGGTGTTCGTTGCAACCGGCACGCCGGCCGAGCTGAAGGCGCGCGTCCTCGACCGCACCGTGATCGAGATCGAGGCGTTCGGCGTGTCCGAGGCGGTTCTCGAACGGCTCCGTGCGCTTCCCGGCGTGATCTCTGTCTCGACGGAGCAGCGCGACCAGGCGGAGGTGGTCCTCGTGCAGTCGAGCGTCGGCTCCGAGCTGACTCACGCGCTCCTGCGCGAGCTCGAGGGGACGACGCTCGGCAAGGTGATCGCCCGCGAGCCGACGCTCGAGGACGCCTACGTCGAGCTGGTGCAAACGGCATGATTCGCGCGTTCGTCAGCGGCATGCGCATTCATGTCGTGCAGTTCTCGCGCAATCCGTTCGACCTGAGCGGCGTGTTCCTGTGGCCGATCCTCTACGCGTCGATCGCCTACTACCTGCTCGACGCAAAGAACGATCCGCGACTTCTGCTCGCGGCGTCGCTCGGCGCGGCGGTGATGCTGATGTGGTCGCTCGTCGTGATCGGCTCGTCCAACGCGCTCGAGAACCAGCGGTGGCTCGGGACGCTCGAGCTCCTCGTCGCAGCGCCCGTTCCCTTCGCGGTCGTGATCGCGCCCATCTGCGTCGCGAGCGGCTTCGTCGGCGGTTACGGGATCGCGGCGACGCTCGCCTGGGGGCGGCTGATCTACCACGTTCCGCTCTCGATCGACCATCCGGTTGCTTTTGCGGTTGCCCTGCCTGCGTGCATCCTCGCGATCGGGATGCTGGGGCTCGTGATGGCCTCGACGTTTGTGCTCTACCGGGCCGCGCTCAGCCTCGGGATCGCCCTCCAGTACCCGGTGTGGATCGCAACCGGCCTGCTCGTGCCGCTGTCGACGCTCCCGGCCTTCGTCAGGTGGATCGGCTGGTTTCTCGGGCCGTACTGGGGCTTTCGCGCGATCCGGGAGTCGGCCCTCGGCTCGGCGCCGTGGCCGGACATCGGCATGTGCATTGCCGTGAGTGCGGCGTACTTCGTCGTCGGAACGCTCTGCCTGCGTGTCTTCGTGCGGGTCGCTCGGGCCCGAGGGTCGCTGAAGCTCACATGAACTCGCTGCGCGTCTTCTTCGTCGGCGGCGTGATGAGCTACCGCGCGCTCTTCAACTGGATCAACCCGTGGGTGTTCGTCCCGCACACGCTCGGCTACCCGATCTTCGAAATCCTCTTCTTCGCCTACCTCGGCCGGTTCGCGGGTGTGCAGTCGGACAAGTTCTTCCTGATCGGCAACGCCTTCATGGCGATCGCGATGACGGGGTTCTTCGGGATGGGGAACGCGATCGGCGGCGAGCGGCGCTCGCAGACGCTCGCCACCCTGCTCGCCTCGCCGGCCAACCGTTTCGCGCTCTTCCTCGGGCGGGCCGTGCCGTCGGTCCTCACCGGTCTCGTCGTCTCCGCGACCGCCTTCAGCGTCTGCCGGGTGATCCTCGGCGTGCACTTCCACCCGAGCGAGCTCGGCGGGCTCGTGGTCGCCGCGCTCGTCGCGTCGTTTGCGTGCACGTCGTTCGGGCTCTGCCTCGGTGCGCTCGGCCTGCGCGGGCGCAGCGTGTCGCTGTTCGCCGACATGATCGGCGGCTCGATGCTGCTCCTCTCCGGCGCGAACGTTCCGTTCGACCGGCTCCCCGGCGCGGTCCAGGCGCTCGGCCGGCTGCTACCGCTGACGCACGGGATCGCCGCCGGTCGTGAGCTCGGTGCGGGCGCGTCGCTCGGCGCCGTCTCAGGGCTCCTCGGGACGGAGGCGCTCGTCGGCTGCGTCTACTTCGGGATCGGTGTCGTCATGCTGCGCGTGCTCGAGTTCGAGGGCCGTCGCTCGGCAACGCTCGAGACGTTCTAGGCTCGCTGGATGGCGCGGCGGACGATCCAGGACGAGGGCGAGCTGCGGGCGATCATCGGCTCGCCGTCCGAGCTCGTCGCCTCGAAGATCGCCGACCGTCTGAACGGCCTCACGCGGCAGTTCATCGAGCGTTCGCCGTTCCTGTGCGTCGCGACGGCGCGGCCCGACGGCGGGCTCGACGTCTCGCCGCGCGGCGACCCGGCCGGCTTCGTCCGCATCCTCGACGAGCGCACCCTTCTGCTGCCCGACCGCCCCGGGAACAGGCTTGCCGACACGCTGACGAACCTGCTCGCCGACCCGCGGATTGCACTCCTGTTTCTCATCCCCGGCGTCGGTGACAGCTTCCGGGTCAACGGTCGCGCCGTTGTCGTCCAGGACGAGGAGCTGCTTGCGGTGAGCGCCGTCGACGGGAAGGTGCCGGCCCTTGGGATCGTCGTCGAGATCGAGGAGGCCTACACGCAGTGCTCGAAGGCGCTGATCCGCTCCGACCTCTGGAACCCCGAGCGGCACGTCGACCGCTCGGAGCTGCCGAGCTCCGGCGAGATCCTTCGGTCGGTCGGCGATCCGGAGTTCGACGCCGAGCGCTACGACCGCGAGCGCGCGGAACGCTATGCCCGCGGCGAGGGCCTCTACTAGACGCTCGCGACGGCACCGCCGAGCGACGCGCTCGGTTCACGGTCGCCGGTGTCGAGCCGGAAGGGCGGATACTCCGGTGTCATCAGCGCCGCGTAGGCGCAGACCCGCAGCACCCAGCGGTTGAAGCCGATCACGAGGTCGAAGATCCCGCGCGGGTAGGAGCCGCGGAAGAGCAGGAGGATCGCCGCGACGCACACGAGCACGCCGATCAGCCCCGACGAGGCGAGGTTCCAGTGCGTTCCCGCCCAACCGACTCCGGCGCCGCCGGCGAAGATGCCCGCGATCGCGTACTGCGGGATCCCGAGCAGCCACCAGCCGATCAGCGCGAAGCCCCTGCGCTGATGCTCCGGGTAGTCGATCGCGAGCCGTGCCGGATAGTCGGGCACGTCCGCCAGCGTGAAGGGCGGATAGCGGTCGGTCCCGAGCGCCGAGTAGCTGTAGTAGCCCACCCGCCACGTCCAGCGCAGGACGCCGACGTTGAAGTCGAACATGCCACGCGGATACTTGCCCGTGAAGAGCAGAGCGAAGAACGCGAGCACCGTCAGCACGAGAAACGCGATCCAGCAGAAGACGAGGACGATCGCGTGCGGGATCACGAGCAGCCACTTGAAAAGCCAGAGCCAGCGGCTCAGCTCCGGTGAAAGATCAGCCTCGACCCGGACGGCGGAGCCGGCAGAAGCGGTCACGGTGACGTCTCCTTTCTGTCCCCGACAGACTCGCAGACGTCGAGCGGCCCCGGATCGGCAGAACTACTGATGCAGCGTCGTCGAAGTACGGGTTCGGGGAGAAGGGTTGCCGGGCCGCCGCGAGGGCGGCCCGGCAACGAGGCTTTACGGCGTTGCGATCAACGCCACGACCTGCTGCTGGCGATTGCCGGCATTCGCGCCGTCGTTGTAGGTGCTCACGAAGGTGAACGCGTCGCCCGGTCCGCTCGCGTCGTTTCCGAAGTAGTCCCCGATGAAGGTCACGGAGCCCGACGGGCTGCTCGTGTGCGGGGCGTTCAGCTGCGGATCCCACGTGTGCTGGGTGAGGCGGACGTTGTGCCCGATCGGGTTCAGCGCGGCGTCGTAGAACTGCACGCTCGCGTTGATGCAGTAGTTCGACGCACCGGACGCCGCCGGGTCGAGGCCGATGCCCGCGGCGGCGCCTTCGGAGCTTCCCGCCGCCGGGCAGGCAAGGCGACGGTCGTAGAAGGCGACGCTGACGGTGCCGTCGGAGGCGACCGAGAGGTTCGGCTGGAACTCGTCCACGGTGCCCGTGTTGTCGTTCGCCTGGATCGGGCCGGACCAGGTCGCTCCTCCGTCATACGACGCGGTCATGAGGACGTTGCCGACTCCTGCGCTGTAGTCCTCGTACGACACGTAGAGCGGATAGGTGCCCTGCGAGTCGAGGTGGTTGCCGACCGCGAACGAGTTCTCGATCCCGTCACGGAACGTGGTGTTCGCGTACTGGTACGGCGGCACCGTCACGGAGGCGACCGGCGTGCCGACGGTGGCGAACGTCTGGCCGCCGTCGGTCGACTTGTCGACGAAGATCGACGCACAGCAGTAGCTGTGTGACGGATCGAAGTTCGTGACCGTCGTGTAGAGGTCTCCGTTCGGAGCCACGTGCGGCAGGAGGTAGGTCGCTCCGGTCGCCGTGTGGGGCGGCTCCGGTAGAGCCTGCGGCGTCGACCAGGCGGTGTGCGTCCCGTCAGGCTGTGCGTCGGCGTACGAGACGTACGGGACCGGCGTCACGTAATGGAAGTTGACCCACATCAGGTAGACGCGATCGAAGTGCGGGCTCGCCGGGTTCGTGTCGATCGTCATCCACTGCTTGTCGGGCTCGTTGCCGACGCTGTCATAGGCAGCGACGATGTCCGGGCTGCCGTTCCTCGTCGTGATCCACTGAGTCGCCGTGGTCGAGCCGTGCTTGCGCACCGCAACACTGACGACCTCGGCCGCCTGGGCCGGGTTCGGCTCCTGGGACGTCCCGACGGTGTAGTTGTGGCTGCCGTCGCTCCGGTAGAAGAACTGGTAGCCGAGGATGAACGAGTAGTAGTTGCCGTAGCTGTCGAACGCGCCGATCGGATCGGTGTTGTCCGTCCAGCCCTCGTACCCGGGGATGTGGCCCTGCACCGGCCACGTCTTGCCACCGTCGAACGACTCGTAGAAGCCGAGCAGGTGGTTGTAGCCCTCGGCGCTGACGAACCACTTGGACGCTCCGATCAGGTGCTTCGGGTTCGTCGGATCGACGCGGATGTCCGACTCGGAGTGACCCTTGACGAGCTGCGGCGCCGACATGGGATAACCGGGGTTGCTGCCGAGTTGCGTCGCATACGGAGCTGCCGCACCGGTGTCCTCGCCGGTCGTGGCGCCCGGGCAGGCCGACTCGCCGCTATAGCCGAGAGCAGGGCCGTCGTTGTACGGTGCGGCGACCTCGGGGCGGTAGCAGCTCACCTGCTGCGTCGTTGCAAAGACGTTCGATACATGCGCGCTCTGCACGCTTTGCGCGTACGCCTTGTCGGTCTGGGTGCCCTGCGGCACGTTCCCGACGCCGGTCGACGTCGCGCGCGAGGCGCCGCCGCTGAAGCTCGCGGCGGCGAGGGCAAGAGCCACCAGGACGAGAAGTCCACGAACTCTCATTCGACCCTCCTTGGTCGCGGCCCG
>Ga0307372_10005283_pt1 | contig 19477 bp, 19 predicted proteins | sample OX1MG_FD_202533 | JGI IMG/M metagenome (GOLD analysis project Ga0307372, IMG submission 202533) | Soil microbial communities from Risofladan, Vaasa, Finland - OX-1 | ecosystem: Environmental > Terrestrial > Soil > Coastal area > Acid sulfate soil | place: Finland: Risofladan, Vaasa | collected...
CCTCCCAATGACCCGGTATGGCACGGTCCTCAATTTCGGCGGGTCTTTCCCGGATCGAGATGGCATCTGCAATTTGACCGCGCGAGTCTTTAAAGATGTGCGAGTGTTGCGAGCGGCGGATGCGGCGTTTGGATCGCAGGTGGCCCATCAGCTCTTTCTTCAGCACTCCGCGCGCTTGAATGAATAGGCTACGGTAAATGGTTTCGTGGGACACACGCATGCTCTGGTCATCGGGATACTGGGTTTTCAGCCAACCGGAAATCTGTTCCGGCGACCAGTCCAGAATCAGTTTACTCGCAACGACCTTCTGCAACCTCACATGGATGGCAAGAAGACACGGTTTGGGACGCAAGGCCGATTCCCAAGCCTGGGAATCGGCTTGATTGGCTCGATACTCAGGACGGCCGCCGTGACGTGCGACTTCCCGGCTCACTGTCGACGAAACTCGATCCAGGCGTTTAGCGATTTCGCGAATCGATGAACCGGAAGCGATCCCTCGAGAAATCTCCTCGCGCTCACGCAACGTGAGCGCGAGGAGTGAGCGACGCCGGACCGCCGGAACAAACCCGCCGTGGCGCGACACCAGACAGCGAATGGACGAATGCTCCTTGCCGAAGGCGCGTCCGATCTCATGCAAAGACTGTCCCGCCTTCCAACGGCGCCACACCTCGCTCTTCTGCACCGCCGATAGGCCAAATCGCTTTCCCTGGGTCATAAACACCACCTTTGATAAAAAGATTTATACCAGATGGTGTTGCACTGACCGGTTGAGTTCGCGCGACTTATCGGGCACCGCTGGCGGGTCGGGCGGTGACGATTGAACCGATGGAAACATTAACGTACGAATACGGATTCGTCGATCCATCGCAGATACGCCTTCGATCCTTCCGCAATTGGCACCGCGATAATCTCCGGTGTGTCATAACTGTGCAGCCGCCGAATCTCGCGTTCCAGCGCCGAAAATCTTTTTTGCGTGCTCTTCACCAGCAGCAACACTTCCTTCGCGGTCTCGACCTTCTCTTTCCACCGGTAAATCGACTGCACCGGACCGCTCAGCACATTCGCGCACGCCGCCAGCCGCGCCTCCACCACCGCGCGCGCAATTTTCTTCGCCTCCGCCCGCGACCTGCACGTCACCATCACCAAAATCTTGTCCGTCATACTGTGTCCCTTCTAACCGCTTGTTGAAAAAGTGCTCTTGGTTGCCATCTCTGCCGCCGCGACGGAGCGCAGTTTGCAAAAGTCCAAAGGAAAATGCAGATTCCCTGCCTGCGGCCCTTCCTTCGTCAGGACAAGCAGGCAGGCTCGTCGCGGTTGCTCCTCGGAATGACAATGGGTAGAGTTTTCGTTTTCAACAGGCTGCCAAATCTGCCCTCAATTATTTCCTGTTCTACACGGTTTTCCCAATGTTCGATTCTCGCGCGGCAAGATACAATACCCTCCGCATGATGACCAAATGACGACCAACGCGATCCATTTCGGCACCTCCGGTTGGCGCGGAATCATCGCCGACGATTTCACCTTCGACGGCGTTCGTATCGCATCCGCCGCCATCGCCGCGCATGTTCGCAACCTCTCGAAAAATCCCACGCTCTTGGTCGGACACGACACGCGCTTCTTCTCCCCGGAATTTGCCCGCGCCGCCGCCACCGTATTGGTCAACGACGGCTGCGCCGTGCTCTTCTGCGGCAAAACTCCCACGCCGGCGATCGCCTTCGAAATTCGCCGCCGCAAAATTCAAGGCGCAATCAACATCACCGCGAGCCACAATCCCGCCGCCTACAACGGCCTGAAATTTTCCGGCTCCGACGGCGCGCCCGCGCTCCCCGAAGTTACAAAAGACATCGAAGCCCGCGTCGCCAAATTAATCAAGCACCCGCCGAAAACTTCGGAACAAACGCAACAGCCAAACTTCGAAACGGTCGACTTGCGCGAACCATACTTCAAGCGCCTCGCCGAGCTTGTACGCTTCGACGTAATCGCTTCCTCGAAATTATCTTTCGCATACGACGCGTTGCACGGCTGCGGCGCCGGCTGGCTCGATGCTCTCCTCACCAAGCACGGCATTCAAGTTCACGCGATTCGCACCGAGCGCGATGTCCTTTTCGACGGCTCCGGCCCCGATCCATCCGAAGAAAACCTCAAGCCTCTCGTCAAGACGCTTCAGGAAACAAAAGCCAGCGCCGGCCTCGCCACGGATGGCGACGCGGATCGCTTCGGCATTCTCGATCGCGACGGTACCTTCATCTCGCCGAATCATATTCTTGCGCTCGTTTTCGACTACCTCATTCAGTCACGCGGCTGGAAACTCGGCGTCGCGCGCAGCGTCGCCACCACTCATCTGCTCGACGCAATCGCCAAGCATCACAATGTGCCTGTTTTCGAAACACCGGTCGGATTTAAGTATATTGGTCCGTATCTCGAACAGGATAAGATTGCGCTCGGCGGCGAGGAAAGCGCGGGCATGACGATTCGCGGCCACGTTCCGGAGAAAGATGGAATCCTGGCGTGCCTGCTTGTCGCGGAAATGATCGCGGCCCGTCGCGCATCGCTGGATGAGCAGTTGAAGGATTTGTTTCGTCGCGTCGGCCGCGCTTACTGGCCCGTGCGCGTAAATCTTCACCTCTCGCCCGAGGTAATCAATGGGTTGGCGGCGAAGTTCAAGAAAGCGCCGTCCGAGTTTGCGGGCAAGCGCGTGAAGCGCACGGATCGCATCGACGGACTGCAACTGGTTTTCGACGACGAGTCTTGGGTTCTCATGCGCCCGTCGGGCACCGAGCCGCTGGTTCGTGTTTATGCCGAAGCGGAAACGCCGGAGAGATCGAAGCAAATCGCCGAGGAGGCGCGCAAGTGGCTCGCAGCATGAATCACTGTAGCTCATGTCCCGCCAGCGCTCTTTGCTGGCTGACATGAGGTCTTTCGGCTCGCAGGTTTGCGGTTGAGCCTGACGAGGTGCTTGTTTTAGGGTGTACGGACAAATGCACACGAACGCAGACGACAACCAGCCGCAAGGTTTTTTCCGTCACAACGCGCGCTACTTCTTTGCGCTCGCGTTTTTTTTGCTGCTTCTTCAGGACGTCTTCGGCACACACGGCCTTGTCGCCATGCGCCGCTCGAAAATTCAAATTCAAGCCGTCCAGGCGCAAATCCAGCAGCTCGACCAGGAAAACCAGGAACTTCAGCAGCGCATCCACAGCCTCAAAACCGATCCCACGGCAATCGAAAAAATTGCCCGCGACCGCATGGGCCTCGCCCGCCCCGGCGAAATGATTTTCCAAATCCCCGATTCCCCAAGCAGCCACGCCCCCCAATCAAACCCCGCATCGAATCCTAGAAAGTAACGCTCCCAACATCCTTTATCGACTACCCTCCGACGCCGGCCGCAGCGTCTTTCGAAATCTCACGAGAATCTCTCCCCCGCGGCCCTTGGTATAAATCCGCGCCGTCGCCAGCAACGTCATCGCCGTAAAAATCACCAGCAATCCCAGCGAAGCCATTGCGATCCTCTCTCCCCGCTTCGTCAAAATCGAAAATCGTCCATAAACGAATTCGATGTGCACCCAATAAACCAGCAGCGACGCCTGCCCCATCGTAATAATTGGACTGAATCCCCATTGTCCCGCTCCCCATCGGCACCACGCGTAAACCAATGGCACAATCACCATCACCACGCCAACGCGAATCAGCAGAAACTCCGGACTCGAATGCCAAAAATCATAAACCGCGTACATATGTACTGGCAGCGAGTCAAACCACAAACCGAGCGCGCCGCAAATCGCACCTGCGCCGCCCAAAATAAACACCGCTTGCGCCTGTCTCGCGCGTCCCCAATCGCTCATCAAAAAAAATCCCGCCGCGAGACCCGCGAACGCAAACGCCGCCCACGGAAAAATCGGGAAAAGCCAGTGCTGCGGAGTGCCCAGATTGTGAACGCCATTGATGTACGACTCGATGGGCCACGGCAACCAACGCGGCTGCCACGTCGTCCACAGCGGCGGAGTCGCCATCGCAATTCCCGTCGCCACCGCCCCCGCGAGCATCGCGTTGGTCGCGCGCCGTCGCGCGAACCAGCACACCATGCCCATCAACATCATCGACAATCCGATTGTGTTCAAAATATCGACGCGCAACAGGTCCGTCCACGGCGACCACGGATAGCCCAGCGCGAATTCCTGCACGCGAAACAGCAGTCCGAGTCCGAGAATCTCCGCCCCGCGCCGAATCGTCGTCACCGCAATTTCGTTCGGCGACGCGCTCTTCTGCCGCATCCGGTCCGTCACCAACGCAAAGGAAATTCCCGCAAGGAAAAGAAACAGAGGCGCCGGCAGAGTCCCCAGCAGTTGCGACCACCCGAAGAAGTTTGTCTTTCGCGCCGCGGGACTCAGCCACGAATCATAGCAATGCGTCTGAAACATCAGCACGCACGCCAGCCCGCGCATCCAGTCGATGTACGCGATCCGCTGTTTTACCGGCAGAGCCATCCGTTGTAGCTCACGTCCCGTCGCGGCGATTCCTGCTGCAACTGACGTGAGGTACTATTATCCGTGCCCGTCGAGCTTAAGCGTCGAGCGCACCTTACGTGCCGTCCGCCATTTCGCCATTTTGAATCCGACCAGCGCCGCGCCGTTCAGCAAAAGTAACGAAGCTACGTATGTCCCCAGCAAAAACCACAGCGGACTTCGTGGCGGAGTAAAAAAATAAACGCACGCAGGGAGCCAGACGTTAAGAACAGTGAACACTAATATTTTCCGCTTTTTAGGCGGCATGGCACTATCGCCCGGTTCAATCATTAGCGGACCACTCCCGCCGCCGGGCTCGACGCCGTCGCGTACAATTTCTTCGCGATCCTTCCCGCGAGAAACGCCTTGCGTCCCGCTTCGACCGCCGCGCGCATTGCCTCCGCCATCAGCACCGCATCCTGCGCGCCCGCGATCGCCGTGTTCATCAACACGCCGTCCGCGCCCAGCTCCATCGCAATCGCCGCATCCGACGCGGTTCCCACACCCGCATCAATGATCAGCGGCACTTCCGTAATTCGTTCGCGCAAAATCCGCAAGTTCGCCAAATTCTGAATCCCCATCCCCGACCCAATCGGCGCGCCCAACGGCATCACGGCCGCCGCGCCCGCATCCACCAGTTTTCGCGCCACGATCAAATCGTCATTCGTGTACGGCAGCACGATGAATCCTTCCTTCACCAGCGCTTTCGTCGCGCGCACCAATTCTTCCGTCTCCGGGAAAAGCGTCTGCTCGTCGCCGATCACTTCCAGCTTCACCCATTCCGACAAGCCCGCTTCGCGCCCCAACCGCGCCGCGCGTATCGCTTCATCCGCCGTGTAGCATCCCGCCGTGTTCGGCAAAATGAAAAGTTTCGCGCGGTCGATGTAATCGAGCAGCGATTCCTTCGTGCGATCTGTCAAATTCACGCGCCGCACAGCAACCGTCACGATTTCCGCGCCCGAAGCTTCGTGCGCTCGCGCCATCTCCGGCAGCGACCGATATTTTCCCGTCCCCACAATCAGCCGCGAACGAAACGCCCGCCCCGCAATCACAAGTTGGTCTTCCATGGCTTTAGCTCCCTACGAACATTCTATCAGAGCAGCGCTGCCCGCCTGTAGGTGGCCGTTACGTGGCACAGGCCTGCCTGCCGCAAGCAGTCTTCAGCCTGTGCAGTCGGCATTTTTATGGAGTGCGGCGCGCCTTTTGCGTCCCGGATGCATCCGCGGGACGGCTCGACGCCGCTGTGTTTTTCGTAGGGGCGCTGCTTGCCGCGCCCGCGACGCGCTCCGCGCGGCGATTCTCACTCTTACGCGCGCGTTTGCGGCCTCGGTTCCTCTACGTCCGCGTACAACTGCGCAATCGCATCGCTGTACCGCTGCAACACAACCCGCCGTTTAAGCTTCAGTGCGTGCGTCAGCTCGCCGCCCTCCACAGTAAAGTCTTTGTCGATCAGCGCGAAACGTTTCGGCCGCTCATACTGCGCAAAATCTGCCGTCAGTCTTTCCACTTCCCCGCCAATCAATTCCCGCGCCCAAGCGTCGTTGGAAATTTTCTCCCCGTCCAATGCAATCCCTTGCGCAAGGGCTTTCGCCGCGATGGCTGTCCGATTCGGCACAATCAACGCCGACACGAACTTTTTCGTGTCTCCCACAACCATCGCGTTCGCAATGTACGGGCTGGTCCGCAACTTGATTTCAATCGGCGCGGGCGCCACGAATTTCCCCGCCGCCGTCTTCAGCAATTCTTTCTTGCGGTCGGTAATCACCAGATAACCGTCCGCGTCCAAATGCCCGATATCCCCCGTGCGCAACCATCCATCCGAACTCAGCGCCTCCCGTGTCGCCTCTGGCTTGCGGTAGTAGCCCTGCATGATGTTCGGACCGCGCGCCAGAATTTCTCCATCCTGCGCGATTTTCACTTCGCAATTGCGAATCGGCCGTCCCACCGTGCCCACTTTATTTTCGTTTGGCGTGTTCGTCGAAATCACCGGCGACGACTCCGTCAACCCATATCCTTGATAGATGGGCACGCCGACCGACCAGAAAAATTCCGCCAGCGCTACCGCCAATGGCGCGCCGCCTGAATAGAACACGCGCATGCGTCCGCCAATCCCCGCGCGAATTTTCGAATACACGAGCCGGTCGGCAATCGCCCAGCGCAACTTCACTCCGGTCGACACGTCCTTCCCGTAAGCGCGCCACGGTTCTGCTTCCGTCGCCACGCGCAGCGCCCAATCGAATATTTCCCGCTTCAGTCCAGTTTCCTGGTGGCCCTTTTCCACGATATTCGCGTACGTCTTCTCGAACACGCGCGGCACCGCCGCCGCGATTGTCGGACGGACTTCGATCAGCGCCTTCGCCGCATCCTCGATTCTTTCCAGATATGCAATCGTGACGCCGTGGAACAGCGCCGTGTAATCGAATATCCGCTCGTAGACGTGCGAAAGCGGCAGAAATGAAAGTTGCAGGTCGCCCGGGAAGTATCCAATCGACGATGTCGCGTCGATCGAATTCGACGTCAAATTCGCATGCGTCAGCATCACGCCCTTCGGCTCGCCTGTCGTCCCAGACGTATAAATCAGCGTCGCCAACTGCTGCGGTTGCACGTCGGCCGCTGCGCGGCGGTATTCTGCGATATCCGTATCATTCGCTGCGGCGATCAGCGTCGCGTAATCCAGGAACTCTTCGCGCAGCTCTTTGGGCGCGCCAACACAAATGATTTTCTCGAGCGCCGGGATCTTCGCGCGACACGCCGTCACCTTTCGCGCCTGCGCTTCCCCGGAGACAATCGCCACCTTCACGCCCGCGTCATTCCATATATATTCGAGCCGGTCCGGCGATTCATTGTAGTAAATCGGCACATCCATCGCGCCCAATCCCAGCACGGCAAAATCCGCAACGTGCCATTCCGGCGAATTCGGCGCAAAGAGTCCCACACGATCTCCCGCTTTCACGCCCAGCGCCGTCAATGCCTTCGACAGCCCCGCAATCCGCCTCAGCATTTCCGCCGACGAATACGCCTGCCAACCCTCCGCCGCTCGATACATCTGCGCGTGGCCGTTCGGATGCTGATCCACCGCGTCCAGAAAACATTTCGTCAGTGCCGGATATTTCGCCGAATGATCCATCATTAGTTTCGCCACTCTAGCGTAGCATCGCCACCTGCGCAACTTTCCCAATGTGCTTGCGTTCCTGGCCACCAAGTCACTGGCCACTGGCCCGTTCACTTGCGACTGATCGCTGGCCACTGGCCACTGGCCGCGCTAATATAACTCTTCCCCGGGGAGGGTCCATGTCCAAGCTCGCCACCGAAGATCGCACCACCCATCAGCCCATGCGCGCGCCACGCGGCACGCAAATCTCCTGCAAAGGCTGGCAGCAGGAAGCGGCTCTCCGCATGCTGATGAACAATCTCGATCCCGAAGTCGGCGAGCGGCCCGAGGATTTGGTCGTCTATGGCGGACGCGGTAAAGCGGCGCGCAACTGGGAATGCTTTCACGCTATCGTGAAATCCCTCCGCAATCTCGAAAACGACGAAACCCTCCTCGTCCAATCCGGCAAGCCCGTTGGCATTTTTCGCACTCATTCATACGCGCCGCGCGTCATCATCGCCAATTCCAATCTGGTCGGCCACTGGGACGACTGGAAGCATTTCAACGAACTCGAACGCGCCGGCTTGACCATGTACGGCCAGATGACCGCCGGAAGCTGGATTTACATCGGCACGCAGGGAATTTTGCAGGGCACGTATGAGACTTTCGCCGCCGCCGCGCGCAAACATTTCGGGCCTGCGGCGGATCTCTCCGGAAAACTCGTCGTCTCCGGCGGCATGGGCGGAATGGGTGGCGCGCAGCCTCTCGCGGCTACGCTCAATGGCGCAGCCTTCCTCGGCATCGAGGTCGATCCTGAACGCATCAAGCGGCGCGTCAAGACCGGCTACTGCGATGTGATGGTTAACGATCTCGACGAAGCTCTGCGCATCCTGAAAAATGCCGTCCGCAAACGCGAAGCTACTTCCGTCGGTCTCATCGGCAATTGCGCGGACTTAATTCCAGAACTCGCGCGTCGCGGCGTCGTTCCCGATTTGCTCACCGATCAAACCAGCGCGCACGATCCTATCGGTGGCTACATTCCTCAGGGGCTTACGCTCGAACAGGCCAAGGAATTGCGCGAGCGGGATCCCGAGGCTTATCGCAAACGCGCCATGCAATCCATCGCCACTCACGTCGAAGGCATGCTCGCGCTCCAAAAAATGGGCGCGATCACTTTCGACTACGGCAACAACATCCGCACATTCGCTTTCGAGCAAGGCGTCAAGAACGCATACGATTTCCCCGGCTTTGTCCCTGCTTACATCCGCCCATTATTTTGCGAAGGCCGCGGACCGTTTCGCTGGGCCGCGCTTTCCGGCGAGGCTTCCGACATTCATCGCACCGACCAGCTCGTCCTCGAAATGTTTTCGCAGAACGAATCGCTTTGCCGCTGGATCAAGCTCGCGCAGAAGCGCGTCCATTTTCAAGGCTTGCCCGCGCGCATCTGCTGGCTCGGGTACGGCGAACGCGACAAATTCGGTCTCGCGCTCAACGATCTGGTCGCGCGCGGCGAACTGAAAGCGCCCATCGTCATTGGCCGCGACCATCTCGACTGCGGCTCGGTCGCCTCGCCCTATCGCGAAACGGAAAGCATGCGCGACGGCTCCGACGCCATCGCCGACTGGCCCATGCTCAACGCCATGCTCAACACGGCCAGCGGCGCAAGTTGGGTTTCGATTCACGACGGCGGCGGCGTCGGCATCGGCTACGCCGTTCACGCTGGACAAGTGACTGTCGCCGACGGCACAAAAGAAATGGCCGCGCGCATCGAGCGCGTGCTCACAAACGACCCCGGCATCGGCGTCGCGCGCCACGTCGACGCGGGCTACCCCGAAGCGATCGATTTTGCGAAGCAGCACAACGTCAAAATCCCGATGCTCTAAATGCCGCGAGGGATCTGTTATGGACAACAATGAAAACAGCAAACCTGCCATGACCCAACGTCGACTCATGATTGGTCTAGGTATCGGCGTCCTTCTGGTCGTGGTGGCTCTTGCTCATAAACAACCGTACTTCTGGATAGACTTCTCTTTAGCTCTTGTGGCGTTTCTTTTGTTACCCGGCGCCGCGTATGTCATCAACGGGTCTAAGACGTCTGAGGGGGCAGAAAAGAACGACGGCGATGTAGGGAATCCAAAGTGACATCTGAGATTCAATACGGTTTGCTCGCGCTGATCGCGCTCTCGGTCGTCGCCGCGATTGGCGTGACGATTCTCATCGCCCGACGCCAGGATATTTCTCGCGCTGCGCGCCGCGCTTTTCTGCTAAGCAATGCCGCTCTTGTTCTTTGTATGGCTACGCTAGTCGCAGGCATCTCGATTTATCCCGCGGCGCACCGCTGGGGATTGACGCTCGAAGGCGCGGCCGTCATTTTTCTCGTGCTCAAATTTGTATTCGTCCGGCAATTCGCGCATCGTATTCGCCGTGAGCACCCGCGCACGCAGGGCGTCGCATTACCCCAAGCCGACAAAGGAACCTGACCACCCATTCGGATTTCCAAAGCGCAATTTCGCAAGGAGGCACCAATGATCGTCATCACCGGAGCCACAGGAAACACAGGAACCCCCGCAGCGGAAGCGCTGCTCGCAAAAGGGGAAAAGATTCGAGTCGTTGGCCGCGACGCGGCGAAACTGGAGCGTTTCACCTCCAAAGGCGCGGAACCCTTCGCCGCTGACGTCGAAAATGCCGAACAAATGGCCCACGCACTTGACGGCGCCACAGCCGTGTATCTCGTGATCCCGCAGGCGCTGCAGCGCGAGGACTTCCGCGATTATCAGGAACGCATCAGCGATGCCTACGCCTCCGCCGTCGAAAAATCCGGCGTGAAGTACGCCGTCACGCTTTCCAGTATCGGTGCGCAGAACACCGCGAAAACCGGCCCCGTGCTCGGCTTGCACAACATGGAAGAAAAACTCAATCGCATCCCCGGTCTCAACGTTCTTCATCTTCGCCCGGCGACGTTCATGGAAAATCTCCTGATGAGCATCGATGGCATTCGCATGATGAACGTCCTTCCCGGCCCCTCCACTGCCGACGCACCTTTCCCCACCATCGCCACCAAAGATATCGGCAACTACGCCGCTGGACGCCTCGCCAAACGCGATTTTTCCGGGCATTCCACTCAGGAACTTCTCGGGCCGCGCGACGTGACCATGAAGGAAACGGCCGGAATCATCGGACGCGCCATCGGCAAGCCCAATCTGGGCTATGTCCAAATGCCCCTGCCGCTTCTCGAATCCGCGCTCGCAAGCATGGGTTTGCCGAAAAGTTCAGCGGCTCTGCTGGTTGAATTGTGGAACGGCGCAAATGAGGGCCTGCTCGATCCGCAAGAAACGCGCTCAGCGGAAAATACGACGCCGTCAACTCTTGAACAGTTCGCGGAGGAAGTTTTTGCGCCGCAATTCCTCCGCCGCGCCGCCAAAGCGTAGACGATCGACCGCGGAGCTATTTTTTCGTTATTTCGATCCGCGCTTGCGCAAGCTCGGGACGGTCCGCGCCCGGCCCGCACATTTGAATGAGCTTGCTGTAATACTTCCTCGCCGTTTGAGTATTTCCGCTGAGCTGCGCCGCTTGCGCCGCTCCGTACAGCGAGTCAAATCGGTTCGGCGATTCGACCAGCGCTGCTTTGTATTCGACAAACGCCTCCCGCGGCTTCTTCATCTCCATCAGCATGTCGCCCAGCATTTCGCGAGCCGGCATACTTAACGGATCGGAATCCCTCTTTTCCCGCTGTTCCGCCGCAACGGCGGCGCGCAACGAAGCCAACGCCTGCGAGTTCTTGCCTTCCGCGAAGGCAACCCAGGCTTCCGCTTCATCCTCGCCGATTGAGGCGCTCGACGACAAACTGTAAACGCCGCCCCCTCCGCTCGCGCTGCTGACTGTCTCCTTATATTTCGCCAAGTCCTGCTGAGCCCCGGCTGCATCGCCGCCACGCGCCGCGCCAATCGTTTTCGCCAGATAGGTCATTTCGAGCGGCCCGCCGCTTGTCGGAAGCGGCAGCGCTGCCGCTTCGCTCCATTGATGCAGCTCAACCGCGTTGCGCGCGGCAAACACCGCCTGCGTGTCGGCAATGTCCCCGGCGCTCGCGCCCGGCACGCTCTTCAATTCATCAATCAGCGCGCGCGCTTTGGCCGCCTGGCCGCTTTGCAAATACGAATAGTCGAGAAAGTCCATCGCGTGGATTTGATAATCCATCGCTTGACTGCCGCCCAGTTGCTTCGCGCGAACGGCCGCAGCCTCGGCGGCCAGATTGGATTGGATCGAATCTTGCCACATACCGAGACGCACAAAAATATGTGAAGGCATGTGCAGCGCGTGTGAGGAATCCGGCGCAATTTTGCCGTAAAGCCGCGCCGCTTCCAGTCCTTGCGGAGCCAGCTCCCGCGTGTCTGCTGCGTGAATCAAATAATGCACCACTCCCGGATGATTCGGCGCCACGGCAAGCAGCTTGTTCAAAACGTCGATCGCCTGCTTTCGATTCGCCAACTTATCGGCTTTATTGCCCTGCAGAGTAATCAGCGACAGCGCGTAGAACGCGCCCGCATTCACATCGTCGGGATACTTCGTAAAAATCCTGTTCATCCAATCTGAATATGCTTTCACGCGCGACGCGCGGCTCAGATTCGCGTTGTCCTGAAAAAAGACGCCCGCCGATACGATGTACATCCGCTCGCGATCCGTCTGCGCGCGCAGCTTTTGCGCCTGGATCGTGTCTTGCAACCCTTGCTTCAGCGTGTCCGCGCTCGGCCAGTCCCACAACTGGTGATACAGCGACATTGCCTCTCCCCAGTACGCCATCGCGCACTGCGGATCCTGCTGCGCCACTTGCGTAAACGTCTGCTCCGCCTCCTGATATTGAAATGAATGCAACAGCGCGACGCCCTGGTTGAACGTGGATTGCACCGCCGGTGCGCACGAAATCGGAAAACTCACGCTTCCCAGCCCGCTGCTTTGCGCCCTCGCTCGCCGCACATGAAAATCAGCAGGACGGTCCGCCGCGCGAACAAATGAAATCGAAATAACAATTAGAAAAATTGCCGGAAGCAGCCGGATTATTCGCATCGCCATATCACCTCAACGCAATTCTACCGCGCCATGCATTCGAGCGCCCCATCTTTTGCTCGCCCATTCGTCAGCGGTTTCTTGCCTTTAGACTTTCACTCACCACTAGTCACTCGCCACTGCTTTTATAACCCGGTCCGTGCAAAACTTTCCCCGGCAACGCATTCGTCGTTTTCCCATCCGCAATCACAGGCACGCCATTCACGAGCACATAATCCATCCCCACGGAAAGCTGATTCGGTTTCTCGTACGTCCCCACGTCGTGCACTCTCGCCGGATCGAACACGACCACATCCGCCCACATGCCTTTCTTGAGCACTCCGCGATCCGTCAAATGCTCGCGCTGCGCGGGCAACGCCGAAAATTTCCGAATGGCTTCCGGCAGCGTCAGCAAATGTTTCTCGCGCACGAACTTCCGAAGAATCCGCGGAAATGTCCCATACGCCCTCGGGTGCGCGTGCTCTTTGCCGAGCAATCCTGTGGGGGACGTGCCGCCGTAATCGTTGTCAATCGAAACCCACGGCTGCTTGAGCGCCAACTCCACGTCCGGCTCCGTCATTCCAAACACGGAGACATTCGTGAACGCATTGTCTTTGATGAGCAAATCACATAATGCGTCGATCGCATCTTCGTGCCACATCTTGGCGACATCGGCGAGCGTTTTGCCCTGCAGCGGCATTAGGTCAGGATTTTGCACCGAGCTGATAAGAACGCCCTCGGGCCCCGCGATTTCCTGCCATTCGTTGTCCCAGGAAGTCGAGCGCGTTTCCATTTCCTTGCGAATCCGCGCGCGCGTAGCCGGATCCTTCAATCGCGCGATCATCTTCGCATCGCCGCCGTCGTGCGCCCAGGGCGGCACGAACGCTGCCAAATCGTTGTTCCATGCCGTGTACGCATACGTGTCAGCTTCGATGTCCAGTCCTTCGCTCCTCTGCTTGTCGATGAACGCGACCACCTGCGGCATCTTGCCCCAGTTGGGCTTCCCGGCGGTTTTCAGGTGAAAAATTTCCACGCCGATGTGCGCTTCCCGCGCGATTCGTGCCGTCTCCGTAAGCGCCGCCATTTCGCCATCGCCTTCGTTGCGCATGTGCGTCGCGTAAATTCCGCCGTACTGCGAGGCAACTGAAGCCAGTGCAATCAGCTCTTCGGTCGACGCATATGGCGCTGGCGGATATTGCAGCGCGGTTGATAATCCCATTGCGCCTTCGCGCATCGCTTCCGCCACCAGCGCCTTCATCTTTTCAAGTTGCTCAGGCGTTGCCTTCTGGTCCGCGTCGCCAATCACATAGCGGCGGAGCTGCGTCGCGCCCACATACGTCCCCAGGTTGATTCCCATTCCCTGCTTCCGCAGCCGAGCAAAATATTGCGTGAACGTCCGCCAATCGGGCGTAACGCCGTAATGCGCGTACTCCTCATGAAAATCCTTCAACGTCGCGTCCGTCTGCGGCGCAACGGAATCCCCTTCACCGGTGATCTCCGTCGTGATTCCCTGAAATATTTTCGACGGCACATGCGGATCCACCAGCATCGTGATTTCCGATTGGCCGAGCATGTCGATGAAACCTGGCGCGACCACGCGGCCCGCTGCGTCGATCACCTGCTTGGCGTGCGCGCGCGACAAATTTCCGATTGCCGCAATGCGCCCGTCGCGTATTCCAATGTCGCCCGCATACCACGGCGATCCGGTGCCGTCGATGATGTGCCCGTTGCGTATCACAACGTCGAACTCGCGATCTTGCGCGCCGCCTTGTGCAAACGCAGGCCGCGTCTGATGCGCAGCGAAAGCAAATGCCAGCCCGCTCACCACGAACATCACTGCAACCACCGCGATCCGTCTGCGCATTCTTTTCTCCCGAACTGAAACGTTCATCGTCACCAATTAACGCGCCGAGTATACTCCGACATCCGCGTTTCGCCGCCGACTTGCCGCTTCGTCCTGAACCGTCGCGGACGGCGCGTGACGACGCTTGCGCCTCGCTGCGGTTTTCAGTACCGTTGGCAGCGTGACGAAAACCTCAGCGCGTCCTCGGCGAAAAGATATTCTCATCACCGGATGCGCCGAACTTCTTACTTTTCGCGGAGCCGCGCCGCGTCGTGGCCGCGCGCTCGGCGATCTTGGCATCATTCGCGATGGCGCGCTGCTGATTCGCGATGGGCGCATCGCCGCCGTCGGCCCGCGCCGCCGCGTTGAACGGCTTCTTGAATCCCGCCGGGCGCGTAAACTCGATCTCGGCGGACGCATTGTTCTTCCCGGCTTCGTTGATTCGCATACGCATCTGATCCACGCCGCCTCGCGCGCCGCCGAATACGAGCAGCGCATTTCGGGCGCTACTTACGAAGAAATCGCCAGCTCCGGCGGTGGCATTCTGAATAGTGCACGCAAGCTGCGCAACGCCACGCCGGCGGAATTAAAACGCCGCGCGCTCGCACATCTCGCGCAATTCGCCGCGCACGGAACCACGACGCTCGAAGCCAAATCCGGCTACGGCCTCACGTGGGAAAGCGAGCGCAAGATTCTTCTCGTCCTGCGCGAACTGGAACGCGAGCAGCCACTCGACATTGTTCGCACCTTTCTTGGCGCGCACGTGGTCCCGCACGAGTACCGCCATCGCGCGGGCAAGACGCCCGACGCTTATGTCGAGTTGATCTGCCGCGAATGGCTGCCTCGCGTAGCGGCGGAAAATCTTGCGGAGTTCTGCGACGTGTTTTGCGACCGAGGCGCGTTCACCGTCGCTCAATCGCGGAAAATTCTGACTGCGGCCCGAGCCTGCGGCTTGGGCTTGCGCCTTCACGCCGAACAGCTTGCGCGCACCGGCGCGGCGAAACTTGCCGTCGAGATGCACGCGGCAAGCGCGGACCATCTCGAAAAAGTATTCGCCGGCGACATTCGCGCCCTCGCGCATTCCGACGTCACCTGCACGATGCTCCCCGGCTGCTGCTTCCATCTCGGCCTCGCGCAATACGGGCCCGCGCGCAAGCTGATCGGCGCTGGCGCCATCGTCGGCCTCGCCACGGATTTCAATCCCGGCACCAGCCCCACGCTTTCCATGCCGGCGATTTTGTCTCTCGCTTGCACGCAAATGCGCATGACGCCCGCCGAAGCCATTTCCGCCGCCACAATCAACGCCGCGTATTCCCTCGGCCGCCACGACCGCATCGGTTCGCTCGAAGTTGGCAAGTTCGCCGACCTCGCCGCGTTCGATGTGGATGATTACCGCGAAATTCCCTATTATTTTGGTGTGAACCATTGTTCGCTAACCATGAAGCGCGGCCAAATTATTTGTGCTCGGGAGCGCTCCAGCCGCGTTTGATTCGGATTGCATCTCACAACAAAACGAAACCGAACAGTGTTAATTCATAACAAGGAAACCATTTTCGAATGAAACGTCTGATCGAATGCGTGCCGAATTTTTCCGAAGGGCGCGACGCCGCGAAAATTGACGCGCTCGTCGCCGCGATGCAAGCCGTCGAAGGCGTATACATCCTCGACCGCGAAAGCGACGCCGACCACAATCGCTGCGTCGTCACGCTGGCCGGCGAACCCGAACCTGTCGCCGAAGCGGCGCTTCGCGGCATTGGCAAAGCCCTCGAACTGATCGACCTCACCAAGCATTCCGGCGCGCATCCGCGCCTTGGCGCCACCGACGTCATTCCGTTTATTCCCGTCGACGGCGTCACCATTGAAGAATGCGTTGCGCTTGCGAAGAAGGTCGGCCACGAAATCTGGAAACGCTACCAAATTCCCGTTTATTTTTATGAAGCCGCCGCTTCACGCCCCGAGCGCACGAATCTCGAAAACGTTCGCAAAGGCCAATTCGAAGGCGTTCGCGAAGAAGTGCTGAAGAATCCTGACCGCGCCCCTGACGTGGGCGAACCGCGGCTGCATCCCACCGCCGGGGCCGTGATTGTGGGCGCGCGAAAATTCCTGATCGCCTACAACATAAATTTGGACACGCCCGATGTGGAAATAGCGAAGAAAATCGCCAAGTCCATCCGCTTCTCGAATGGCGGCTTGCGCTACGTGAAAGCCATGGGCGTTGATCTACGCGCGCGCCACGTCGCGCAAGTGTCCATCAATATGACTGACTACGAGCAGACGCCGCTTCACCGCGTCTTCGAAATGGTCCGCAGCGAAGCAACTCGCTACGGTGCCTCCATCATTGGCAGCGAAATCGTCGGCCTGATTCCCAAGCGCGCCATTGAAATGACCGCCGAATTTTATCTGCAATTCGAGAATTTCTCGCCCGCACAGGTTTTCGAGAATCGCCTGGCCTCGGCTCTTTCCGGCGCGCCGCTCGAATCAGGGACCGGAAAACTTGCCGCGCTCGCGCGTCCGTTTCTGAACGCAGTCGCGGAGCCGACGGCGACTCCCGGAGGCGGCTCTGTCTCCGCGCTGGCGGCCGCGCTCGCCGCAAGCCTCGCGCAAATGGTCGCGGGCCTGTCGCGTAAAAAGAAATCGCAGGTTGCCTATGCGGACCAGCTCGACCGCGCTGCTTCCGACATGCATTCTGCCGCCACGGAACTTGCCGATGCCATTGACCGCGACGCCGAATCCTACAACGCCGTTCTCGCCGCGTTTAAGCTGCCCAAGGATTCTCCCGAAGACGCACGCCGTCGCGAAGAGGCCATTCAGCAGGCCACGCGCGGCGCGGCCGAGGTTCCCATGGCTGTCGCCCGTAAGTCTTTGGAACTTTTTGAACGTCTCGGGCAACTGGAAGCCATCTCCAGCGCTTCTATGCTTTCAGACCTTCGCGTCGCGCGTTTGATGGCGGCTGCGGGGGCGCGTGGCGCGCTCGCAAACGTAGCCATCAATCTGGATTCCATTACTGACGCATCATTCGTCGCCGCCATGCGCACGCAATCGCAGGACATCGAATCGCGCCTCACGGCAAGCACCGTCCGCGTTTAACAGGGAGGCAGGGCCCAAACATGAATCACTTGTCAAAGTTTATCGCCGCATTTACCGCCATACTCACCGCGTTCATCCTCGCCGCGGCCATGCTGGTTCCCTCGCGTGCTGCCGCCGGCACGCTGAGCACGGACATCATCGGCCTGTTCCCAAAGGACGTCAGCGAGATCGCCTATGCTGATCTCAAGGAAGCGCGGCAGCATTCGTGGTTCTTGCAGCTTCAACAGCAAATGCTTCCCGGGAACTATCGCCAGTTCGAACAGTTTCTCCGCTCGGCTGGCATTGATCCGGACACGCAGATTGACGAAGTCGCCTGGGGCGCCGTCTCGGCAAATGCCCAGCATCCTTACGAAATCGCCGGCGTCGCGCTCGGCTCGTTCTCTCCGAATTCCACCGAGGCGCGCTTCGCTTCGGAGAAAATTCCCAATATCGAAGTGCGCGGCTACAAGTTGTGGGCCTTCGGCAGCGGCGCGGGTCCCAACGATATTTTCTTCTTTTTTCTCGATAGCAACACAGCCGCCTTCGGCCAGCGCGACATTCTCCAGCGGCTCATCAACGTCCGCTTCGGCGGCGCGGAAAGCCTGCTCTCAAACAGCAACCTTTCCCCGTTGATCACCGCGGCCAATGCCAATGGCGGCGTCGTCTGGGCCGTCCTCGACAAAGCCAACACGCAACTCGCGCTGCACCAGCTTCTGCCCCAGGCGAGCCAGTTCCCTCAGGCTTCCGCGATTCTGGACCGCATTCACAACATGGAAATTCAGGTGCAAGCCAGCGACGGCGTTGACGCAAAATTCCAGGCCATCTGTGATTCTTCCAACGATGCCAACCAACTTGCCGCCATGCTGCAAGGCGGAATTGTTATGCGGCGTTACCAGATTCAGCAGTCCGATCCCGTTCTAGCGGACGCTCTTTCCAACGTCACCGTCAGCCCCTCCGGGAACAGTCTGAACGTGGAAATGCCCGTCACCAGCGAACAGCTCACTTCCATGATTCACAGCAGGACGTTCGCCTTCCCCATGTAGCGCGCTTCTTCGCGAATCAATTCACGAGCGTGTGGGATTCCTGTGGAAGTATTTTACGAGGACAATCCGTTCGCGGCCGTTGCTTGTATCCCGGTCGACGCGATCCACGCGCTTTTCCATTTCTGTTTCGCGCGTTTCGAGTGGCGCCGCCAAATTCTCAAGTGAACTATTTATTTTTGCGGCCTGCGGATGGCGCGGACTCTCCACGCTGACCTCCACGCGATCCTCGTAATCATCGATGATCACATTGCAAAGCGAGCCAGTCTCATCGAGCTGAACCATCGCCGCGCGGCATGCCTGCCCGGCGGCCACGCCCAGGTCCACGCGCTCTTCGGCGGTTAGCCCGTGCCGGTTCGCGACGTGCTCCACGGCGCCGCGAACGCCCGCAAGCAGCCGCTCATCCCTGCCAAGCTTCAATTCCGTTCGCCTGTGTTCAGCGTTCACGATTATCCGCAACGTGCACTTCGCAAGCCTCACGGCAATCAGGACAGTAATACAGGCCGTCCTCGCACAGGCGTATGCCGTCTTGCGATTGGCAATAGGTGCAATATTTCTCGCAGCCGCATCTTTCTTCCGGTTGGTCGCACTGCACGCACACAACAACAGGTCCAGGCATTAGACGCTCCGCGACATTCTTGCCTCAATATAGGGCATCGCGGCACAGCCGACAAGCGCGTTTCTGTTTTCTGTACCCCATTAGTTCCCGTAAACGAATGTCGAGCGGTCCCTGTGAATCTACCGAGTCCCTGGCTCCGGAAGCGGCGCGTTTCTGTCGTTAGCAAGTTAAAATGTCCGCTTTTTTGAGTACACGATATGTCCGGTTTGAGGTGGAGGGAGCGCCGCCGTCGTGACTGTGGAAAAGTGGGAATCCCGCGGTTTGGGCGGGATTTCCAAG
>Ga0307372_10005284_pt1 | contig 19476 bp, 13 predicted proteins | sample OX1MG_FD_202533 | JGI IMG/M metagenome (GOLD analysis project Ga0307372, IMG submission 202533) | Soil microbial communities from Risofladan, Vaasa, Finland - OX-1 | ecosystem: Environmental > Terrestrial > Soil > Coastal area > Acid sulfate soil | place: Finland: Risofladan, Vaasa | collected...
TAACCCTCGCAGCATTGATGACCTCAGCGATTTGGTTCTCGCCAAGATTGCGGAAGAAGCCCGATTTCTCCACGAGTCGGTGAGCTTCGTCAACCAAGAGCACATCAAACGAGTCAGATTGCACGGCGTGGAAGGCGTCTGAACTCACGAATAGGTTGTTGGTCGCGACGTCGAGACGCTTGCCCTTGAGTTTCGCTTGGTAGACGGCGCGAGGCGCCGCGTTCTTGGTGACGTAACGAACGTTCATGTTCTGGGCGAGTAGATCGACCAGAGCGTTGATCGCGATGACTGACTTTCCGGTGCCCGGGCCACCCTTGACCAGCATGACGGTTTTACCCTGGTCGGGGACCATGCGAATCGCCTCACGGATGGATTCGAATGCTGTCTTTTGATCGTCAATGAGCACGAATTCGGTATTGCCGCGCAGCATCGACTCGAGTGCGTCGACGAGTTGCTTTGAGACCTGAACGGGGCTGCTCTCCACGCGGCGAATCACGTCGCTCGAGTCGCCGTGGTGAACCGTCGAAGTGATCAATTCTTGAAGGCCCCGTCGCTCGTTGGCCAAGAAGACTGGTGCTTTGGCAAGGAGATCGCTGTAGCGACCCGATTTGATAACGCTGTCCACGTGGCAGTTGTGCAGGTACACACTGGGGTGGATCACAACGGGGTCACTCACGACGTACTCGTAAAAGTCGTGCAGCAGTCGGCCGTAGGACCAGACCTGATAGCTGGGATGGTTGACGTTGACCAGCGCACCGTGCAGATAGGTACGCACGTGATCATCAAGGGGCGAGAAATGGACGTCCTGCCACTGTTTTATTTCGATAAGCACTAGTTGTGCAATACCACTTTCGTCATGGCCAGAAACTATGAAGTCAATTCGTTGGCCCCGACCGTGCAATCGGTATTCGATGGCGACGCCGACATCGTTGGGGATATTGGTCGAGTTCATGACGTGGAACATCGCGTTGCCCAGCGAATTTCGCCAAGACTGGTACTCCGAACTTTCCCGAGATACTCGGATTCCGAGACGAGCTTCAACTACTTCCCTGACCATCTCCTCGATTTCGGGAGCGTCTTGAAGGAACTGCCCCTTGGTCGCTACATAGGCAAGCACATGACCAGCCTAAGTCTGACTGGAAGCGGTGCAAGGGCACAATTTGTTTTTCAGCTATTTCGATTGCGAACATCGCCAAGCCCATTAGAAATTGCGGTCAAGATCTTGATGGATCGCTACCTCAAGCGAGTATCTGGAACTAGTTATGCGACCAACAAAACTATCAAAGAGTTCTGCCGAGCTTGGGGGTTACTGATCTGCGGGCGACGGATTACTACAGCAACTGTCGAGCCGATTTCCGAGCCTGCGCTGGGCGGTCTAACTTGCGTTCAAGAATTCTTGGAAGCGCACCTCGAGTCGATCCGGGTCTGGTCGTAGCTTCGACGAACGCGGCAAGTGGATGGTCGAATGGTGCATCTCTTGAATGCCGTGTTTCAACATTGGCCCGTCAACTTCTGTAAGAAGCGCGGAGGTCACGACAACTCGATAGTCAGCACGAATGCCCATCAAATTCCTATCGAAGGCTGCGTGATGGATTTTGCAAAGAGCGATTCCATTTGGGACAACTGGATCCCCCGTGGGTTTGGAATCACCGATGATGTGTGCTGCGTCTAACAATTCACGATGTCGAATCGAGCAAACGGCGCATGCGGAAGAGTAAGCGTGGAGGACTCGTTCTCGAAAGATTGGTTGGTGCAGTCGCCTTCGGGTTTCCGCTAGTACGTAGTTCTTTTCCAAGTCAGTCAGAGTAGAAGCGTCAAAGCCAACATCAGACCGATTGAAGCCAAGAGTCACTTCCAGCCTATTGACGTTGTCGCCGATGATGAAGACGGGGTAGAACGGTATGTAGACACCTTTGAGAACTGCAAAGAAGTAGACGAGCGGTAACTCATGCTCCATGCACACCCGAAGCGCTCTATTGGAAGAGGAATTGGGATCCGATCCTTGATACTTGTACCGTGCGTAACCGTCTTCTCCTTCGAAGTCGTTGTAGGGTGGCTCCTTTCCAAATGGTGTGTATGTCGTTGTGATTGACAAAGCGCCCCCGAATCGCTCCGGCTTGTGAATGCCGCGACCCATTGTTTGACGGATCACTATCCGCTCGTCGTGAAACTGGAACGATCCAGTTTGTTTCCAATTCAATGTTCCGTCGAGTGAAGTGGCCAATAGACCGTCAAGATGCGAAAAGAGGGCCTCTCTGACCGCCAGTTCCCGAAACTTATCCATTCCAAATGATGGCAGCTGGTCGCGGGTTCAAGTGCACTCAATTTTAGATTTCGCTTCCAATGCGCGTTCTAGCGTTTCTTGCCTTCGTAAAACGCAAGACCCGGTTAAAACTGACAAAATGTCGGCACATCGCAGTGGTCTGACCCCTACACCTACGTCACGTTCAAGAATGGATTGCTCTAATTATCGGTGATCACAAGCTGAAACTCCCGTAAGGTCCTGAGCTGACGCCTGGCCAACAACAAGACTGCCGGTTTCTGCGGTGTCACTCTCGAAGAAGCCCCGACTCTCTACGGTACGCCCGTAATTTTCAGTACCAATCAGGGGTCGTAGTTCACTGCGAACACGTTTATTATCATGACGCTCGACGCCTGAGTTGCTATCTCGAGAGACTGCATCGAACGAGAGATCGGCAACGTGTTCATCTAGTAGTTGCGGCGCACGATCAAGTATGACCGCGTCTATGCGAATCTCGCCGAGAGCGGTAACGCCTGGCACAACTGGCTCGAAGCATTCATCGGTTGCGACAACGGGGATTCTCCACGCAGCTGACTGGATAACGCTACGTCCGGCGTGGTCCGCTTTTAATCAAGACTGTGTCAACCAGTTGCCGAACTCGCTGCAACCAACCTACACAAATTCGAAGAACGATAACGGGCGGCCCAAAGATTGGGGTTGATTTCAGAAGTCAATGTAGATGTGGATTCGGTATTTGCTCCGTCTCGAAGATTGCAAATGAGACCGATCACTTCGGTACGTTGTTTGCGAGCTACGAACATCTAACTGTTTCCTTGATGCCCATCGCGGTATCGGTGCGAGGACCTGGGCCACGGAGAGAGCTGGCTTGGCTTTCATTTCAGCCGTGTCACGAGTGGGCAACAAAAGTATTGGCTAGTCTCAGTATTTGTGACTTGGGAATCGAAGCCGCTTCGCTATGGCGGCATCTGCAGTTCCTGCGGGGTCACCATTGCGAAGAGGGAAATTGGCTGGCACGAGCCCACACTCAAAAAAGTGCGATGTGCCTCGTGCGGGCTCGGTCTTGTCGAGAATCAAGAAAATAGTCCGGAAATTCTTACACGTGATACCGATCCGGTGGGTGGTTCGTCGGCACTAAAGGAAGCCCGCGCCCGTCACGATCACAACAATACGAAAGGTGCGGCGGGCGAGTATCTGATGGACATCGCTCTGCACAAGCACGTCGACGGGGGCGCCATTATCCTGACTGATCGAAAAGTGCCGGGCGGTGAGTCCAATATCGACCATGTCGTTGTAGCTCCTTCAGGTGTGTGGATCATTGACTCCAAAAACTGGCGGGGAAAGATCGAGTACCGAGCTAGTACGAAGATGGGCATGGATTCGCGTCTTTATGTCGGAGGCAAAGATCGCACATATGCAGTCGAGAAGATCTTCAATCTCGTTATCCCGGTGGCCCAAATCATTGGCGATAAGTCCGTGCCGATCAGCCAAGCCTTGGCTTTTATTGAGGGGGACTGGGGTAGCACGTCAACAACGCGACTTCTGACCAACCGCCCCTATCGACACCTAGGTGTGTGGATTTCCTGGCCCAAGGCAATCTGGAAGAAGATTAACGAGTCGGGTCCACTCGAAAAGGACGCGCTTCAGCGACTCGGCGCGTTGCTCAACGAACAACTACCGCCGCGATAGTTATTGTTCAATTGAGCCCATAGCAGTCCTGATGTTATTGAGTACAAAAGCGCAGGTGAATGTGACGCCGGAAAGCTGGGAAGACTTATGGATCGTCACGAATGGTCAGGCAACGGTTGGCAGGTTGCAATTTCCAATGACACGATCCAACTTGTCGCCCATGCGATTTGCGTCACGTATGACCGTTTTGATGCGTCGATGCTTAGCGTTCAGCGAAGGTGGTTCCACTATTTTCTGCTTCGAAACGGCGAGCCAGTTGCTTCGCTGCGTGGTTGCAAGAAGCCTGATGCACTCGCGCTGGCCGCGCGGCTCCGATTCTGGGAACTACTTCCTGCCCTCGAGGACGCAATTCGTTGGATGCCACAAGTGGAGTTGTTCCTAACTAGCCGACTGGAACAACGTCGATGGATTACGTTCGAAGAAGTTGAGCAATTTGAGAGTCGTTGCCCTGCGGCGGACTTGCTGGTTCAACTCAGGCTATTTGATGGCGAGAGCCTGCTTTCTGCAGAGCAGTTCAAAGCAGCGAACTTTCTAAAAATAAGCCTTGGAGAGAGAGTGCAGGCCATCAACGATCAGGTGATGGAAGGTGAACTAATCGATCGACGCTCATTCTTTGACAGCATCGAACGAACACCACTTTCTGAGGAACAAGCCCGCTGCGTCATCTGTTTCGATAATCGAGTTCAAGTGTTGGCGGCGGCTGGCTCCGGCAAGACATCGGTCATGGTGGCAAGAGCCGCTTACGCAGTGGATCGAGGCATTGTGTCACCCGACCGCATCTTGCTTCTCGCATTCAATAGAGCTGCGGCGAGCGAAATGGAACAGCGCATCGAGACTCGCTTTGCCGCGGCGGGCATACCGTCAGAGGGGATCAAGGCGACGACGTTTCACGCGTTTGGCCTTGAGGTCATCGGTCGCGTTACGGGTAAGAAACCTCGGCTTGCGCGTTGGCTGGAACAAGGGAACGACCTAGCATGCGTCATCGAAATCGTCGACTACCTTCGAGACAGTTCTGATAATTTCCGCTACAACTGGGAACTTTACCGGCTGCTTTTCGCGAACGCTTCTACGCGGTTAGACGATGACTCACCGGATGGGTATGACGGCGTCACGCGAATGACGGGATATCGCACCTTTTCGGGGATGCTTGTCAAAAGCCAAGGAGAACGTTTGATCGCTGACTTTCTCTTTCTTAACGGAGTTGACTTTCATTACGAGCGTCCATTCGCTTTCGACGTCGCCGACGAGTCGCATTCCCAGTATCGCCCGGACTTCTATTACCCAGACATCGACGTTTGGCACGAGCACTGGGCTCTAGATCGAGAAGGACACCCGCCGAAGGTCTTCACTGGTTACGCGCAGGACATGGAGCGGAAGCGAAATCTACATACACAATTCGGCACGAAGTTGATAGAAACGACATGGGCTGAAGTGATGTTCGAAGATGGACTCAGGAGACTCCAAAACGAATTAACTAACCTCGGCATCGAGTTCGAATGGGATCCCGATAGGTCAAGTACAGATCCTTGGGCCAAGCCGTTGAAGCATGAGGATCTTGCCCGCCTCGTTCGAACTTTCATGTGCCACGTGAAGTCCAACTCCTGGTCGGCCGAGGATCTCGAGCGACGGCTTCGTGGAGAAATGAAAGGTCTCGATGGCTTTCGTACTCGCTTATTTCTATCTTGCTACTGGCCGATACACGAAGAGTGGGAACGTCGGTTGAGAGAGGAGGAGAGCGTCGATTTCGAGGACATGCTCGTTAAAGCCGCTGATCTCCTGGAAGATGGTGCCGTCAACCTGCCTTACGAGCTCGTCATGGTCGACGAATTCCAGGATTCCAGTCAGGCTCGTGCCAGGTTTGTTAAGGGACTCCTCAAGGCGCCAGGTCGCTTCCTTCTGGCCGTCGGCGACGACTGGCAATCCATCAACCGTTTTGCTGGTGCGGACGTCTCCGTGATGGGTCAATTCTCCACGTGGTTTGGTCGCGGTCCGCAGCTCGCTTTGACCACGACGTTTCGCTGTTCCCAAGAGATCTGTGACGTTGCTCGGGGATTTATCTCGAAGAACCCGATCCAGTTTGATAAATCCATGCAGTCGATAGCGACCTTGCCCGGTCGTCCGGTCACGGTGGTTATGACAGAAGACGAGAGCAACGCCTTAGTCCAGATACTCAACAGACTGTCCGGGGAGGTTCTCGCGGGTTTCTCTGGGGGCAGTCGTTCTGAAGTGGCAACCGTGAATGTCCTTGGACGGTATGGGTTTCAGCGAGAAGTACTGCGGAAAGAGAAGTGGGAAGGCCTCAGTGTCACGTTTAGGACCGTGCACGGATCCAAGGGGCTAGAAGCTGACTTCGTCATTATCCCAGGCATGTCGACAGGCAATTTCGGCTTCCCGTCCAATGTCACTGATGATCCCGTGCTCGAACTGGCAATGCCTACGCCCGACACTTACCCTCACGGCGAGGAGCGCCGACTTTTCTACGTTGCGCTCACCCGCGCGCGACGAGGGGTTTTCATCCTGGCTTCACCTTCGCAGCCGTCCCCATTTGTAGTTGAACTTCTGTCGGATTCGAAGGTCGTCCTGGAATCACCCAGTGGCGGCACTCTCCTCGTGTGTCCATCGTGCAAGCTCGGAACGTTGACTGAACACCATGGTCCATACGACCCATTTCTGGGTTGTACGAGGTTTCCTATCTGCCGCCACAAGGGAAAGGTCATGTGTCCGGATTGCGGCAACGGAACACTCGTACAACGGCGCGGGGCCTACGGTCCCTTCATCGGATGCAGCGAATACCCTGCGTGTACTCACACAGCCAAGTTCAAGGCGCATCACAACTCGTGATCTCTGGTTTTCTTTACAAAGGATCGGTGGGCGTGAAGGCTTCAGCCTTGGTCTGTGCGAAGTCGCGTTGAACCAAATTTACCCAAATATGTGGACGGCCCAATTGAATTTAAATGGTCGCATAAGCGGCGTGACGTGAGGTTGGAAATCTACAGATTCCCAACCACGTAGTTGATCGAAGCGCAAAGACTCGAAACGTCTTCGGGGTCGACACTAGGAAACATAGCAATTCGGAGTTGATTGCGACCCAGTTTTCGATACGGATCGGTGTCAACGATTCCGTTCGCACGAAGGACCTTGGCGATCACCGACGCGTCGACGTCGTCGTTGAAGTCGATGGTTCCCACTACGTTGGAGCGCTGCGCAGGGTTCTCCACGAATGGTGTCGCGAACTCCGACGCTTCAGCCCAGGTGTAGAGGATCTCGGCGGACTGGCGCGAGCGGCCCGCAGAGAACGCGAGGCCGCCGTTGTCGTTCATCCACTTAATCTGCGAGGCGAGCATATGAATGGTCGCGAGCGCGGGAGTGTTGTAGGTCTGGTTCAAGCGAGAGTTGTCAAGAGCAATCTTGAGGTCGAAGAAGGCCGGCGTCCAACGTCCCGAGGCGGCCAAGGTCTCGATGCGCTCGATGGCGGCCGGCGAGCAAATGGCGAGCCAGAGTCCGCCATCGGAAGCGAAGGACTTCTGGGGCGCGAAGTAGTAGCAGTCGAACTCTTTGGCGTCGACCATGAGACCGCCAGCGGCCGAGGTGGCGTCAACCGCGACGAGCCCCTTCGCGCCCGCAGGGCGCTGGATCGGCATCATGACCCCGGTCGAAGTTTCGTTGTGGGTGAGGGCGTAGAGGTCGACCGAGTCGTCAGCGACCGCTGTCGGGTGCGTGCCGACCTCGCTCTTGATCATCTGAGGTTCCTTTAAATGCGGCGCGTCGGCGACGCAGGAGGCGAACTTCGACGAGAACTCGCCGAAGCTGAGGTGTTGGGACTGTTCGGACACTAGGTGAAAGGTCGCTGCGTCCCAGAAGCAAGTAGTGCCGCCGTTGCCCAAGAGGACTTCGTAGCCGTCGGGGACGCTGAAGAGCGCCTTCAGGCCATCTCGCACTTCTGCGACTTTGTTACGCACGGTGGCTTGGCGGTGTGAGGTGCCCATAAAGGTGTCGCCGTCTCGAAGGAGTGCTTCGAGCTGTTCGCGGCGGACCTTCGAGGGTCCAGAGCCGAATCGGCCGTCACGGGGTAGCAGGTTGCTCGGGATCTTGATGGTGTCGGGGGAACTCATAGACTTATTCTTACGGAAAACAAGGGAGAGCCATGCGTTCGAGGGTGAGTGACCGGTTAAAGGGACTGGCCCCCAGCGCGACCCTAGCCGTCGACGCCAAGGCCAAAGCCATGAAGGCCGCTGGTGAGCCGGTCATTGGCTACGGTGCCGGAGAGCCCGATTTTCCGACGCCCCTGCACATTGTCGAGGCCGCGGCCGCGGCCTGCTTTGACCCCAGGAACCACAAGTACACCCCGACGGCGGGACTGCCCGAACTGCGCGAGGCGATTGTCGCCAAGACCAAACGCGACAGCGGACTTGAAGTGACGGCCAGTCAGGTCCTGGTCACCAACGGCGGCAAGCACGCCGTCGCGACGACGTTTATGACGGTCTTGAACCCCGGCGACGAGGTCTTGATCCCCGCGCCGTATTGGACGACGTACCCCGAGTCCGTGTATCTGGCCGGCGGCATTCCGGTACCGGTCATGACGAGCGAGGCTGACGGCTTTCACGTGAGCGTTGAACAGCTCGAAGCGCACCGCACCGAGAAGACCAAGTTGTTGATCTTCGTTTCGCCTTCGAACCCTACGGGCGCTGTGGTGGCGCCCGATGAGGTCGCGGCCATTGGGCGCTGGGCCGCGGAGCACGACATCTGGGTGATGTGCGACGAGATCTACGAGCACCTCACCTACGGTGACGCCAAGCACGTCTCGATGCCGGTCGTCGCACCTGAACTTAGGGATCGCTGGATCGTCGTCAATGGCGTCGCGAAGACTTACGCCATGACCGGGTGGCGTATTGGCTGGATGATTAGCGCCCCTGACGTCATGGACGCGGCCGCCAACTACCAGAGCCAAACAACGGCGAACATCTCGAACATCTCCCAGCGCGCCGCCGTGGCGGCGTTGAGCGGTGACTTGCAAGCCGTCGGCGAGATGCGCAGCGCCTTTGATCGCCGTCGCCGAAAGATGGTCGCCATGCTGAATGCGATCGACGGGGTGACGTGTGCCACGCCTGAAGGCGCGTTCTACTGCTTCCCGAACGTCTCGGGACTCTTGGGCCGTTCCCTTGGCGGACGAGTATCGACGAGTTCGGCCCAGTTGGCCGAGAACCTGCTCGAGTCGATCAAAGTGGCCGTGGTGCCGGGCGAGGCCTTCGGCACGCCGGGATTTTTTCGCTTCAGTTACGCGCTCGGCGACGCTGACCTTGTCGAGGGGCTCGAGCGCTTCGCGAAGTTCGTCGCCCAGGGCTGAGCCTTCGCTCGTTCCCGTAGGCTGTATCGAAGAACGAAGGGAAAAACGTCGTGTCACGCGTACTGGTAACTGAAGAGATCGCTGAGTCGGGCCTGCAGAAGCTCCGAGACGCCGGACACGAGGTGGACGTACGCCTGGGGCTCTCGTCCGAAGCTTTGATCGACGCGGTTCAGGGTGCCCACGCCCTCATCATCCGCTCCGCCACCCAGGTGAACGCGGCAACGCTGGAAGCCGCCAAGGACATGGTCGTCGTCGGGCGAGCGGGCATTGGCCTCGACAACGTCGACGTCGCCAAGGCCACGGAACTCGGCGTGATGGTCGTGAACGCGCCGGTCTCTAATATCTTGTCCGCCGCCGAGCAGACCATGGCCTTACTGCTCGCTCAAGCGAGAAACGTTCCTCAGGCCCACTCGGCCCTGAAAGCCGGCAAGTGGGAGCGCTCGAAGTGGGAGGGCGTGGAACTCCACGGGAAGACCCTCGGGGTCATTGGCCTTGGCAAGATCGGCGCGTTAGTAGCCCAGCGCGCGATGGCCTTTGGGATGCGCCTGGTGGCGTATGATCCCTTCATCTCCGAAGAGCGCGCCCGCCACATGGGCGTCGAGCTCTTAAGCCTCGACGAAGTCCTCGCCCAGAGCGACTTTCTCACCATCCACTTGCCGAAGAACAAAGTGACGACCAACCTCTTGAACGCTGACTCGCTGAAGAAGACCAAGCCCGGGGTGCGGATCATCAACGTCGCGCGCGGCGGGATCGTGAACGAAGCGGACCTCGCCGAAGCGATTAAGAGCGGCCACGTCCAGGGCGCGGCCCTCGACGTCTTTGAAAAAGAGCCCACCACCGAGTCGCCGCTCTTCGAACTGCCCTCGGTCGTCGTCGTGCCGCACCTCGGCGCCTCGACCGTCGAGGCCCAGGACAAGGCCGGGGTCACGATCGCCGAGCAGGTCGAACTGGCCTTAGCGGGGGACTTCGTCCCCTACGCCGTTAACGTCGCGGCCGGCGAGGTCTCGAACGTCGTGCGGCCCTTCATGGGGCTCGCCGAGGCGTTAGGGCGCTTCATCGGGGGGCTCTTGGACGGCAAGCCCGCTGACCTTGAAGTCATCTACCAGGGCGAGCTCGCCGGATCGGGCACCAAGATCCTTACTCTCTGCGCCCTGAAGGGACTGCTCAGTGCCACGGGACACGACGGGGTCTCCTTCGTGAACGCCCCCCAACTCGCGAAGGAACACGACCTCGCCTACGGCGAAGTCTCCTCGGTCGTCTCGCCCGAGTACGTGAGTCTCATCACCGTACGCTCAGGCCAGCACACCGTCTCGGGCACCCTGATGACGATCGGGACGCGCTTAGAGACGAGGATCGTCGCCGTCGATGGTCACGCGGTTGAGATCTCGCCGGCCTCTTCGATGCTCGTCGTGCACAACGATGACCGCCCGGGGATGATCGGACGAGTCGGACTCGCCCTCGGCGAGGCCAACATCTCGATCATGTCGATGGCCGTCGGCCCTGACGTCGCCACGAAGACCGCCCTCATGGTGCTCTCGACGGCGACGCCGACGCCCCCGGCCGTGATCGAGCGCCTGCGCGAGACCGACGGGATTCAAGACATTCACCTGATCTCGCTGCGCTAAAGCAGCGTGTTCTCCCCAGTTCGCGACGTTTGCCGAGAACAAAGTGCGCCGCTGAAGTCGCGTTGCTCGTTCGTTACGACGACGGCAGCGAAGGATGAGGCGCGAGGAGTTCTCGCATCTTCATCAACAATTCGTCCAGATCGTACGGTTTCGCGACGAAGGCCGAACGACCCTCGAATTCGGGTTCGTAGACCAGGTCGCTAAAGGGGTAGCCCGAAACAAAGACGATCTTGAGTTCCGGGTCATCCGAGAGGAGCCGCCGAGCCAAGTCCGCACCGCCGAGGTGAGGCATGTCAACGTCCGTGACCAGAAGCTGAACCGGACCCTCGTGGGCGTGGGCCGCGTCGATGGCCTGGTGACCGTTGGCGGCGGAGAGTACCCGGTAACCAGATTCGCCGAGTGCCTGGACGAGAATACGGCGAGCCTGATCGAGGTCTTCGACGACGAGGACCGTTTCGTGTCCGTCGAAACTGACCTCGCTCAATGTGGTGGCGACGCCGTCGACGACCGCGGTCGGGGTGACGGGCAAGTACAGATGGAAGGTCGTGCCTTCGCCCTCGCGACTCGTGACTTCGACGTGTCCGCCGGCCTGTTCGATCACCTTCTCGACGGTCGGCAGACCGAGTCCCGTGCCGTAGGTCTTCGTGGTGAAGAACGGCGCGAAAATACGCTCCACCATCTCTTCGTCCATTCCCACTCCCGTGTCGCTGATTTCAACGACCACGAATTCACCGATGTCCTCGGGAGCTCTGGGGGGGAAGACCAAGCGATCGTGCTGCTGGTGGCAGGTGCGGATCGTCAACGTCCCGCCGTTGGGCATGGCGTCTCGGGCGTTGGTGATCAGGTTCACCAGCGCGTGTTCGAACTGGGTTTGGTCGATCATGACCGGGGGCACACTCGCTTCGAGGTCGCTCTCGCAGATGATCTGGTCGCTCAGCAGGCGTCCCCACAGTTTCAGGGTCTCGCGGACGAGTTGGTTGAGGTCGGTGTGCACCGGGTGGGTGTCATGAAAGCGGCTGTAGGCGAGGAGGCGGTGCGTCAGTTCCGAGGCTTGCTGGACGGCGTCGTCCACGCGGTGGGTGAGGGCTAAGAGGCCGTCGTCGTGCAGGCTCCTCGCAAGGAGATTGTTGTAGCCGCGAATCACGAGCAGCGAGTTGTTGAAATCGTGCGCCATGCCCGCCGACAGGGTCCCGACCACTTCCATCTTTTCGGACTGCAGCAAGCGTCTCTCGAGCTGGCGCCGTTCGCTGACGTCGCTCAAGATGCCCACGAAGTTCGTGACGTGGCCCTCGTTATCTCGAATGACCGTGAGGCCCAGCGCGTTCCAAAAGGTGGTGCCGTCCTTGCGGTAGTTCAAGATCTCGACGAGGCAGTCCTGGCCGTTCTTGATGGCGTGACCAATGGCCTTGGCACTTTCTTGGTCGGTTTCGGGACCTTGGAGGAAGCGACAGTTGCGACCGAGGATCTCATCGACGCCGTAGCCGGTGAGGCGCTCGACGCTCGAACTCGCGTAGGTGATCGGGTTGTCGGGACGACGAGCGTCGGTGATGAGGACGCCCTGTGACATTTTGGTGAGAATTTCTTCGCGGCGACTCGCCTGCGACGTCGCCACGAGCAACTCCTTGTTCGTGACGTCGCGCTCGGACACCGCCGCTCGCGCACGCCTGCGAACTTGGTGAATGGTGAAGACCAAGAGGACACCAAAGAGCGTCGCGAGAATGCTTCGCCGCCATCGAATCGATGAGTTCAACTCACTTGTCGAACTCGAGGTGACGAAAAGGATGACGATGGTGACGAGCAGTACGACGTACGACTGCCACCTTCTCAGGTACATCGCCGACCACACCAAGGGTGCGAAGAGCATGAGAATCGCCCCGGCGGTTTCGCCGCCCGTGGCCTTGATGACCAGTATCGCTACGACCGTAACGGTCAAGGGCTTGAGAAAGTTCGCCGGACTCCTGAGGGTCTTTAGAGGAGGCAAGAGCAAGAGCAAGAAGGGAGTCAGCGCGAGGAGTCCGATCGCCCACAGCGCGTCCGACCACGACTGGGGACCCGGCGGCAGGAAGAGACTGGCCGCTCCCACGGCTTCAAAGAGGAAGAAGGGGGCGCCTTGGCGCGCGAGCTGGCGTCGAAACGGGTCATTCCAGATCGAACGCGTGAGCGACGTCGACACGTCAGACCCCCGACGCGGACGCGTTCAGCGGCTGTATCGCGCGCGCAGGGTCATCCCTTCGCCGCCACCCTTTGAGGATCATTTCGCGAAGGCGGAGGTGTGGGTCCGTGCGAAAGTGACGAGTCATGCTTCTAGTTGAGCGTGCTTCCTGGTCGCGCCGTCCGGGGTCTCAGGCCGTAACGACGTTAAGCCGTCGTCTTCGGCCCTGCATTTTCAAATGAATCGTGCGTCAGAGGGCCTGTGGCGGGCTCTTTGGCGCCTCGGTGAAGATTGTTCCTACGTTGCGCAATGTTTCACAAGCGCCGAGAAACATGGTGTCGCCGACGAATGAAGAGATTTGAAGCGAGAGGGTCTACATCAAGGAGATGAGATCGACGCGCTCCATGACTTCTTGGGTGATGAGGGGCATGACGTCGAGCGCGCCCATGTTCTCTCGCACCTGCTCGGCGGACGAGGCCCCGGTGATGACCGTGGAGACGTTGGGGTTCTTCGCGCACCAGGCCAGTGAGAACTGGGCCAGCGACACGCCGAGCTCGTCGGTGATCTCCTTTAGGGCCGCGACCTTCTGATTCTGCTTGACGTCGGTCAACGTGTCGCGCAGCCACTCATAACCCGGCAGCGTCGCGCGCGAGCCCTCGGGCACCCCGTTCAAGTATTTGCCGGTCAAGAGTCCTGAGGCGAGCGGCGACCAGATCGTGGTGCCCAGTCCGATGTCTTCATAGAGGCGTCGATAATCTCTCTCGACGCGCTCGCGCCACAGGATGTTGTACTGGGGCTGCTCCATGACGGGCTTGTGCAGGTGGTGGCGATCGGCGATGTCGTAGGCCGCACGGATCTCGTCGGGCGCCCACTCCGAGGTGCCCCAGTAGAGGGCCTTGCCCTGGGTGATCATGTCGCTCATCGCCCAGACGGTCTCTTCGATGGGGGTCCGGGGGTCGGCGCGGTGGCAAAAGACGAGGTCGACGAAGTCGAGCCCGAGGCGCTCGAGTGAGCCGTCGATGGCTTGGCTGAGGTACTTGCGATTGAGGGTGTTTCTCATGTTGGGCACGTCGCTGATGCCCCAGAACAACTTGGTCGACACCACGTACTCGTTTCGCTTCCAGCCCAGTTCCTTGAAGGCGGCGCCCATGACGCGCTCGGACTCACCCTTGGCGTAGGCCTCGGCGTTGTCGAAGAAGTTGACGCCGGCGTCTTTGGCGGCCGAGAGGCACTCGGCCGCTTGGGCCGCCGTCTCAATCTGGTTGGCGTTGCCGAAGGTCACCCAACTGCCAAAGGAGAGGATGCTCAACTTCAGCCCCGAGCGTCCCAGTCGTCGATATTGCATCTCAGCCATAAAAGTTCCTCTCGGGAAAAAGCCGCGAAGCTACTTTGCTTCGGGGTTGCGCGCCACCTGGGGCCATTCGTCGTACGAGACCTCTTCGCTGGACTGGGGTCGACGCACCAAGAGCGCGACGCCGGTCACCGCGGCGGCGAGCGCCACGAAGAAGAGCAGTTTGACGATGGCTTTCACGAGGCCCACGGCGCCCAGGTTAGTAGGGTCTCTCGTCGTCACGGCCAGGTCGCGGCGACGGCTGCGACGAGAGCGAACGAAGTGGGCTCAGTATCGAGCGAACGCTTCGCGCAAGTGCACCCGAGCGCCGGTTCGAAGGATCGCGCGTCGATAGACCCGCGCGGCGAGGTGCGCGACCGCGACGGTCGAGACAATGCTGAGCAGGACCGAGAGGAGAAAGCCCCACCAGGTGACCGCGCTCAACCCCACCAGGACCGGCATGGCGAAGGGCGCCGTGGGCGGCAGGTAGGCCAGCACGCTGACGAGCATCGTCGCGTGACCCGACTCCGCGGCGATCAAGGAGACGACGTAGCCAAAGACGAGCGGCAGGCTGAGGGGGAGCGCGAGCGCCTGGATCTGCTCTTGGCGCTCGGCCATCGACCCGGCGGCCGCGTAGATCCAGCTGTAGAAGGCGTAACCGAGCAGGACCCACACGAGGATGCTCACGATTTCGAGCGAGGCGGCCCCGTGGAGTAGGTTCGACCCCACGCTCTTGGCGAGCACCAAGGAGAAGGTGACGATGAGCGTCGCCTGGGCGAGCGCCACGAGGCTGATGCCGAGCACCTTTCCCGTCAAGAGTTGGAGGGGGCGAAGCGCCGACAAGAGGACCTCGATGACCCGGCTGGATTTTTCCTCCATGACGCCGATCAGCGTCCACGTGTTGTACTGCTGGAGCATCATGAAGATGAGGATGAGCCCAAAGACCGACGCCCCGACGTTCGCCCCGCTTGCCTTTTGCTGCTTGAGGCTCGTCACGCGAAGCGAGTGAGCGCGCGCGAGGAGGGCGGACTGGCCCGTCGAGAGGTGCGCGGCACTGAGGGCCTGGGCCACGCCAAGGTCGCGAGCGATCTGGACGATCTCTGCGGCGTGGGCGGAATTTCGAAGTGAGTTCACGACGATGCTTCGATCGTTCAGAATCGCGAAATCAATCTTCCCACTGGCGAGCTCGCGCTTGGCGAGCGACGCGCTCGACAGATTGACCAGGTGCGCGACGCCAGCGTTGGCGCGCACGTCGTTTTGCACGACGCGTTTAAGCGCGGGCGAGAGCGGGCCGACGACGCCGATTCGCTGCGACGAGGACCCCGCGTGATGCAGGGTCGGGATCACGATCGCGGCCGCGATGGCGGCCAAGATCACCAGCGTGCTGATCCGAAACATCCGACCTCGAACCCGCTGGCGCACCTCTCGCCACGTGACGAGTGCGACGCCGCCCTTAAGAAACGCGAGGTCGAGGCTCGGTCGAGCCCGCCGCGTCGCCGAGGCGCGTCGGGCCCGGCGACGCAGGAGGCGCACGGTGGCGACGGCGGCGACCAACAACAAAAGGTAGAGGATCTTCATCGCAGGGCCTCGCGAAAGACTTCGGAGAGACTGCGCCGATGGAAGCTGAACTCGCTAACGTGCCCGGCCGCCATGGCCGCGCGCAAAACGACGTCGCTGTCGAGGGAAGGATCGACGACGAGGCGAACTTCGCCCCCCGAGACTTCGGAGACCTCGACCCCGGGTAGGTGCTGAGCCCAGCGCGCGTCGCGGTCCTCGTCCACGCGCACGACGAGTCGGCGCGTCCCGCTCGTCGCGAGTTCATCGACGCTGCCCGTCGCGACCAGGCGTCCGTGGTCGATGATCGTGACCGACTCGCAGAGACTCTCGACCTGATCGAGTTGGTGGCTCGAAAAGAGCACGCAACGGCCCGATTTGGCCTGCTCGACGAGGACCTCGCCGATCGTGTCGATGGCGTTGGGATCGAGGCCGGCGAGGGGCTCATCGAGAATCAAGAGGTCGGGTCGGTGCACGAGGGCCGCGCAGAGCTGGACGCGCTGTTGGTTGCCGTGCGACAGGCTCTCGACTTTGCTCAACGCGCGCTGCGCGAGGTCGAGTCGCTCGAGCCAGTAGCGGGTCTGCTCGCGAGCGTCGAACGCACTCATGTCGTGGAGACGCCCGAGATACTCGATCTGTTCGCCCACCCCCATGCTCGGATAGAGACCGCGTTCTTCGGGCATGTAGCCAAATCTGCGCCGCAGTGTCGAGTCGACGGCGCGACCATTCCAGGTGATCGTGCCGGCCTCTAAGTCAGTCAGCCCGAAGATGGCGCGCATCGTGGTGGTCTTGCCCGCGCCATTGGGGCCGAGGAACCCGACGACTTGGCCGGCGCTGACCGAAAAGGAGAGGTCGTCCAAGGCGGTGAGCGTTCCAAAGCGACGTCGCAATCCCTGAAGGACGAGTTCGCCAGCCACGCGTTCACCCTACCGAGGCGCACTGGTTGGAAGAGGCGGCGAGGGGCCCATCGCGGGCGCCAGAGATATTCAGCCACGCTTCTTTACAAGGCGCCAAAGAGAGGTAGAATAGAGCGATGATTAGTACCCGTAGCGAACTGCTGCTGTAAGGGGGCGAGTACCACTCGCCCTGGCCCCCGCGTACGCGGGGGTTTTTTGTTTCTCCGGGTCAGTTGAAAGGATGGCGATGAAGGCTTCACCCCAACAGCCCAGTCCCATGGCGTACCAGAAGTACCGCGCCTTCGTACCCGTGGACCTCGCGGACCGCACTTGGCCCGATAAGCGACTCGTCAAGGCACCGCGCTGGTGCAGCGTGGACCTGCGTGACGGCAACCAGGCCCTCATCGACCCGATGGACCTCGAGCGCAAGCACGTCATGTTCGCTCACCTGATCGAGATGGGCTTTAAGGAGATCGAGGTGGGCTTTCCTTCGGCGAGCCAACCCGACTTCGATTTCGTGCGCGCGATCGTGGAAGGCGACCTCGTTCCCGAGGACGTGACGATCCAGGTCCTCACCCAGTGCCGCGAAGACCTGATTCGAAGAACGTATGAATCAGTGAAGGGCGCCAAGCGCGCCATCATCCATTTCTACAACTCGACCTCGACCCTGCAGCGCCGCGTCGTGTTCGACCTCGATCAAGCGGGCATCACCAAGATCGCCACCGACGCCGCGGCGCTGTGCAAGTCGCTCGAATCGACCTCGCCCGAGACCGAGTTCTTCTACGAGTACTCGCCCGAGAGCTTCACCGGCACTGAGCTCGACTACGCCGTGGAGATCTGCAACGCCGTGATCGAGGTCCTTGCCCCCACGCCCGAGCGGCCCTTGATCTTGAACCTGCCCGCGACCGTCGAGATGTACACGCCGAACCTCTACGCCGACGCGATTGAGTGGTTCCTTCGAAACGTCGATTCGCGCGACAGCGTCATTCTTTCGCTGCACCCCCACAACGACCGCGGCACCGCGGTCGCCGCGGCCGAACTGGGCGTCTTGGCCGGCGCCGACCGCGTCGAGGGCACGCTCTTTGGTAACGGCGAGCGCACCGGCAACGTCGACGTCGTCACCTTGGCGCTCAACCTCTTCTCCCAAGGGGTCGACCCCGAACTCGACATCCGCGACATCGACAAGGCCCGCCACGTCGCCGAGTACGCCAACCGATTGCCGATCCATATGCGCCACCCCTACGTCGGCGAACTCGTCTACACCGCCTTTTCGGGATCGCACCAAGACGCCATCAAAAAGGGCATGACCGCTATTGGCGACGAGTACGACGTCTGGGAGGTGCCGTACCTGCCCATTGACCCCAAGCACACGGGGCGCACCTACGAGGCGATCATCCGCGTCAACTCCCAGTCCGGCAAGGGTGGCGTTGCCTACTTGCTCTCGACCGAGCACGGCCTCGACCTGCCGCGCGCGATGCAAGTGGAGTTCTCCAAGCGCGTCCAGGAGCTGACCGAAGTGAGCGGCACCGAAATCTCCCCGGCCGAGATCTGGGAGGTCTTCACGACCACCTACCTGCCCGAGAATCCAACGATGCAGCTGCTCTCCTCGGAGGTCACCGCCGACCAGCACCAAACGCGCATCTTCGCCCAACTCGTCGTGAACGGCCAGCACTTGACCGTGAAGGGTGAGGGGAACGGTCCCATCGACGCGATGATGAACGGCCTTCGAGAGCAGATGGACGTGGACTTCAAGGTGCGCGACTACCACGAACACGCGCTGACCGCGGGTTCGTCGGCCTCGGCCGTGGCCTACGTCGAGGCCGAGGGTGAAGACGGCGCCACGTGGTGGGGCGTGGGGATGAGCTCGTCGATTCTCGACGCGTCGCTCGAGGCCGTGATTTCCGCCGCGAACCGGCGCCGCTAGCGAGCCAACGCCCGGTAGCCTTAGGGCCATGATTTCAGAGGCCACGGCCGTCTTGCTCGGCTGGGGCGCCGTCGGAATCGGATTCTGGAGCACGTTTCTTCAGTTCCGGCGCATACAGCGCCGCGGCCACGAGGGCGTGTCGCTGGCGACCTGGGTCCTCTTTCTCTTCATGGGAATCTTTTGGATGACCTACGGCGCGACGCGCCGTTCACCCGAGATCGTCATGGGCAGTGCGGTCATCTTTCCCCTGCAGTTGGCAATCGTGGTGCGCTTAGAGCCCTGGCGCCACGCGGGGGTGGTGCTACGCGCCTTGGGCTACTTCGCGGCGCTGTGCGTACTGCCGACCCTGGTCTGGGGCTGGATTGGGGGACTGGTCGGTGTTGGATTCGCGATGACGATCAACCGCGCCCCCCAGATCGTCGAACTGATTCGTCACCGCGACGCCTCCGGGGTTTCGGTCACGTCGTGGCACTACGGGGTCCTTGGATCAGTGCTCTGGATGCTCTTTTACGCCAAGGGCCATCTCTACGGCGCCATGGCCGCGACGGCCTTCGCGGGGGTGGCCAATGGTGTCATCGCGAGCCTCGCCGCTTGGCGCCACGCGCAGACGCGAAGCGCGGCCCTCAACCCCGAGTCGGTTGAACTCTGGCTCTAGCGGGCGTGACCGGCGTCGTCAAAGACGCCCGCCAACGTCGGCGCGTT
>Ga0307372_10005285_pt1 | contig 19474 bp, 13 predicted proteins | sample OX1MG_FD_202533 | JGI IMG/M metagenome (GOLD analysis project Ga0307372, IMG submission 202533) | Soil microbial communities from Risofladan, Vaasa, Finland - OX-1 | ecosystem: Environmental > Terrestrial > Soil > Coastal area > Acid sulfate soil | place: Finland: Risofladan, Vaasa | collected...
GCGACGTCGACAGGGCCAGGATGGCCATGACCTCGCTGGCGGCGGTGATGTCGAAGCCGCTCTGGCGCGGGACGCCGTCCTCCTTGGTGCCGAGCCCGATCACGATGTTGCGCAGCGAGCGGTCGTTCACGTCGAGCACGCGGCGCCAGGTGACGTTGTGAGGGTCGAGGCCGAGCGCGTTTCCTTTGTGCAAGTGGTTGTCCAGCATCGCCGAGAGCATGTTGTGCGCAGCCGTGACGGCGTGCATGTCCCCGGTCAGGTGCAGGTTGAACAGCTCCATCGGCACGGCCTGGCTGTAGCCGCCACCGGCGGCGCCGCCCTTGATCCCGAAGGTGGGGCCCATCGAGGGCTGGCGGATGGCGATCGTGGCGCGCTTTCCGATGTGGTGCATTGCCTGGCCCAGTCCGACGGTCGTGGTGGTCTTGCCCTCGCCCAGCGGAGTCGGGGTGACCGCCGAGACCACGACGTACTTCGCCTTAGGCCGATCAGCGAGTTCCTCGATGGCCGCGAGCTTGATCTTGGCGACGTTCTCGCCGTAGTACTCGAGCAGCTTCGCGTCGATGCCCATGCCCGCGGCGACGTCGGCGATCGGGCGTAGCTGTGCCGCGCGGGCGATCTCGAGGTCGCTGGGCATGGACATGGGACTCCTTAGGAGGAAGCGATCACGCGCGCAGCGGTCAGTAGTCGACAGCGGCGCAGCACCGGATCGATACTACGCCGCACTCTGGCGGCGACCGTTCCACGCGACCGTTGCTTGGACGTTGGTGGACTTCGTTCCATGACGTGGAACTCGCCGCGCCCCGTCACTTAGCGCACGCCGGCTACCACAGGGTGGAGAGCTGGACCGCGACCTCGCCGGCGCCGTCGACGCGAGCGAGCGTGGGCTCGTCGTTCGCGCTCTCGCTCGCCAGGCATGAACCGTCCTCGTGCAGTGTGGAGCGCACGCGGTCGCTCAGGAAGCGCGACGGCTGAGCCCACGAGTGGTCGTCACGCACCCGGTGGTGGTGATACCGAAGTGGCACGTAGATCGCGAGGCTTCGTCGCGCCCGCGTCACGGCGACGTAGAACAGCCGGCGCTCCTCTTCGAGGCCCTCGGGCGATCCCAGTGACATGTCAGCGGGGAAGTTGCCGTCGGCGGCGTGGATGACGTGGACCGCGTCGAACTCCAGGCCCTTGGCCGAGTGCACCGTCGAGAGCACCAGCCAGTCCTCGTCGACCATCGGGGGACCGGCCAGGTCGCCGGTGGAGGCCGGCGGCTCCAGCGCGTGGTCGGCGGCCACGTCACTCAGGAGCGTGACCCCGGCGCTGGCGAGCACCAGCGCGCCCAGGTCCTCCAGGCGTGGCGCGGCGTCGTCGTACGCGGCGCTGATCAACGGGGCGACGGCCTGGCGGATTCGCTCGGCGTGCAACTCTATGGGTTCTCCGGTGCGCCGGCACAGTGCTTCCACGAGGCCGCGCGACAGTTCCTGAGCCTCGTCGGGCAGTGTGTTGCACGCGTCGGGCCAGCGTCGACGCGTCTCATCGAGGGACGCCGAGAGTGCGCCGTCGGGGTCGCGCAGGGCGTTGAGGGCGCGGCGCGCTCTCGCCGGACCAACCTCGGGCAGGAGTTGGAGCAGACGGAACCACGCCATCTCGTCACGGGGATTGTCGGCCAGACGAAAGGCGGCGAGAAGGTCCTTCACGTGGGCCGCCTCGAGATAGCGCAGCCCGCCGTATTTGACGAAGGGGATACGCCGCCGAGACAGTTCGAGCTCGAGGTCGGCGCTGTGATGCGATGCTCGAAACAGCACCGCCTGTTTGCGTAACGCCACACCACGTTCGTAGATCTCCAGCACTCGGTCCGCGACGATCTCGGACTGGTGGCGCTCGTCACGGCACTGCACTACCGAAGGAGTTGTTGCGCCTTTCATCGGCGATTCCTCACGCAGGTGGGAGGCAAAACCCTCCGGCGCGTCGCCGGCGATTGCGTTGGCGACATCCAAGATGGCGGCCGACGAGCGATAGTTGACGTTCAGGGTGATCGTCGTGAGGCCCGTGAAGTGGTGAGCGGCGTCGAGCAGAAATCGTGCGGACGCCCCACGGAAGCCGTAGATCGCCTGGGCGTCGTCGCCCACGATCGTCACTCGCGGGTCGTGGCGTCGCAGACCCACCAGGACGTCCAGCTGCAGTTGGTTCACGTCCTGGAACTCGTCCACGAGGATGTGGTCGTAGACGGACCCCAACTTCTCGCCCAACGCGGCGTCGGCGACCGCCACCCGCCAGTAGAGGAGCAGGTCATCGAAGTCCAGGAGTCCCAGATTGCGCTTGCGCGCGACGTAGGCCGAGAAGATGGTGGCGACCTCCTCGACGCTGTCGACGCACCACGGCGTGTGCTCCACCATCACGGGCCCCAACGGCGTCTGCGTGTTGACCACCCGGGAGTAGAGCGCGGCGAGGGTGGACTTGCGCGGCAGGCGCCGGTCGGTGCTCACAACACCCAGTTCGCCTCTCACCAAGTCGATGAGATCAGCGGCGTCGCCGTGATCGAGCACGCCGAAGCCTTCCGGAAGTCCCAATGACTCGTGGTGACGTCGCAGCGTGCGGTGTGCCACCGAGTGGAAAGTTCCGCCCGCGACACGGCGTGCCTGGTCCGACCCGTGCAACGCGCGCACCCGGCTGACGATCTCGCGCGCGCTGCGACGCGTGAAGGTGAGCAGAAGGATCCGTTCGGGAGCCACACCACGCTCGAGCAGGACCTCGACGCGGGCCGTCAACGTCGTGGTCTTGCCGGTTCCGGGGCCGGCGAGTACGCGCAACGGTCCATCCCCGAAGTTCGCGGCCGCGCGCTGTCGTTCGTTGAGTTCCTTCGTCGAGGCCGCCACGAGCCCGACGGTAGCGACAGGGTGTCGCACACCCGATTGAACGTGCCGGCCCAGAGCCGTCGCCGCCCGGCAAAGACTCTGCCTAGGCTGAACGCTGGCGCGACGCCACGATCACGATGTTTAGTGAGCCCACCCAGATCGAGAGGGACTGACCGATGACCATCGACACGCCGCAAACAGGACTGGAGATCCGCTCTCTGGTGACTCTGGAAGGAGAGCTCGAGGTCTCCCTGACCGAGGTAGCAATCCCGGAACTCGCTCCGACCCAGGTGTTGCTCAGCGTCGAAGCGGCGCCCATCAACCCCTCGGACCTGGGACTCCTCTTCGCCGGAGCTGACATGACCAGCGCCTCGGTGGGTGGAACCCCCGAACGACCCGTCGTTACCGCGCCCTTGGAGTCTGGCGCCATGCGCGCCCTGGCGGCGCGCCAGGGCCAGTCGCTCCCGGTGGGCAACGAGGGGTCCGGGACGGTGATCGCCGCCGGGTCGTCTCCTGACGCCCAAGCCCTCGTCGGTCGAACCGTCGCCGTCGCCGGCGGATCGATGTACGCCGAGTACCGGTGCGTTGATGTCTCGATGTGTCTGGTACTGCCCGAAGGGACAGCCGCGCGCGCCGGGGCGTCAGCCTTCGTCAACCCGCTGACGGCCCTTGGAATGGTCGAGACCACGCGGCGCGAGGGCTATAGCGCGCTGGTGCACACCGCCGCCGCCTCCAATCTGGGTCAGATGCTCGTGCGTCTCTGCCAGGAAGAAGAGGTCTCGCTGGTGAACATCGTTCGCACGCTCGAGCAGGAGGAGATCCTTCGGGGGCTCGGGGCGGTTCACGTGTGCAACTCGTCCTCGTCGTCGTTCATGAGCGACCTCATCGAGGCGATTGAGGCGACGTCAGCCACGCTGGCGTTCGACGCCACGGGGGGAGGGACGCTCGCGAGCCAGATCCTGACGGCGATGGAGGTCGCCTTCTCCAAAGACGCCGCGTCCTACAGCCGCTACGGCTCGAGCACGCACAAGCAGGTCTATATCTACGGCGGGCTCGACCGCAGCCCGACCGTGCTCACCCGCAGCTTCGGCTTCGCGTGGGGGCTGGGCGGCTGGCTCCTCACGCCGTTCCTGATGGGTCTGGAACCCGAGAGGTTCGCGGCGCTGCGCGATCGGGTGGCCACTTCGCTCACGACCACGTTCGCGAGCTCGTACGCGCGAGAGGTCTCCCTGCGCGAGGCGTTGCAGCCGGACGCGTTCTTGGCCTACGCGCGTCAAGCTACCGGCGAGAAGTTCCTCATCGCCCCTCACGCGCCGTAGTCGCGCAGCCCCAACGTCGCAAGCAGTGGCTCTGCTTGTTGCTTAGGGACCACTCTCTGAGACAGTGGCGTGCAGCGTGAGATCGTTCGACGAGTCACCAACGCCGATCTGGTACACGCCCGGCACGGTGGTCATCGCCGTCCCCTGGTACGAGGCGAAGTCGGCTGTGGGGATCGTCAACGTCACAGTTTGGGAGGCACCGGGTGCGAGGGTCACGCGCGCGAAGGCCTTGAGCGCCTCCGGGGGCTGCTGGGCCGACGCCGGATAACTGAGATAGGCCTGCACGACGTCCGAACCGGGTTGGGTCCCCGTGTCGGTGACGGTCACCGCGACTGACGACGCGGGTGCCGACGACTGCATTGTTAAGTCCGATAAGGCGAATGTTGTATAGGACAGGCCGAATCCGAAGGCGAACAACGGGGCCACGTCGTTGGCTTGATACCAGCGGTAGCCGATGTCCAGCGAAGCCGGACCAGATCCGAGGTCGACCACCGCGTCGTTGCCCGGGAACTGCGAGGTGTTTGTGATCGGCGTGGCTGCGGCGCTCGCCGGCCAGGAGATCGGTAGGTGACCCGACGGATCGACCGCGCCGGTCAGGACCGCGGCGATGGCCGCTCCGTCGGCCTGACCGGGGTACCACGCCTCGAGGACGGCCGACACGTTCGAGAGCCACGGCATCGCCACCGCATTACCGGTGTTGAGCACGACGACGGTGTTGGGGTTGGCTGCGGCCACGGCCGATATGAGTGCGTTGTCGTCGCCGGGCAGGTTGAAGTTCGGCTGATCGTTGCCCTCGGTCTCGGCGTCACCGACGAAGACCACCGCTACCTGGGCGGCCGCAGCGGCGGCCGCGGCGGCGGCGAGTGACGAGGTGAGGTCCTGGATGGAGTAGGCGGGCGTCGCGTTTTCCGTGACCTGGAACCAGGTGGCCGACACCGTGTAGGTCTGAGCGCCGATGAGCGAGAGGGTTGCGGTGAGCGGCGCCGCGTAGTCGAGGACCCCGGCCTGGGAGGCGACGACCTGACCGTTCAGCGACACCCACGCGTCGCCGTTCTGTTGGAAGGTCAAGAGGTAAGAGCCTGACTCGGGGGCAGTGAAGGTGGTCGACCACGTCTCCCATCCGGCCCCGGTGAGCGGAGTCGTCGCAGTGGCCACCGGGGCCGTGATGTTGGTGCCCGGTTGGTACGCCTCGTACGCGTCTGGGACCGCGGGTGGCGTCGTCTCGACGGTGACCGGCGACACGGTGGTGAGCGAGGGAACCGGGGCTCCCGGCTCGTAGATGATTCCGGTCGAGGGGCTGAGCGCGAATTGCAGGGCGGCCAGCGGAGTCGACACCGATGTGGGAATGACGCGCGAGCTGCCGCCCCCACTCGTCGATGGTGTGGTGGTGGCATCGGTGCCGATGACGGCGACGGAGGCGACGTTGTTGGCGAAGGGGAGCGCATTGCCAGAGTTCTTGAGCAGCACGACCGACTGCTCGGCGGCGTTGAGCGCGGTGGCGCTGTGCGCGGCGCTGGTGGCCGAGGCGGAGATCGATCCGGTGATCGGTTTGGTGATGAGCCCCCCGGCGAACATGGTGGTGAGCACGGTGGCGACGGCGCGGTTGAGCGTCGCAATCGACATCTCGTGAAACCTGACCATGTCGATGACCTGGTTCGCGCTGTAGGGCTTGATCATCGACATGCCGGCGCCGAAGGCGGCGGCCGGATCGATGACCGACTGGAAGTCCGAGCGCACGATGCCCACGAAGCCCCACGAGGCCAGGGCCGCGTACAGCGCCGGGTCCTGGCAGGTGTTCACGCCGTTGATCAACCCGTAGGCGCACATGATGCCCGCCACGTGACCCTGTTCAACGGCGACCTGGAAGGGCGGGTCGTAGAGCTCGGCCAACGCCTCGTCGCTCACGAGCTGATTGAGTCCGGGGCGCGCGGTCTCCTGGGTGTAGGGACCGAGGTGTTTGGCCATCGCCAGAACACCGGTCGACTGGATGCCCGTGATGTCGGCGACGCCCATCGCTCCGGTGAGCACGGGGTCCTCTCCGAAGGTCTCGAAGTTACGACCGTCGAGCGGGACGCGGGCCAGATTGAGGTCCGGTCCCTGCACCACGCTGAAGCCCTTCGCGCGACTTTCAGAGCCCTGGACCTGACCGACCGCGTGAGCGAGAGAGGTATTAAAGGACGCCGCGACACCCAGTTCAGCGGGCAGCTGCGTCACCTTTCGGGCGTTGTCGCCGACGCCACTGGTGCCGTCGACAAGGGTCAGGGCGGGGATGCACAGCGAAGGAATCGCGACGTTGGTGTTGGTGATCTGGCCGTGGTCCGCCGGCGACAACACGACGAAGTTGGCCTTCTGGCTGAGTGACATCTGAGCCAGAACCACCTGGGCCAGCTGCGCCGGAGCTTCACTGTGGGCTCGGGCCTGTGCCAACCACGGGCAGTTGGGCGCGACGGGCACGGAACTGGTCACGGCGAACGAGGGCGTCGGACTCGCGATGAGGACGCCAAGTACACAGGCACCCGCGGCGACGAAGTGAAGCCGGGACGAGCGCAACGAGCGGCGCTGAACGCTTCCGCGCACCCGGGCACGGGGCTGGAGGTCACGCACTCGAAGGGAGTTCCCGAGTGGTCCGGTCGGGATCAGGACGTCGCGCAGGCGCTGGGGTGCCCTTCGCTAAGTCGAATGTTGGCCACGTCTCAGCGTATGTCCGCACGGATTCTCGTGGGCATGCGTAGGGTGGAGGTAACGACGGGTCCAGACTTCGCCTTTGCCGTACGGGACACTAGGTCTCGAATTGAGCAAGGAGAAGGTTCCGATGATCATATTCGGACTGGCAATGCTTTTAATTGGGTTCCTCACGGGCATACCCATCTTGTGGACGCTCGGTCTGATCGTCCTCGTGGTCGGAGTGGCCCTGTGGATACTCGGATCGGTGGGCCATGCGGTGGGCGGACGACGCCACTTCTTCTAGGGGCGAGCGCAGGACGAGCCAGGGGCTCGACGTCACAATAGGTATGTGACCGGTGGTGACTTTGACCTCGCCCGATTCGTAGAGGCCCAGGACCGAGGATTCAGTTTCCGCGGCGCCGTTGACGAACTCGACCGCGGGCGCAAGCTGGGCCACTGGATCTGGTGGGTATTTCCCCAGCTCGCCGGACTCGGACAATCGGACAGATCCCAGTTTTACGGAATCTCCTCGCTGGCCGAAGCTCGGGCGTTCCTCTCGCATCCAGTGCTCGGCCCCCGCCTTCGTGAGGCGACCCTGGCGGTGCTCGGTCATGCCCAACTCGGCGCCCGGGTCATCCTGGGCTCCGACGACGTCAAGTTCAGGTCGTCGATGACACTGTTCGCGCTCGCCGCGCCCGAGGAGCAACTCTTTCGCAACGCGATCGACACATTCTTCGCGGGGCGTCTTGACGAGACGACCGAGCAACTCCTCGACGCCTAAATCTGGTTCGACCTGCACGGGCGCGGCGTCGCCGGCGCGTAGAATCGGTCGGTGAAGTTTCGTTCCCCCTGGCAGTCTCGGTGGACCCTGGCCCTGTTAGGGCTGGTTCTCGCGGTCACTACGGGTGTTCCCCTCGCGGTCTCGGCCGACACCACGACGACGACGACCACGACCACCACGACGACGACAACGACAACCGTTCCCGTCACGACGACGACCGTCCACCGAGTTCGTCACCATAAGCCCAAGATTCACATCGGGCCGGTTCTGGTCTTCGGCGACCACGGTCCGGCCGTTGTATGGCTGCAGCGGCGTCTCGCCGTCTTGCACTACTGGACCGGAGGTGCGACTGGGGTGTTCGCCGACGGCACCCAGCAGGCCGTATGGGCGTTTCAGAAGGTCGCCAACCTGCCGCGCGACGGTGTCGTCGGCCCCCTCTTCTACAAGGCGCTGGCCCGCAGTGCCGAGCCGACACCTCACAGTCACCAAGGGATCATCGTCGAGGTCGACCTCAAGCACGACCTCGTCCTCATCGTGAAGAACGGCAACGTCAAGACGATCCTCAACACGTCCACGGGCGGCGGCTACACCTACACCTCGGGCGGCGTGACCTCCGTGGCAATCACCCCGACCGGACGCTTCCAGATCCTGCGTGAGGTGGACGGCCTCGTGACGGACTCGCTGGGGCAACTGTGGCGGCCCAAGTACTTCTACAGCGGCTTCGCGATTCACGGTGACAGTTACGTCCCCGCGATCCCGGTGTCGCACGGGTGCGTCAGGGTGAGCAATGAGGCGATCAACTGGATCTGGTCGACCAACCAGATGCCCATCGGCACCCACGTCTGGGTCTACGGCTAAACCGATTCTCGCGCGACGCCTCGATAGAGTCGCGACAATGATGGTGGGCACCAACTCGACTCGCCGGACCTTGTGGCGGCACCACAGAGATTTGGTGAGCGTCTCGTGACCGAGTCCAACGCACCACGTGTTCGATTCGATGACATGCGGGGACGCCGATCCATCATCCTCGGCAGTTACGAGACCGAACTGCGTGCCGAGACACTCGAGGACGTGCGCGACGTACTTCGTAGCGCAGAAGCCGCCGCGCGTCGCGGTCTCTGGGTTGGTGGTTTCGTTTCGTACGAAGCGGCGCCCGCATTCGATCCTGGGCTCGCGGTGCGCTGCGATGCCGCGCCCGCGGTCGACGTTCCGTTGGCGTGGTTCGGGCTCTTTCGCTCGGCGGCCGCGACCCCGCTCAAACTCCCGCACGGTGCGCGTCGGACTGACGACGTTGAGTGGGACGTCGAGATGCCCCGCGAGGAGTATGCGCTGCGGGTCAAGTCGATCCTGGACGAGATCGAGATGGGTAACGCCTATCAGGTCAACCTCACCAGCCACCTCACCAGTCGCGCGGCCGTTGATTCGCGGGACCTCTATCGCCGGCTCTTGCACGCCCAGCAGCCGGCGCACGCCGCACTCATCGAACTGGATGACGTGGCGGTCGTCAGTGCGTCGCCCGAGCTGTTCTTCGAATGGGACACCACGACGCTGCGGAGCCGGCCGATGAAGGGGACGATGCGGCGAGGTCGCTGGACCGTCGAGGACGAGGCCAAGGGGCAGGAACTCGCGACGTCGCCCAAGGACCGCGCGGAGAACGTCATGATCGTTGACCTCATCCGCAATGACCTGAGCAAGGTGGCTCGGACCGGATCCGTGAAGGTCTCGGCGTTGTGCGAGCTCGAGGCGTACCCCCACGTGTGGCAGATGGTGTCCGACGTCAGCTGCACGACGCGCGACGACGTGGGCGTGATCGACATCTTCGACGCGATGTTTCCGTGTGGTTCCGTGACGGGCGCGCCGAAACAGAGCGCCATGGGGGTCATCGCCTCATTAGAAACGGCTCCGCGCGGGCTGTACTGCGGCGCGGTGGGGTTGATGGCGCCTTCGCGCAGTGGTGTGCGCGCGAAGTTCAACGTCGCCATCCGTACGGCGGTGATCGAGAGAGCGCGCGGCACGGCGAGCTTCGGCAGCGGCGGCGGTGTCGTGGCCGACTCCAGTCCGGAGGGTGAGTACCGCGAATTGGTTCTCAAGTCCGACATGTTGAACTCGCCGGTGGGCCAGCCCATCCGACTGCTCGAAACGTTCCGGTACACGCCCGGAGGGGCGAACGATCACGTCGACGAGCACCTCGCTCGACTCCGCGGCTCGGCCGAGTTCCTCGGTTTTCGTCTTCGCGACGGGCTCGACACCTACCTCGCGTCGCGACTTGTCAACGCGAGCGAGTCGCGCGTTCGACTGTTGCTCAGCCGCAACGGGCGGCTCGACGTGCAGGTCACTGTCGCCCCTGACGCCCCAACCAAGCCGGTGCGACTTGCCATCGACGACGAAGCGGTCGACAGCCAGTGGGTGATGCTCTTTCACAAGACCACTCGACGCGGCGTCTACACCCGGCGACGTCGTCGCCACCGGAGTGTCGATGACGTCATCATGGTGAACGAGCGCGGAGAATGCACCGAGACGACCACTGCCAACATCGCCGTTCTCGTCGGATCACAGTGGCTGACGCCGGCGTTGGCGTCGGGATGTCTGCCGGGCGTCGAGCGAGCCCGACGCATAAAGTCCGGAGAGCTCGTCGAAGCGCGACTGACGCCCGACGACGTCAGGTCGGCCGTCGCGGTCGCGGTGCTCAATTCGCTGCGCGGATGGCGTGACGCCGTCGTGGTGGACCTCGCTGGTCGCTCCTCGTCACGAGAGGTCAACTAGGTAGAGTGACGCCCAAGCCCCGCGTCCGATCGGCGTTCTAATGGTCTGGTGGCGGTTGATGGGGTGTGTACGCAGGGGGAGCGGGTGAAGCGGGACCGATACGACGTCGTCATCGTGGGGGGTGGCTCGGCCGGCAGCGCGCTCGCGAACCGACTCTCGGCTGAAGGGTCCACCCAGGTGCTGGTCTTGGAGGCGGGACGCCTGGACTACCGCTGGGACGTCTTCATTCACATGCCCGCGGCGCTCACCATCCCCATCGGGAACCGCTTCTACGACTGGAAGTACGAATCCGAGCCGGAGCCGCACATGAACGGGCGCAAGGTCTATCACGCTCGCGGCAAGGTGCTGGGAGGCTCCAGCAGCATCAACGGCATGATCTTCCAGCGCGGCAACCCGCTGGACTACGAGCGCTGGGCCGCCGAGAAGGGCATGGGTCAGTGGGACTACGCCCACTGCCTGCCGTACTTCAAGAAGATGGAGACCTGCTTGGCCGGCGGCGACGAGTACCGCGGGACGGCGGGGCCGCTCATCTTGGAGCGCGGGCCGGTCACCAACCCGCTGTTCGGCGCCTTCTTCGGCGCGGTGCAGGAGGCCGGCTACCAGCTCACCACCGACGTCAACGGCTACCGCCAGGAGGGGTTCGCGCCCTTCGACCGCAACATCTACCGCGGTCGGCGCTTGGGCGCGGCGCGGGCGTACCTGCACCCGGTGATGAATCGGCCGAACCTGGAGGTCCGCACCCGGGCCATGGTCACGCGCGTCCTCTTCAACGGCCATCGGGCCACGGGGGTCGAGGTCGTCGAGGGCGGCACCGCGCGCGAAATCACTGCGGGCGAGGTCATCCTCTGTGGCGGCGCGTTCAACACCCCGCAGTTGCTGCAGCTGTCCGGCGTCGGCAACGCCGACGAGTTGGGAGCGCTCGGAGCCAAGGTGGTCGCGGACCTACCGGGCGTGGGCGAGAACCTGCAGGACCACCTGGAGGTCTACGTTCAGCACCTCAGCACACAGCCGGTCTCGGTGGCGCCGTCGCTCAAGTGGCGCAACCGCCCCTGGGTCGGAGCGAACTGGCTTTTCTTTCGAAAGGGGCCGGGAGCGACAAATCACTTCGAGGGTGGCGGCTTCGCGCGAAGCAACGATGACGTTGCCTACCCGAACCTAATGTTCCACTTCCTGCCCATCGCCATTCGCTACGACGGCTCGGCCCCGGCCGGCGGGCACGGATATCAGGTCCATATCGGACCGATGTACTCCAACTCGCGCGGCTCGGTGAAGATCACGTCGCTCGACCCCACGCTCAAACCGGCGCTGCGCTTCAACTACCTCTCGACCGACGAGGACCGCCGTGAGTGGGTCGAGGCCATCAACGTCGCGCGCGACATCTTGCGCCAACCCGCCTTCGACCCGTTCAACGGGGGCGAGATCTCGCCCGGACCGTCGGTCGCCACCGACCAGGAGATCATCGACTGGGTGGCCCGCGACGCCGAGACTGCGCTGCACCCATCGTGCACGGCCAAGATGGGAACCGACGACATGTCGGTCGTTGACCCCTCGACCATGCGCGTCTACGGACTCGAAGGTCTACGCGTCGTCGACGCGTCGGTGTTCCCCTTCGTCACCAACGCCAACATCTTCGCGCCCGTGATGATGGTCGCCGAGAAGGCGGCCGACCTCATCTTGGGAAGCACCCCTCTAGAACCCTCCGAGGTGGACTTCTACCGCCATCGGTTCGCCGGATAAGACGAGGCTCCGTTTTCGATGTGGGTGCCGCAGTGCCTGGCGGCACTGTTACGGGTCATCTCCAGAAGCGCTCTCATTTTCTGAACGTCATTAAGGCGCGTCGGTGATCGAAGGAAGGTACCGTGACGAAGATAGAGCATGAAACAACCGGGACTGGAGAATCTGACTCCGTCGACGTTGAAGAACCCAAGAGTGTTCGATTCGGCTCGGCGAGGACTGCTCGAAGGAACTTTCTGTTGGCGGGCGCATTCGTTCTGATCGTGTTGCTGTTCGTGGCGGCTAGCCGATACCAGCCCCTCACGATTCAGCCCGCCTGGTCAACTTCGGGACCCCTCAGTTCGACGAGTGAGGTGAAGATGGGCCTCGAGACGGACCTCTCCAACTCCGAGATCTTTGGAGTGAGCGTGCTCGCCTTGCACCCGACGATCTATGCCGATCCTCCCGTCAGCATCCACCCATTGATGCCCTGTATCCATGTCCAGGGCCGCACGAGAGAGTGCGCTCAGGATTCGCACGGGTACCCGGTCGGAAATGCATTCCATTCGTTCGCGCTCGCGGGTCGAAGCTTCATGCCGGTGGCGTGGAGGTATTCCTTCAGCTGTCGGCCGATGCCCGGGGGCTACTACCGATCTGGGCCCGTCAAGGTCCGCGTCACATACGGCTTCATGTGGTTCGCCCATACCGTGACGTTGAATGTCATTGACGGTGTCTCACTGGGCCAAAGTCCTTGCCTCACAGCGCCTTAAGGTGTTCCTTGCCGCTGTCCAACGATGACGGCCCCGTCAGCCCCTTGCCAGGCGAACCCTTCCTAGCTCAGTCCAAGGACGAGTTCCAGGGCGTCGTCAATCGCCCACATTGCCTCACTATGAAGAGTCGTGACCGTTTCTCCGAGGCGCCTGACATCGAGTGCGGAAAGTTGCTCCACCAGGACCTTGGTTCTACTTCCCAAGATCTCCACGTTGGGCCGAACGGTTGCGTCGCGAGCCGCCGTTGATGTTGGGGCAACCAACACGATCGAACGAGGTAGCAACGCATCCGATTGGACGATCACACCAAATCGGCGGCCGCGCTGTTCGCTCCCGACACCCTTGGGAAGTCGAAGTTCGACGACGTCACCCCTCCGCACGGAGCGATTCCATGAATTCGGCGACTTCCAACATCTCTCGTCGGTCGTCGGCGTCGGCTTCTAACGCGGCCATTTCTTGGCGAAGTGCCTCGCGCCGTCGCTCGCGTTGGGCGCTCTTCACCAGAGCGGACCTGATTGCCTCGGAGCGCGAGAGACCGGATGCCTCAAGTTGGGCGAGGGCCCTCTGCGCCTCTTCGTCGAGGCGAACCGAAACGGCGTTCTTCACGTACTTACTGTATCACAATCTGTCTTACAGTCTCGGTCCCTCTCACCGAACAACGGTCGGAGCCGCGTTTCAATTCACCGCGACTACCGGGCTCGAATCGCCGTAACCAAGGCGGGGACGATCGCGTTGAGGTCGCCGATGATGGCGTAGTCGGCACGCGAGACGATCGGCGCGTCAGCGTCTGTGTTGATCGCGACCACGATCTTGGCGCTCTGGCAACCCGCCAGGTGCTGAGTGGCGCCGCTGATTCCTGCTGCGAGGTAGAGATCCGGGGAGATGCGGGTGCCAGTTTGGCCCACCTGCTGGCTGTGCGAACGCCAGCCGAGGCTGGTGACCGCGCGCGACACGCCCACCGCGGCGTTCAGGAGCCCCGCCAGCTCGTCTAAGGACGCGAACGCCTCAGCGCTGCCGACACCCCGTCCTCCGCCGACGACGACCTTGGCCTCGGCAAGCGAGATCCCTCCCGGTCGCTTGGTCCAGTCCGCGACCCGCACGGCGAGGTCTGCTGGATCGAGTTCGGCGCGGAACTCCGAGATCGGTACCAGGTGGGGCTCGGCCACCTCCAGCGCGGTCACGCCGTCGAAGGCCACCGTCAGCAGGGCCAGTGGCGACGTCAGGGTTGCGTCCTCAAGCAGGCTGCCGGCCCAGCGTTGCCGGCTCAGGGCGACCGTGTCGGAGTCGACGCGTGACGCGCTGAAACAGTTGGCCACCATCGGCAGATTCGCGAGCGCTCCCGCGTGCGCCAATACTTCGTTGCCACGATCGGTGCCCGCGGCGACGACCGCCGACGCCGACGTCTGGGCGGCGAGGTCCGTGAGTGCCCGCGCCCAGGCGACGGGCGCGTAGACGTCGAGGTCGTCCCACGTGACGCGCCAGGCTGAACTCACTGCGAAGCGGCTCAGAGACGCCAACGTCGACGACGCGACGTCGCCGATGAGGACGGCCACCAAGGTTGCGTCGAACGTCGCGGCGAAGGAGTTCGCCACGCTCAACGCCCGGCGCGACGCTTCGATGACACCCTCGTCGTCCTGCTCGACGAGGCACAGGACTGGGTTGGCGCTCACGTCAGCACACCGAGCTTCTCGAGAAGATCGACCAGCGCCGGCACGGCGTCGACTCCGGTGCCCAGGATCTCGGCGCGCGATCGCTCCACGACAGGGGTGTGCAACTTGACGACCCTGACCGGCCCGGCGTGCCACGGCGGCGACGCTTCTTCGACGGCGACCTTCTTCGCTCGGATCCGGCCGGGCAGGGAGGGATACCGCGGCAGGTTGATACCTTCCTTCACCGACACGACGCACGGCATCGTCATCTCGAACGTCTCGTCACCACCGCGGAACTCGCGTCGGGCTTGGAGGGTACCGTCGCCTACGACGAGGGCCTTCACCCCGGTGACCGCAGGTCGACCCAGCGCGTGCGCGACCCGCACGCCGACCTGGTAGTCGCCGGTGTCGGGCGCCTCGTTGCCCAAGAGGATGAGGTCGAAGACGCCTTGGGCGGCTTCGACCGTGCGGATCTCCTCGACGAGCGCGTCGGCGGTCGCCATCGGATCCCACTCGCGTTCGTCCGTGACCAGGTGAATCAGACGGCTGGCCCCGATGGCGGCCGCGTCGCGCAACTGCTCGACCGCCTCGGGCGGTCCCAACGTCAGGACCGAGACCACTCCGCCGCGGGCCTCGACGATCCGCACCGCCTCCTCGACCGCGCACTCCTCGTGGGGACTGATGGTGAAGCCCAGTTGTCGCGTGTCGACGCTTAAGCCGTCGAGCGACAGGTTTATCCGCGATCCGACCATCGGGACGCGCTTGACGCACACGAGGACGTTCACGTGATCAGCGTCTGACTCGCTCGTTCTCGGGGTCGAAGAGAGGCGTCGCGCCCACGACAGCCACGGTGACGGGGTAGAGCTCGCCCATGTACTCGACGAACAGCGTGGCGCCCTCGACGGCGTTCTGGACCGGCAGGTAGGCGAGCAGGATGTGCTGGCCCAGCGACGGACCCGACCCCGCGGATGTCACGTAGGACGGACGACCCTTGGCGTCGACGAGGCGCTCGCCGTCGGCGTCCACGATGGGTTCGCCGCCCAGCATGTAGCGCAGCTCACCGGTGGAGGAGGTGTGGTCGTCGACCGTCAACGTGCACAGGTGCGCCACGGGGGCCTCGTCACGCTGGGCCAGGTAGGCGGCGCGTCCGATGAACTCGTCCTTCTTGAGAGTCGGACGCGCCATGCCCGCCTCGACGATGGTGTAGTCGGTGGTGAGCTCGCTGCCGAGCGCCCGGTAGCCCTTCTCCAGGCGGCCGGTGGTGGCGTAGACGCCGATGCCCACGGGCACGAGAGCGTGCTCCTGGCCCGCCTGGTAGAGGGCCTCCCAGGCGCGCGCGCCCTCCTCCATCGGGACGTAAATCTCCCAGCCCAGCTCGCCGATGTAGGAGATGCGCGACGCGAGTACGCGCACCCCGTCGAGCTCGATCGTGCGACAGTGCCCGAAGGGGAAGCCCGCGTGGCTGACGTCGTCACGCGTCACCGCCGACAGCACGTCACGCGCGCGCGGTCCCCAGAGGCCGAAGGTCGTCCAGGCCGACGTGACGTCGGCCAGCTGAGCAGACCCGTCGGCGGGCAGGTGGTCGATGATCCGCTTCTTCTCCGACATGCCGGTGTGCGCGCCGGTGACGACGCGAAAGTGCTGGTGGCCCAGTCGCATGATGGTCAGGTCGGACTTGAAGCCGCCGTGCTCATCCAGGAACGGCGTGTAGACCACGCGACCCACCGCGACGTCCATCTGGGCGACGGCCAGGCGCTGCAACGCGGCCAGGGCGCCCGGGCCGGTGACGTCGAGCTCGACGAAGGCCGAGAGGTCGACCAGACCGCAACTCTCGCGCAGCGCCAGGTGCTCGGCGTTGATGATCGGCGACCACCAGCGCGACTCCCACTCGGCGGTTCGCTCCATGAGGCGCCCGGCGTAGCGCTCCAGCAGCGGCGCGTTGCTCTCGTACCAGAACGGGCGCTCCCAGCCGGCCGTCTCGTAGAAGTAGGCGCCGAGCTCCTTCTCGCGCGCGTAGACCGGCGAGACCCGGGTGGGACGCCCCGACTCCCACTGCTCGGCCGGATGCACGATGCCGTACATCTTGTTGAAGCTCTCGGTCGCGCGCGCGGTGATGTGACTGCGGGTGCGCTGGTGGTCGTAGAAGCGGGCGATGTCCGCCTCGTGCAGGTCGATCTCGGGTGGCTGACCGTTCATCCACTCGGCGACCGCGCGCGCGATGCCCGGGCCCTCCTTGATCCAGCTGGCCGCGACCGACCACAGGCCCTTGGCCTCCGGACACTCACCGAGTGCCGGGTGCCCGTCGGGGGTGATCGAGATCAGGCCGTTGATGGCGTAGCGCACGCCGACCCTCTCGTCGCCCAGGAGCTCCGGCATCAGCTCGAGGGCGTCGCCCAGCTGGGGGTCGAAGTCGGCCTGGGTGAAGGGCAACTCAGTCGGCGAGAGCGCGGACTCGGCGATCGAGGGGATCTCCTCGGGATTGACAATGATCGGACGGTGCGCGTAGGAGCCCACCTCGATGTCGCCGCCGTGCTGGCGCTCGTACATGTTGGTGTCCATGTCGCGCACGATGGGGTAGCTGATCTCGCCCACCGTGTCGGCGAAGAGCGGGACCGGCCCGACGCTGATCATCTGGTGCACGACCGGGGTGAGCGCGATGGTGGCGCCGGCCATCTCGGCGAGGCGCGGGCTCCACACACCACAGCAGATCGCGACCACCGAGGTCTCGATGTCGCCGGAGGTCGTGCGCACCGCGCTCACCGCGCCGTCGGTCACGTCGATGCCGAGCACTTCGGTGTTGGCGCGCACCACCAGCGCGCCCATCTCCTGGGCGCGCTCGCGCATGATGGTCCCCGCGCGCAGCGAGTCCACGACGCCGACGTTGGGGAAGTAGAGGCCCTCCAGGATCGACTCCGGGTCCAGGTAGGGGACGAGCTTGGCGACCTCGGCGGGACTCAGCAGCTCGCGGGGGTAGCCCCAGGCGGTGGCGGCCGCGGCACGCCGACGCAGTTCCTGGCGCCGGGCCTCGGTGCGCGCGACCTCGATGCCCCCGCTCTCGATGAACACGCCGAGCTCCTTGTACTGCGCGGTCGAGTCGGCGGTCAGCTCGGTCATCATCTTGGAGTAGTCGACCGGGAAGATGAAGTTCGACGCATGGCCGGTGGAGCCGCCGGGGTTGGGCATGGGGCCCTTGTCGACCAGGACCAGGTCGCGCCAGCCCAGCCGGGCGAGGTGGTAGGCGAGCGAGTTGCCAACGATGCCAGCGCCGATGATGACCGCGCCGGCCCGGGAGGTGTGTTCCGTCATGGCGCCCATCCTTTCGTCTCGACAAAAAACCACGCCAATCGTAAACCGTGAAGAGCCCTTGGGTCGCTGGCTAAACGTTCAGACGCTGACTTCGAATCATCTCCTGGACCGTGCGCAACACAATTGCACGAGAATCGAGGTTGACACGTAACCGCAAGTGCCGGTGGCCATGGAGAGTTCTGCCGGGGCTCGGAATCAGATTCGACCTCTGCGACGGTCCGGGAGGAGACTTCGACGCGTTTCGCGCCGCACGAATCCTCGGTACACTGATGACACGGACCATTCGCCACAGATAATCACACTTCTGACGAGGTAATACAAAGAAAATGTCCGAGTATAGGCACGTACAGTTACATTGTTGTACTCCAGATGATATAATGAACGAAGGCGAGGAGGTTGAAAATGCCGGAGGAAACGAGCGAACAGATGAACGGCACGGCGGAAGGCCTATTGGCGTTCTTAGATTGGGCGGGGAGTAAGGGCGTGATGGGACGCCACACCGCGATCTCGTACAAGACATCGGTCGTGAAGGTGTTTGAAATTGACAGCGAGTCCTGGCGAACGATCGACATTCGGAAATTTGACCCTGACCTTCAGTTGGACCGGTTTGCGCGGCTTCGTGGAGCGCGGTACAGCCCCACCAGCCTTCGGACATACGGAAATCGATTCAAGGCGGCGATCTCCGCTTACAAGAGATATCTAGATGATCCGGCTAATTTTCGCGGACCCAACGCGCCCGCGATTCGTTCGACCAAAGCGAGTCCTAAAAAGTCAGCTTCCGGTCATTCGTCAGCGAGTCCTGGGCCAATCGACCAGACGCGAAACGACGAAGGGGACCTAATCAATTATCCATTTCCACTCAGGTCCGGTGTGATTGTGTATCTCTCCCTGCCGCGGGATCTCCGCAAGGCTGAAGCGAGCAGAATCGGAGCGTTCGTCGCAAGTCTCGCGGTCGAGCCAATTCCCGAGCTTGGTGCCGGGTAGTTGACGACGTTATGACGACTTCCGGCGAAACGCCTTCGGGCCCTTGGAACATTGAGTTCTTCCAGCGTGTACCCGATGATGTCCCGACTGTCGAGTGTCCCACCCGGGATTTCTTGGAATCGGTTCCGGTCCAAGTTGCGACGGAGATTGACGCGGTGCTGCATGCAGTCGCCGACGGCCCGCCGCCATCTTTTCGGGGAGGCGGAAAATGGAAGGCGATGCACGGTGATATGTCTAGGTTCAACGAGGTGTGCGTTGCGTTCGGTCGTTTCAACTATCGAGTTTTTTGTCTTTTGGTTAGGGACGCTGGCCGTTTTGCCAGTCCAACAATTGTTTGCTTGGGTGGACTTGTAAAGCCCAAGCGCAGTGCCGCCGATGCGAAGGACTACGAACTAATTCGGACGTACCGAGACGAGTTTCTTATGCACGGGACCGTGCTTTGAGACCGCAGTGGGTTGGGAAGAAGAATGACTCGGAATCGCCACAAGTTTTTCAGGTGGTTGGATAATGATTCGTGCCTCGAGTGCATCTGCGATGGCAATGAGAGTTGTGAGGGTTGGGTTTTTGTGCTGATTCGAGAAAATTCGGCGTACGGCCTCGGGAGGCAGCCCCGATCGACGGGCCAACTCTGCCTTTGACCAACCTAAGGACTCTCTTTGTCCATTTAGATCAGAAATAACGCGGT
>Ga0307372_10005288_pt1 | contig 19461 bp, 13 predicted proteins | sample OX1MG_FD_202533 | JGI IMG/M metagenome (GOLD analysis project Ga0307372, IMG submission 202533) | Soil microbial communities from Risofladan, Vaasa, Finland - OX-1 | ecosystem: Environmental > Terrestrial > Soil > Coastal area > Acid sulfate soil | place: Finland: Risofladan, Vaasa | collected...
TGAGCTCAAGGTCGATTATCTGGAACTGCGAAACCGGAAGCCAGACCAGTCCTCCTGGCCTACCAAGGATCTGTATGTAACATTCCGGAAAGCGATCGATCCGGATAATGCGGTTAATCTTCAGGCTATTCCACGCAAACAACGTGCCATGATCCGCAAGGGCATTGAGGCTGGTCTGCAAGTACAGGCCAATGCCGGAATTGATGAATTTTATGATATTTACGCCGAGAGCGTTCGCAATCTGGGCACGCCGGTATTATCGAGACGCTACTTTGAGTTATTGAAGGATACCTTTGCTGACGATTGCGAGATCACGGTGATTGCACATGGGCCTAAATCGGTCGCTGTCGTCATGAGCTTTTATTTCAGGGATGAAGTGCATCCCTATTATGGGGGAAGTATCGCAGCAGGGCGGGATCTTAAGGCCAATGATTTCATGTATTGGGCGGTGATGCAGCGTGCGGTCGAAAGAGGGGCCAAGGTTTTTGACTACGGGCGAAGCAAACGCGATAGCGGCTCGTATCATTTCAAAAAGCACTGGGGATTTGAACCTGAGCCCATGCACTACGCCTATTATCTGGTGCAGGCAAAGACTGTTCCGGATGTAAGTCCTGCGAATAAGAAATACCGCCTCTTCATCAAGGCCTGGCAACATCTGCCTTTGCCGGTTAGCCGCGTTATTGGTCCATGGCTAGCGCGAGATCTTGGATAGCCCCATGCAGGCATTGCTGTTCCTTTGCCATCGCCTACCTTACCCACCGAATAAGGGTGACAAGATACGCTCCTATCATTTATTGCGTTACTTAGCCGAAAAATACCGTGTGTACTTGGGTACTTTCGTGGATGATCCCACGGACTGGGTGCATGTCCCCGCTGTCAAGGCATTATGTACGGAGACTTGTATCCGGCCACTCAGGCCGGGACTGGCACGCATCCGATCCCTGGTAGCTTTCGGTCAGCTGATGCCGCTTACGGCCGCTTACTATCGTGACAAGCTTATGCAGAGATGGGTGGATGGGATCATCTCAAACGGAAAGGCAAAGATTGCCTTGGCGTTCTCTTCCGGTATGGCACCGTTCTTGATGCAAGCCGATAGGGTGCGTCGCATAATGGATTTTGTTGACGTGGACTCCGATAAATGGCGTCAGTATGCGGGCAGCCATCACGGCCTGGCACGCATGGTCTATCGCCGAGAAGCGCATTATCTGGCTGATTATGAGCGTCAGATCGCTACAAAATTTGATGCTTGCATATTCGTGTCTGGCAGTGAAGCGCGGTTTTTCGGCAATCAGGTGCTTGCACTTGCCAGCAAGGTTCACGGTATCCCGAATGGTGTCGATACGGAATATTGGGATCCGGCACGCGTTTACCCCAACCCATATGGGAAGGGGGAGCGAACCATCGTGTTCGTTGGCGCCATGGATTACTGGTCGAATGTCGAAGGTGCGCAATGGTTTGCCCAGGATGTCTGGCCACAGATACACCGAAAGCTCCCTGACGCCCGCTTTTATATCGTAGGCTCTAATCCCAGCCGGGCGGTACGGGCTCTGACCTCCATCGACGGTATCGTGGTGACCGGCAGTGTCAAGGATGTCAGGCCCTATCTAGCCCATGCGCATACCGTAGTAGCGCCGCTGCGCATCGCGCGTGGCATCCAGAACAAAGTGCTGGAGGCGCTGGCAATGGCCAAAGTACTCTTGGCGACTCCGCAGGCCTATGAAGGAATTGAAGATTTCACCGAGCGCCAAGGCTGCATCAGTGATTCAACGGAGGTGTTGGCCAATGAGGCTTTGCGTTGGCTGGCAGAACCCACACCGGCCAAGGTGCCGGCGGTCCGCAAGCAACTGCTTTCCATATATAACTGGAACGAGATTCTTGCCCGTTATGATGCAGTGCTTGGTAACACAGGGATATCTGATAATGAACTGCAGCGATCTGCGGTTTCGCTGGTCCGGGAGGCTTTTCCGTGAACCGGTTGTCGACACTACAATCAGGTAATCCAGTCCGCACGGCCGGGTGGCAGGTTCCTCTCATCGCTCTTGCGGTTGCTGTGGTTATTCTGGGTGCTGTCTACTGGCGCACCATTGGCTCGTTAATATGGGTATGGAGCCATGATGGGACCTACCAATACGCCTTTCTTATTTTTCCGCTGAGTATCTGGACGGCTTTCAATCTGCGCCGTGAACTGCTGGCAAGCGCACCCAGGCCCTGTATCTGGGGGTTACCGATTGTAGCCGGCTTGAGCTTTATCTGGCTGGTGGGCAACCTGGTTAGTATCAATGTGCTACAGCACTTTGCCCTGGTCGCAATGTTTCCGGCATTGGTTCTCATCTTCTGGGGTTGGCGCGCGGTCCGGGTGCTGGCTTTCCCCCTGGGATATCTCCTATTTGCCATCCCCTGGGGTGACTCGCTGGTGGGGCCGCTGCAGGATTTCACCGCGCATTTCAGTGTGCGAGCGCTGGAATTGATCGGCACCCCGGTGCTTCTTATTGGACGCGAGATTACCACTCCCTCGGCGGTCTGGAATGTGGAGGCTGCCTGCAGCGGCGTGAAATTCTTCATTGCCTCTACCGCATTGGGCTGCCTGTTTGCGTATCTTATGTACCACCGCTGGTGGAAGAGGCTGCTGTTCGTAGCCTTGGCAGCGGTAGTGCCCATCATTGCGAATGGCTTGCGGGTGTTTTTCACAATTCTTATCGGTGATACCTGGGGGCTTAAATACGCAACCGGTACGGATCATCTGATTTTTGGCTGGCAATTTTTTGGCAGTGTGCTGGCGCTCCTGCTGGTAGTGGGCTGGCTATTTCGTGATCCTGCGGTCACCACCCACCCGCTACCCGGTAATGGCGATAGAGTTTTTTCATGGCAGGGTGCTGTCTGGGTAGCCGCCATCGCATTGGTAGTCGCCGGTCCGGCGCTTGCTCTGTGGATTCAATTGCCCAGTGTGGAGGCGGGCAAGGTAATACTGACGGCGCCCATAGTGAGCGGCTGGCGCGGACCCGAGAGTTCGATGTCGGGCTGGCATCCAAGCTTCCAGGGGGCAGATGCTGAAATACATGTAGCCTACAGCAACGCTGCGACTGGCACCGGCGTCGAGCTTTTTAATGCACTGTATATCGGACGCCCTCGCCACGGTCATGACCTGATTACCTACGGCAACACTCTATATGATCCTGTCAAGGTGACGGTATTAGATAATGGCACCCATAAAGTTTTGCTGAGTGACAGTCATGCTTTCCGTGTGCAGGAACTGCGCCTTGCGACAGCAAACGGCTCGCGTATCGTCTGGTATTGGTATTGTGTCGATGGCCGCTGCACCGCTTCCGCTATCGCGGTGAAGTTGAGGCAGATCGTGGATATGCTCACAGGACGCCATTCCCGATCCTCCGTATGGGCCATGTCGGTGGTGGGAGTTGCCGATGAAGCTGCGGCTATGCGTGCGAGCTTGGCAGCTTTCATGGCAGCAGTTCCCGGCATCATCGGCCAGGGTCCCCAGCCGGATGCAGCGGCTTTGATGCAGACGGCAAGCCGCCCATGAACGCTAAACCCCGTATCGTGCATGTGCTGTACCGCCTGGATACGGGCGGCATGGAGAATATCCTGGTGACGCTGATAAACCAGACCTGCCAGCGTTACCGTCATGCGTTGATCTGCCTTGAGGGATTCAGTACGTTCAGGGAACGGATAACAGACCCCGATGTGCCTTGCGTGGCGCTGCACAAAAAACCCGGTACGGATATTGGCTGCTATCTGAGATTGTGGCGGACACTTAAAGATTTGAAACCAGACTTGGTGCAGACCTACAATATCGGTGCCATCGATGCCGCACCTGTTGCAAAACTGGCAGGTGTACGCTGCATAGTCCACGCTGAACATGGACGCGACGCGTCAGATCCACAGGGTGAGAGACGTAAGTATCGATATCTGCGGCGCGGACTCAGCCCTTGTATTGATCGTTTTGTCGCCGTCTCCCGAGAGCTAGAAGATTGGCTGAATGCCCAAGTGGGGATCCCTCAATCACATATTGTTCATATAGCCAACGGTATTGATACAACACAGTTTCATCGGGCAGTTTCGGCAAGGGAAAATCGTCCCCTATTGAAGGCGTTCGCACCCCCCGGCACTCTGCTGATCGGGACGGTCGGGCGGCTTGATGCGGTCAAGGATCAAGCGGGATTAATAACCGCATTTGATGAATTATGTGAATTGTTGCCTGAATTGCGCGATGACCTGCGTCTGGTCATCATCGGTGAAGGACCACAGCGGGCCGCATTGGAATCACAGATCACAAACCTCGAACTCGGCGATCAGGTACAGCTGCTGGGCAACCGTAGTGACGTGGCTTCGCTACTCACAGAATGTGACATCTTTGTACTGTCCTCCGTGGCCGAGGGTATGCCAGTCACCTTGCTGGAAGCCATGGCCGTCGAACTGCCGGTGGTGGCCACTGACGTAGGCGGCATGAGTGAGGTGGTATTATCGGGTAATACAGGCTTGCTGGTACCCATGGGTGATCCGCAGGCACTGGCAAAGACACTCAGCTCCTACGTTCTGGACAATGACTTGCGTGCCCGCCACGGTGCCGCAGGACGCGAACGCGTGGAGACAGGGTTCAGCCTGTCTGACATGGTCTCGGCCTATACAGCTCTTTACGATGGCTTGCTGGGCAATTCAGTACGGCATCCGCAAGCAGCCGTGAGCCCCGGTGTGGCCGGGCGCAGGGAGCGTTAAACTATGTGCGGCATCGCCGGTATCGTGCTGTCATACAAGAGCAGCCATGTGGACGAGGGCGTGTTGCGCGTCATGCGTGATGCACAAATCCACCGCGGGCCGGATGAGGCGGGGCTTTACATGGGCCACGGTGTTGGTTTGGCACACCGTCGCTTGTCGATCATCGATTTGGCGCATGGACAGCAGCCCATGGTGGATGAGCACACAGGGCTGGCACTGGTTTATAACGGCGAGCTCTATAACTTCCAGTCTCTCAAAGCGGAACTTGAAGGCCAGGGTATTGGTTTCACCAGCCATTGCGATACCGAGGTACTGCTGCGGGCGTGGCAACACTGGGGCAATTCCTGTCTCCAGAGGCTGCGCGGGATGTTCGCTTTTGCGGTGTGGGATGCCAGGACCAAACGCATTCATCTGGTGCGCGATCACATCGGCATCAAGCCGCTGTATTACGGCTTCACCCGCCAGGGTGACTTGGTGTTTGCATCCGAACTCAAGGGACTGCTGGCGCACCCGCAAGTCGATCGGAATCTGGATCCGCAGGCGCTGGAGGAGTATCTTGCCTTTGGATACGTGCCAGAACCCAAGAGTATTTATCAGGGTATTTTCAAGCTTCCGCCCGGCCAGCATTTAAGCTGGCGTGCAGATGAACGGCCGCCGGTCCCGCGCAGCTACTGGGATGTACCCTTCAAGGTGAATCCGCAATTGGAATTGAAGGAGGCCTCTGCGCAGCTGCGTGGTTTGCTGGATGACTCGGTGGCGAGCCAGCTGGTATCCGACGTGCCCTTGGGCGCGTTTCTCTCGGGCGGCGTGGATTCAAGCGCCGTGGTAGCCAGCATGAGCCGGGCAACACGCGAACCGGTCAGCACTTGCGCCATCGGATTCGATAACAGCGCATTTGATGAAACGGCGTTTGCGCGCCGTGTTGCCGAACATCTGCATACTCGACACTTCGAGGAGCGGGTGAGCTCGCAGGATTACGGATTGCTCGACACCCTGGCCGCAATCTACGATGAGCCTTTCGCTGACAGCTCGGCGCTGCCCACCTATCGGGTTTGCGAACTGGCACGCCGGCATGTCACGGTTGCCTTGTCTGGAGACGGTGGAGATGAAAATTTCGCCGGTTACCGGCGTTACCGCTGGCATCAGTTTGAAAGCCGTATCCGCGAGCGTCTACCGCTTGCCATCCGCAAACCGGTATTCAGTTTTCTCAGCAGCTGTTATCCAAAGGCGGATTGGGCGCCACAGGCGTTGCGTGCCAAGACTACGCTGCAAGCCCTGGCCAGGGATACTGTGGAGGCTTATTTTCATACGATCAGTGTCGTGCCCACAGCCGTTCGGCAGGCGTTGTACAGCGACAGCTTCAAACGCGAACTCCAGGGCTATATGGCGCTTGAAGTATTCCGCGGCCACATGCGGAATTCACCCACGACGCACCCGCTATTGCTGGCGCAATACCTGGACTTTAAGACCTATTTACCGGGCGACATCCTGACTAAAGTGGATCGGGCCAGTATGGCCCACAGCCTGGAGGTGCGTGTGCCGTTACTCGATCATCGCCTGGTCGAGTGGGCCTCCTGCCTCCCGCCGGCACTGAAGTTGCGAGGCAGGCAAGGCAAATACATTCTGAAGAAAACTCTGGAACAGGATTTGCCCAACGAGGTGCTGTACCGTCCCAAGATGGGCTTCAGTGTGCCGCTTGCGGCTTGGTTACGGGGCCCACTCGCCACGCGTCTCCGTGATGCGCTTATGACTGGTGCCGTGGCCCAATGCGGTTACTTCAAGCATTCGGTACTGCATGATCTGGTCAAGCAGCATGTCTCAGGTCGGAGCAACCACAGCACGGTGTTGTGGAGTCTGCTGATGCTGGATGCGTTTCTGCGCAGACAATCAGGGGCCACAGCGGTCCATGGGAATATAACATCCGAGGTTCGCAGGATGGTTGGTAAAGGTGCGGCATGAACGGACCCATCCTGATATTCGGCCTGCCACGTTCCGGCACTACCTGGATTGGCAAGCTCTTCGACAGCCACCCGGATACCCTGTATCGCCATGAGCCAGACAGCGTTTACCGGCTTGCCATGCCGCTGTTCCCGGACAGGAACGAAGCCGGCCGTTATCGGCAGGAACTCGAAAAATATGTCGCAGATTTACCCGGCATGCGGACTGCGAAAATTGCGGGTAAACAACCGCTGTTTCCCAAGAACTATTATTCAAGGTTTGCTCTGATTGCATACCGTGGCAGCGTTGCATTTGCCAAATTCTCCGAACGTCTTTTCCCGCGCATGTCTTTGCCTTACAGCCCTACAGGAAAAGGCTATGACCGGCTTCGCGTGGTGTGGAAATCCATCGAATCACTTGGAAGGTTGGGAGCATGCATGGAGGCTCTGCCTGATGCCCGTGCCGTATATATTCTGCGTCACCCATGTGGATTTGTTGCATCAGTGTTACGAGGAGAGAGCGGTGATTATTTCGTAGATAGCACACCCACCAGCGAGGACTATGGCCTCTTCGAAAAACTGTTGGCCAGTGAATCCACCAGGAACCGGAAATTGACAATAGCTGATTTGAGAAAACTCACCCCTGAGGAACGTTTGGCATGGCACTGGATACTTACCTCTGAACAAGTATTTTCTAATATCCAAAATTCAGATCGTGTGTACCTGGTTCGTTATGAAGATATTTGCGTAAATACAGTGATTGAAATGCGCCGCATGTTTGAGTTTGTTGGTCTACCATGGCACCAGCAAACTGCGGCTTTCATTTCAGCAAGTACCAACCAGTCTCAGAGTGATTACTACAGCGTGTTCAAGAACCCTCTGGAATCGGCACAACATTGGCGTTTTGAACTTACGGCGGAAGTAATCGAAAGAGTATTAAATGTGTTGCAGGGCAGCACAATGCAGCAATTTTATGAGCGCGACTTGCTGATTAAGAACCCAGCATCGAGTCTCCAGTGATACGACTGCTTACGTTCACAAGCCTGTATCCGAATACGATTCAGCCGCGACATGGCCTGTTCGTGGAAGAGCGCCTGCGACAACTGCTTGCGGTCGGCGATACTGTTGCCAGAGTGGTGGCGCCGGTACCCTGGTTTCCTTTTAGAAATCGTGGCTTTGGATTGTATTCTAGACACGCGTCGGTACCGCAGCATGAAATGCGTCATGGTATCGAAATCTTGCATCCAAGATACCCGGCCATACCGAAGCTGGGGATGAGCGTGGCGCCATTTTTAATGGTTCACGCCTTATTACCCATATTGCGGAACCTGGGAACCAGCGGACAGGGCTATGATCTGATTGATGCGCATTATTTTTATCCAGACGGGGTAGCAGCTGTCAGGCTTGCCCAACGTCTCGGTAAGCCGGTGGTAGTCACTGCGCGTGGCACGGACATTAATTTGATTGCTCGCTATCACTTCCCACGCAGGCAGATCATATGGGCAGTTAAGCATGCTCATGCCGTTGTGGCTGTTTCCAAGGCTCTCAAAGAGTCGCTGGTGGCTTTGGGTGTTACGGCAGACAAGATTACGGTTCTGCGGAATGGTGTGGATCTCGAACGCTTTCATCCATTGGAGAGATCCGTGTTACAGGGCAAGTTCAAGCTGACGAGTCCGGTGTGGTTGTTTGCAGGGCATCTGGTGAGATTGAAAGGCGTGCACATCATAATTACTGCGCTTGCCGATATCCCCGACGTCACTTTGTTGATTGCAGGTTTCGGACCTGAGGAATCACGGCTGCGCCAACTGGCAGACAGCTTGGGAGTCGCTTACCGCATCCGTTTCCTGGGTGAGGTATCACATGCGGATTTGTGCGAGTACTACAACGCGACGGATGTGCTGGTACTGGCATCAAGCCGGGAAGGTATGCCAAATGTGGTGTTGGAAGCTCTGGCCTGCGGTACCCCGGTTATAGCCACGCGGGTGGGGGGTACCCCGGAACTGGTTAGCTCTCCGGAGGCCGGGGAACTCATGCAGGAACGTACGCCTGAAGCCTTGGTGGCGGCTTGGCATCGATTGCGTACACGCAAGCCTGAGCGAATGGCAACACGCAAGTTCGCAGAACGCTTCGGATGGGGGCCGACGATTTCGGCGCAACAAGCGCTGTACACGCAAGTGCTGTCCGGTTTCGGTAGCGCCATGTCAAATCAGCCGGGTGGCAAGAAACCATGAGAACCCCAGTCTCAACCACGGCGGATGATATATCTGTGCAAACCCCGGATGGCAAGCCTGTGAGGATCCTGCATATTCTGGATCATTCCGTGCCACTGCACAGTGGCTATGCAGTTCGGACGCTGGCCATCCTGAGTCAGCAGCGTGCCTTGGGTTGGGAGACCTTCCAGTTGACCAGTCCAAAACAGGGGCAGGTCAGTGAATTGCAGGAGCAAGTCGGTGCATGGACATTCAATCGCACTCTGCCGTTATCTGGATTTCTATCCCGGATGCCGATTGCAAAATACTTGGTTTTGACCCGGGCGCTTAAAAAACGACTCAGGCAGGTGGTGAACGCCGTCCATCCACATATTATTCATGTGCATTCACCAGTGCTGAACGCGTTTCCCGCGCTGGCAGTCGGCCGGGAGTTGGGGTTGCCGGTGGTATATGAAATACGTGCTTTCTGGGAGGATGCGGCTGCCGATCATGGCACCGCGGCTGAATGGGGGTTGCGTTATCGGCTGACACGGGCATTGGAAACGCTGGCCGTACGCCGTGCAGATGCCGTGACCACCATCTGCGAGGGCCTGAGTTCGGATCTGATCGCGCGGGGTATTTCTGCAGAGAAAGTGACGGTGATTCCCAATGCGGTGGATATAAAACAATTTCAAGTGAGTACGCTGCCTGACCATGACCTGATGGATGAATTCGGCTTGAAAAGTGGTTTTACCCTCGGGTTTGTAGGCTCCTTTTATGCCTATGAAGGACTGGATGTACTGCTCAGGGCCATGCCAAATATTGTGGCAGCCATCCCACAAACGCAGCTACTGTTGGTGGGTGGTGGTCCGCAAGAACAAGATTTAAGGGCCTTGAGCAACCATTTGAGCCTCGACAGCGTTGTGCATTTCACCGGGCCAATTCCTCACGACCAGATCTCGCGGTATTACAGCGTTGTGGATGTCATGGTTTATCCCCGCATCGCACGTCGCCTGACGGAACTGGTCACCCCCTTAAAACCGCTAGAGGCCATGGCGCTTGGCAAATTGGTGGTGGCCTCGAATGTAGGCGGTCACCGGGAACTGATCAGTGATGGTAAAAATGGTTATCTTTTTGCGCCCGGGTCCAACCAAGCACTGGCGCAGTGTCTAACCAGACTTCTCGATCAAGATAGTGGACATTGGCAGACGGTAGTCTCGTCCGGGAGAAGTTACGTGGAACACGAGCGCAACTGGCCGGCGAGTGTGGCACGTTATCGTCCTGTGTATGCGCGTATCCTGAAACGGTCAAGGCATGCCGTGCAGGGACATTAGTGAACGCTCGAGTTCCAGCAGTAGTAGTCGGGGCAGGCATCAATGGCTTGGGTGTAGCGCGCAGTCTGGCGCGTGCGCGCGTGCCGGCGTGGATCGTGGATTCCGATTCTCGTCAGCCGGGGATGCATACTCGGGTAGCCCGGCCATGGGTGGTCGCTGAGATGCAAGGCAAAGCGCTGGTGGAAGGACTGCGGTCCTTGGTACTGTCCAAATTTAGTAATTTGCGCCCGGTACTGCTATTAACTCAGGAAGAAAGCGTGAAAGCCGTCTCACGATACCGTGAGGAGCTGGAACCTATTTATCGCTTCACTCTCCCCGAAAAGGACGTGGTGGATACGCTGCTGCACAAACAAGGTTTCCAGCGCCTAGCGGAAGATCTACACGCGCCCATCCCGCCTTTGGTTCATATCTGCTCGCTTCAGGATTTACCACAACTGAAGGCATTACAGTTTCCCGTGGTGATCAAGCCGGGTGAGCGACATGCCGGTTACAGTCACGCCTTCAAAAAGGCCTATCGTATCGGCGACAAAGTGGAAGCCGAGCAGCTGATCAATAGAATCCTTCTGGTTATACCGGATGTGGTCGTGCAAGAATGGATCGAGGGCGCGGATTCGGACATATTCTTTTGTCTGCAATATATACGCCAAAATGGGATAGTCGCGGCGGCATTCACAGGACGAAAGATCCGCTCCTGGCCGCCACAGGTGGGAGGTACTGCGAGTTGCACGGCGGCGCCGGAATCCGCCGGCGAACTTGAAGAAATGACGACCCGGTTTTTCAAAAGCGCAGGCGTTGTGGGATTGTCAGGTATGGAATACAAGCGTGATGCCCATAGCGGCGCTTTCCGGATGGTGGAGCCGACCATCGGTCGCACCGACTACCAGGAAGAAGTGGCAACCTTGAACGGCATTAATCTTCCGTATGCTGCCTATTGTGCCGAACTCGATATATCAGTAATGCAACCGGTGGCAACGCAGCGGCCGCTCGTATGGCGGGATCGCACGGCAGATTCACAATCTGCCGCAGCCCAGAAGCAGAGTATCCAGCAAGGTATTCCTGATGGCGGTGTTGTTGTGGAGGCGTTGTGGCGTTGGCATGATCCAATGCCATCGCTGATGCACATGCTCGAGCGCGTGGTCTGTGCATTGCATGCCAGGGTCCGTAAGGTACTGGTGAGTTCTAAAAACGCGAAGGGCGAGTCATGAACCCTATCCTAAGCAAGCTAACCGGATGGACCAAGCGAAACCAGCTGCGAATGCTTGATGCCCGTGAGGGACTCGCAGCTGCGGCCGAGTGGCTGACTCGTGCCCAGGATGCTACCGGTAGCGGGGGTGTCAGTGCGTACTATGACCTGAAAACACATACGTGGGCAGCCGCTTACCCTGAGACGACCGGTTATATCATCCCGACATTTTTCCGTTACACGGAGTTCTCGGGGCAGGCTGAATATCGCGAGCGTGCTCTGCGCATGGCGGCGTGGGAATCGGAGATCCAGCTCCCAGATGGCGGCGTGCGGGCCGGTACCCTGGATGCCAAACAGATTGTACCGACCATATTCAATACGGGGCAGGTGCTATTGGGTTGGTTGGCTGCCTGGGAGCAAAGTGGAGAAGCGCGATTTCGCGATTCAGTGGTACGTGCAGCAGGTTGGCTGGTGGCAGCGCAGGACCAGGACGGCGCTTGGCGACGCTTTGCCTCGCCGTTTGCTGCTCATCGGCTCAATACCTATAACACCCGCGTCGCCTTCGCGCTTGCTGAGGCCGGCAAAACCCTGGCACAACCTGAGTATACAGCAGCAGCCGTCCGCAATATTAACTGGGCGCTGACGCAGATGCATGCGAATGGCTGGCTGGAAAACAATGATCTGGAAGACAACACGCGACCGCTGACACACACGATTGCCTATGCTGCACGTGGAATTCTTGAAGTGGGTCTGATCACTGGGAATCCACAGTTTGTGGATGCGGCCATGCGTATTGCGCGGTCAATCGCCGCTAACCAGCGCCGCGACGGTGCGCTTCCGGGACGCCTTGACGCCGAGTGGAAACCGGCAGTGAGCTGGAGCTGCATCACAGGTAACGCACAGATGGCTATCATATGGCAGCGCCTGGCGCAGGAAACCGGGGACCAGGCCTGGAGGCTGGCGGCTGAAAAAGCCAATCGCTTCAACTTGTCCGTCCAGAATTTGTATGCGGCTGATCCGCGTGTGCGCGGCGGGATCCCGGGGTCCCACCCTTTGCGGGGCAGCTACATGGCATACCGATTCACGAATTGGGCTGCCAAATTCTTCATGGATGCAATGATGCTGCATCTAGGATAGCGTGTACCAAGATGCGTGATCTTCTAATAGCACTGATCGTATTCGGATCTATTCCATTTATTCTGCTTCGCCCGTATTTGGGGCTGCTGATGTGGTCTTGGCTGGGCTACATGAATCCCTACCGCATGGCCTACGGTTTTGCCTACAGTTTTCCTTGGGTTGAAATCATCGCCATTGTCACACTCATAAGTCTTGTTTTTAGCAGGGATAGCAAGAAGATTCCGATAACACCGATTAGCGTACTACTATTTCTTTTTCTCGTCTGGACCGGCCTAACCACGATATTCGCGGTGCAGGCAGATAGTGCTTGGCAGGCTTGGCAGGAATTCGCCAAAATCCAGGTTATGGTTTTTGTGACGCTAATATTGGTTAATACGCGCCAGCGAATACACTGGCTGGTATGGGTAATCGTAATATCTCTTGGGTTTTATGGTTTGAAGGGTGGGATATTCACTCTGTTGAAAGGTGGAAATTATCATGTGTATGGTCCGCCAGGAAGTTTCATCGCTGATAATAATGATTTAGCCATAGCGTTATGTATGACACTACCGTTGATACGCTATTTGCAATTTCAATCATTGCGCAAAGTCGAGCGGATTGCCTTTGGACTGCTCATGGTTCTTACCGGCGTGGCAGTCCTTGGCACCTATTCACGCGGTGGCCTGATAGCACTGGCCGTAGTCAGCGGGGTCTTGTTCCTGAAAAGCCGCCGCCGGTTGGCAATCATGGCCGTTGTCGTGTTGCTCGGCTTTACAGCTATTCATTTCATGCCAGCGCAATGGATCGAGCGCATGAATACCCTGCACCAACCAGAGCAAACTGATTCAGGCGAAACGCGCATCCAGTCCTGGGAGTTTGCCATGAACGTTGCTATCCATCGCCCGTTAGTGGGCGGTGGCTTCAACGTTTATCAAAGTGATCCCATGTGGAAGAGGTATGGGCCAGAGGGAGCCAATCCACGCGCGGTGCACAGCATCTATTTCCGAGCTTTGGGTGAACAAGGATTTCCTGGTCTTGTGTTATTCGTCGGACTTTTGATAGCGGGTTGGTTGAGTTGCGCACATATCCGTAAGAGAACACGGGAAGTGTCCGAAGAGAAATGGGCATTTGACCTTGCTTCCATGCTTCAAGTAAGCCTAGTAGCGTTTGTTGTTGGCGGCGCTTTTCTAACCATGACCTATTTTGACCTGACTTACCAGTTATTGGCGCTATGCGCACTATTGAAAGTCTATATGCTACGGCAACCTGAGAGCACAGCAATTGCAGAATTGCAATAAAATGGAACGGCTTCATTGACCAAACAAATGCAACCACATGACGACCTTTCAGAGTAAAGGAATGGAAAACAGAGAGAAAACTATTCTGATAATCGCTTTTCATTTCCCGCCCGCAGCAATGAGTAGCGGGCATCTTCGTACGTTAGGATTTGTGAAATATCTGCCGTCATTTGACTGGAACCCAGTGGTTCTGTCGGCACACGCTCGAGCTTATCCGCGCATAGACGCTACAAGCGAGGAACTTATTCCGCAAGGTTGTCTTGTGCATAGAGCTTTTGCGCTAGATGCACGGCGCCATTTCGGTATCCGCGGGAAATATCCCGATTTTCTGGCACAACCGGACCGCTGGAGTTCTTGGTGGCCTGTGGCAGTATGGCAGGGGCTGCGACTCATCCGTAAATACAACATTCGCGTTATATGGTCCACGTACCCGATCATGACTTCACACTGTATAGCTTATACACTAAGCCGGTTGACCGGGTTGCCCTGGATTGCTGAATTCAGGGATCCCGTTTCCAGTTCCGTTGCTACACAGAGCCGGCTAACCGCATCCATACAAATGCGCTGTGAGCACCGTGTCGTTTCAAATGCAACCCATTCTGTTTTTACCGCGCCTAGTGCCATGCAATCCTATACCAAAAGCTACCCGCAGATTTACCGTGAAGGTCGCATGGCAGTGATACCCAATGGCTATGATGAGGACGATTTCCCGCTTAATACCGATACCAGAGCGCACCCATTAGGTCGGCCGCTGTGGTTGCTCCACAGTGGTCTCCTTTATCCTAATGGTCGCACACCCGTTCCATTTTTCATGGCTCTTGCCAAACTCAAGGCATCGGGAGTAATTAAAGCAGATCTGATCAGGATTACATTACGCGCGAGCGGTTCGGAAGCAATCTACAAGGATGAAATCAAACGATTGGGTCTCGAGGATATTGTAGTACTCGCTCCACCAATATCTCATAGACAAGCATTGATTGAACAGACTGATGCCGATGCACTGTTACTTTTTCAGGGTAGCGAATATGATAATCAAATTCCTGCCAAATTATATGAGTATCTGCGTATTGGACGGCCAATATTTGCGTTGGTTGGAGAACAAGGGGATACGGCAGCACTGCTGCGTTACTCTGGAGGAGCGGAGATCGTCCCACTGCATGACGTGGATGCGATTGAGGTACGGTTAACACAATTTATCAGTGCTTTGAGAGAGGGGCGGGGACCGAAAGGAAATGCTATTATCGTGCAACGATATTCCAGAAGAGCAGGAGTGGCATCACTCGCAGGCATTCTGGATAAGGTTTCCAGTCGGAATTGAGGCAGATAGTGATTATGTTTATCCACTTAAAAAGTTGCCGAACGGTAATAAATCATGTATTCAAATCTATGGATCATACAATGCCCATATATTAACCGGTTCTGTATGATTTTGTTTGGGTGTATAGATGTCTCATTTTTGAGAATAAACCCATGGGTAAGGTGTCAGCGGTGAGTAGGAATGGCTTGCATTGCGCGGGGACGGCTGCCTTTATGGTTGTGTTGGTGGCTTGTGCTCAAGCCGCACCTTCAATGGCCAGCGGCCTACGCACGGAAGATGGCACGAACCAGGACACAGGCAGTGCAATTACTGTACAGGCAGTCAATCTGTCAAGCCAGCGCCTGCAACAAGTCCCCATCACGTTCGGACAGCCTTTCCATGCTGGCGATGTACCGCGTGGTCACACGATATTGGCTTATGCAGGCGGCAGGGAATTACTGACCCAGGCAAATATCAAGGCGCGTAATCCCGACGGTTCGGTGCGTCACGCAATACTGACTGTGCTATTGCCAGCATTGGGGTCTCACGGCTCAGAAACCTTGAAACTGCGACCCGTAGCAATAACTGCTGCCACCAAAGAAAGAGCTCTGACGATTGGGGATGTTCTGCAGGCTAAATTTGATGCAGGCGTCAAATTTAAAATAGGCGGTGAAGTCTGGCATCTGGATGCGAGGAAGTTGTTTCAGGCCGCTTTGCAGGACGGCTCTTGTAAGCCATTCGGCCGTGAATGCAATCAGTGGTTATCCGGACCTTTAGCTTCGGAGTGGGTGGTTGGAGGACCTTTACTCAATGAACAAGGTAAGCCGCATCCTCATTTGTCTGTGTATTTTGCAGTGCGTGCCTATGGTCCAACGCCAGTGAATCGTGTACGTGTGGATGTAATTGTGGAAAACGACTGGGCCTACGCGCCGGATCCCCAGAATATTCTGTATGATGCCAAAATAGAGGTGGGCGGTCAGACGATATATACGATCAACAATCTTGAACACTACCGGCAAGCCCGCTGGCATAAAGTATTTTGGTGGGGAAAACCGGACCCTGTATATGCGGAATTAAACTCGGCCTATCTCCAAGCTTCGCATGCAGTGCCCCATTATGAAAGTGTTGAGCCGACAGCGCGGATGCTACAGGGAGTACGTCAGGTCTGCGATCCCATGCAATGGTGCGATCAGACTAGGACTATGGCGAATACGGGCGCCCAACCGGCCATCGGCCCTCTGGCTCGTTGGAGTAGCGTTTACGTTATTGATCCAACGTATCGCGCATATCGGTGGATGCTGGCCAACAGTGACGCCCTTGGTGCTTATGGCATCCACTATCGTGATCAACTTACCGGGCAACCGGTATCGGTTGAAGCGTATCCTTGCATGACGCTGATTGTTCCTGCAGAAGTAGCGCGTTGTCCGGCCATACCTCATAAAAATGACACATTCCCTCGCTGCAATAGTCAGTGCAAATCACCGCTGATTCCGGATGAGTCGCATCATCCTGAGCCAGCGTATGTGGCCTATCTTGTAACCGGGGATTGGTACTATCTTGAAGAACTTAAATTCTGGTCTGACTGGGTCATATTCCATCAAAATCCTGCTTATCGTGGCTATACCAAGGGTCTGATTCAGGATACACAGGTCAGAGGACAAGCATGGGCGCTTCGTACGTTGGGTTATGCAGCCTACATCCTCCCAGATAATGATCCATTTAAAAGCTATTTCAACCGTGTGGTTAAGAACAACATCCGGTGGTATAACCAGAGTTACACCGATAACCCCCATGCGAACAAGTTGCACATCGTAACGAATGGATACGCGGTCGTTTATCCGGATAGTGGCCCACCCTATACGGGCATCTATATTTGGCAACAATCATTTTTTAACTGGGCCGTCGGTAATTTGGTAGATCTTGGATTTCCGGAGGCAAACAAGCTGCGTGATTGGTTTTCTGTGTTTCAGATCAATCTGATGACCAGTCCTGATTATTGCTGGATCGTGGCGTCCACCTACCAAATACAGGTTAGAGATTCACAAAATACACCTATCTATCATTCACTGCATAGCGTCTATGCAAACACATTTCCACAACTGCAAGGCGTTATATGCAATAGCGATAAGATGGCTGCCTTGCTCAGTACTAAAAGCTATCGGTATACCAGAAATGAGATGATTGGTTATCCTTATTCACCGACTGGGTTTGTCGCAAATTTTCAAATTGGGTTGGCAGCCTCCGTCGATTCGAATGTGACTGAAGCCCGCAAGGCATGGAATATTTTCGCTCAACGGCATGTCAAGCCAAGTTATGCGGATTCTCCTCAATTTGCGATTATTCCAAGACACAAATCCGATTGATCGCACTGTGGCAGTTGGTTTTCTCTGGCATCAGGGTATTGTATTGAAACCGTCAAGACGACAGCAGCGCTTTTGGAAACATGAAAACAACGCTTCTGTTCATTGAGGCCGAAAAGATGATTTATTTTAGAGCATATAGCCTTGCATTGTATGCCATCAAGTATTCAATGCATCGCAAGATTGGGGGATGAGAGGTTTTGCTTGTGTATCAAGAATAAGACTATGGTTTATGGAGCGTAAACACCTAAAAAACAATGGACTGTAGTCCGAAATTAGAAACAAATTATATGAATTATGACAAATAGAAAAACAGGCGTGCGAAAAGCGCTAACGTTTTCGTTCGCACAGAATTATACCAGCCTGATATTTAATCTTCTCACCGTAATTATTGTAAGCCGTTTACTTACGCCTGAACAGATCGGGGTTTTCTCTGTAGCAGCCGCACTTGTGGCTCTAGTTCACACGTTGCGCGACTTTGGAGTGAGTGAGTACCTAGTGCAGGAAAGATTATTGGATGAAGCGAAAATCCGTACGGCATTTACTCTTAATCTCATCATCGCCTGGTTGCTGGCAGCCATATTGTTTTTAACCAGTAATTTAATTAGCCGGTTTTACGGTAACCCTGGGGTAGGGCAGGTGGTGAAGGTGTTGGGCGCAATCTTCATTTTGCTCCCTTTCGGAACAACTGCAATGGCACGTCTGCGGCGTAATATGGCGTTTGGTGCCCTATACAAGATTCGCTTGTGCGAAACTGTGGTGAGAAGCGGTCTTACTATTGGGCTGGCTTTTGCAGGTTTCAGCTATATGAGCATGGCTTGGGCCTCCCTGGCAGCAATGCTGGCGTTGATCGTTGCTTGTACTGTGTGGGGTTGGGAATATCGGGTGCGTGGTTTGGATTTGTCACAATGGCGGTGCATCCTACCATTCAGCGTTAACCGTACAGTTGCTGATCTTGCCACTCGAATCGGAATGCAATCAGCTGACATTGTTGTGGGCAAGATGCTTGGGATGGTAGCTGCAGGGCTATACTCGCGTGGTTATGGGATCGTGAACCTATTCCGTGAAAAGGTAATCAATTCCGTCAATTTAGTTGCTTTTCCTGCCTTTGCTCGGGAACACAGAGAGCGGGACGCGGGTCCTGAGCTGTTTGTACGTTCACTTGTTTATTTGACCGGTATCAGTTGGCCGTTTTTCGGGTTTGCGATACTGTTGGCAGCACCTTTGATTCGACTGCTCTTCGGAGACCAGTGGGATGCGGCCGTGCCGGTGATGCGCTGGCTTTGTGGCGCTGCGATCCTGGGTACGCTTTTGTTCCAGTGTAGTGACTTTTTTACCGCGATTGGCCGTGTTGGGGTTGTTACTACTGTGGAAATTCAGTATCAACTTGTGAGGTTTGGGATCGTTATTATTGCGGCTTTCTACAGCATTACAGCGGTAGCTGCATCTCAGGTCCTGGTTTATGCTATTGCTGTAGTGCTTTATTATAGAAAACTAACGCAATATGAAGCCTTGAGGCTGCGCAAGATTGCCGTAGCACTGTTACCGAGTACATTGGTGACTGTGACAAGCTGCATTGTTCCCGCAGTTATTTTTGTGTGGCCTGATTTCATATTAGGGCATTATCTTTTGGCATTAGTGCTTGCCACTATAGGGTGTGGACTTGGTTGGCTGCTGGGGTTAATTTTGACAAATCATCCATTGATGGTTGAAATCAGAAATGGCGTGGCGAACTCCTACCGCTATTTCCGGGGTCTTCAAGACTAGAGTAAACTCAGAATGTCACTTATTATAGATGTGATAGTGCGTACGCTTGCTGATGCCGCGCGATCATAAATACTGTTTCGTGTGCTGGAAAGTATTCAGTATCAGACTGACGTCTCTGCGCGACGAGCTATGCTCGAAACTGGTGTACGGGCGATTTGAATAAAGTGGCGTACCTGCTGACAATGGGTTTACCAGAACACATTTCAGCATGAGGAGTACGCCGTGGATGAGGGTAATGTACTTGCGTTT
>Ga0307372_10005291_pt1 | contig 19455 bp, 14 predicted proteins | sample OX1MG_FD_202533 | JGI IMG/M metagenome (GOLD analysis project Ga0307372, IMG submission 202533) | Soil microbial communities from Risofladan, Vaasa, Finland - OX-1 | ecosystem: Environmental > Terrestrial > Soil > Coastal area > Acid sulfate soil | place: Finland: Risofladan, Vaasa | collected...
GTCAGACCGCCGAGAACGTAGCTGAGTGGGAGAAGGTGTCGCGCGCCGAGATGGACGAGTTCGCCCTGCGCAGCCAGGAGCGCGCCGTCAAGGCCCAGGCTGACGGCTTCTTCGAGCGCGAGATCATCCCGGTTACCCGGCCCGACGGCGTCGTCGTTACCAAGGACGACGGCCCGCGCGCCGACACGACTCTCGAGAAGCTCGCGGCGCTCAAGCCGGTCTTCCGCGAGGGCGGCACCGTGACGGCGGGCAACGCCTGCCCCCTCAACGACGGTGCGGCCGCCGTGATCGTCATGAGCGACACCCGCGCGCGCGCGCTCGGCATCACGCCACTGGCGCGCATCGTCTCGTCGGGCGTCAGCGCCCTCAACCCCGAGATCATGGGCCTCGGCCCCATCGGGGCCTCGCGACAGGCGCTGGCGCGCGCCGGGATGAGCGTCGAGGATATCGACCTGTTTGAGATCAACGAGGCCTTCGCCGCCCAGGTCCTGCCCAGCGCCCGCCACTTGGGCATCCCCATGGAGAAGCTCAACGTGCGTGGCGGCGCCATTGCCCTGGGCCACCCATTCGGGATGACCGGCGCGCGCATCATGACGACACTGCTCAACGCCCTCGAGGACGGGGACAAGCGCTTCGGACTCGAGACAATGTGCGTCGGCGGTGGCCAGGGCATGGCCATGATCGTCGAGCGGCTGACCTAGTTCGTCTCCACGTGGGCGTCTTTGGTTGCCTGCAAGGTGTACGTCAGCGGGAGGCGCTCTCGCCCCTCTCGTAGCCGGAACTCGCCACCAGGGCCTTCCTCCATCGCGTCGCCGAGTGCGTTCCACGGGGCGCTGTCGTGCTCGACGAATGAATTCAGTCGCAAGCCGGCGTTGGCGAGGGCCGTGAAGATTTGGGCCAGGCCGTGGTTGAAGTGCAAGATGTCGGGCGAGGCCAGGGGCTCGTCGTGCGCCACGTAGCTGAACGGGCTCGAGAAGGCAACGCCGGCGGTCTCGAAGTACGGGAACTCGATGACGAGCAAGCCATCCTCGCGCGGGTCGGCCAGCGACCACAGGACCGGGTGGCCCTCGCGCAGGAAGAGCCGACCGCCCGGGCGCAGCAGGTCGGCGACGACCTGAGCCCAGCGGCGCACGTCGGGCAGCCAGCACAGTGCCCCGACGCCGGTGTAGACGAGATCGAAGCGACTCGCGCCCAAAGCGGCCACGGCGTCATAGAGGTCGGACTCGACGTAGTCGATCTGCGCGCCGCACTCAGTGGCCAGGGTCGCCGCGGCGTCCAAGGCCGGGCGCGAAAAATCGAGTCCGGTGACGCTCGCCGCGCCCAGGCGCGCCAACGACAGCGTGTCGGTGCCGATGTGGCACTGAAGGTGCACGACGTCGAGGCCATCCAGAGGTCCGAGTTGCTCTCTGTCGAAGGCCACGACGCCGGACAGATGAGCCGGGTCCGCGCGGAACTGCTCCAATCCGTATCCGCGCACGTGGTGGGGAACTCGGCTGTCCCAATTGGCTCGGTTGACCGCCGCGTAGTCGCGCGCCGTGTCGACTCCATGCGCCGGTGCTCCCGTCGTGTCGCTGCTCACGCGGACGGTGTGGGTCCCGGGTCGGCGCCGGTTGCGCGACCCGTGGGGTCGCTCGTGAGTGCGGCGTGCTCGGCGTCGTCGACCGCGCGTACCTCGTCGGGCAGGAGCACCGGTATGGAGTCACGGACTTCGTAGACGAGGCGCCGGCGCGGGTTGTAGAGCAGGTCCCGACTCTCGACGTAGAGCAGCGGCCCGTGGTCGACCGGGTCCTCCAACAACGACAGCAGAAACGGGTCCAGTCCCACGCTCAGCCCTCCTTGATCATCGCGCGCACCTCGTCGACGTGGACGGCCAACGCCGCCTCGTCGGGGGCCTCGACGTTCAGGCGCAAGAGTGGTTCAGTGTTGGACGGACGCAGGTTGAACCACCACGATCCGTAGTCCGCGCTCAAGCCGTCCAGCTCATCGACACTGACGCCCTCCGCGCTCAGGCGCGCGGCCAGGCGCGCCACCGTCGCCGCGGGGTCCGTCACTGTGGTGTTGATCTCGCCGGAGTCCGCGTAGCGGTTGAAGGGCGCCACCAGTTCGGACATCGCGCCGCCGGAGCGGCTTAGCAGGTCGAGCACGATCATCGCGGTGATGATCCCGGAGTCGGCGTTGTAGTTGTCGCGGTAGTAGTAGTGCCCGGAGTGCTCGCCGCCGAAGACGGCACCGGTGTCGGCCATGATCTGCTTGATGTAACTGTGACCGACGCGCGTACGAACGCCGATCCCGCCGTTTTCGGTAATGACCTCGGGAACGGTCTTGGAGCAGATCAGGTTGTAGAGGATCGTGGCGCCGGGGTGTCGCGCGAGCATAGCCTTCGCGACGAGGGCCGTCGTCGTCGAGCCACTGATGGGCTGGGCGCGCTCGTCGATCAGAAAGACCCGGTCGGCGTCACCGTCGAAAGCCAGTCCCAGATCCGCACCGCTCTCGAGCACCCGGCTCTGGAGGTCGACCAGGTTGTCGGGATTGATCGGATCGGCGGGGTGGTTGGGGAAGGTGCCGTCGAGCTCCGGGAACAGGACCTCCAACTCGATCGGCAGACCCGCGAACACGCGCGGCGCGACGAGTCCGCCCATCCCGTTGGCGGTGTCGGCCACGACCTTGAAGTCCCGCAGTTGTGTCAGGTCGATGAAAGAGTGCACGTGGGTGACCCACTCGACCATGAGGTCGACGTCACGACGGGCGGCCAGCGGCCCGTCGGCGGGCGTCGTCGCGTACAGGGCCGCGGCGGCGGCCACCTGGTTGAGGCCGGTATCCGCGCCCACCGGACGAGCTCCGGCCAGGCAGAACTTGATCCCGTTGTACTGGGCCGGGTTGTGCGACGCAGTGAACATCACGCCCGGCGCGTCCAGGTATCCGGAGGCGAAGTAGAGCATGTCGGTCGACGCGAGGCCCATGTCGAGGACCTCGACGCCACGCGCGCGCGCGCCCTCGCCGAAGGCGGTGGCGAGCGCCACCCCCGAGGGCCGCATGTCGCGCGCGACGATGAGCCGCGCCGCGTCGATGAAATCGGCGTAGGCCGAGCCGATGGCCCGGGCCGCGTCCTCGTTGAACTGATCGGGGTAGGTTCCGCGGACGTCATAGGCCTTGAAGATCGTCGTCGGGTCCACCGCGGTCACACTACCGGTGCGCCGTGCGTCGCCTCCGAAGGGTGATCACCAGCGCGACCAGGGCGCCGAGCACCGTCACGTCGGTCACCAGGTTGCCGATGGTGAGCGCGGGCGTCGAGCCGTACGTCAACGTCACGTCGTGACTCGTCGGCACGACCACCATGAGGTTGGGGCTCACCCGGTACGGTCCCGCCGCGCCGCTCACGTGCCAGCGCGGGTAGTACGAGACCTTGACCTCGACGGGCGTGCCGACCCGGCTCACGTGGAAGGAGAGCGACTGGGTTTGGACGCGTACGTGGCTGACCGTCGTTGAGGAGACCGCGACCGTGCTCATCGTGCGCACCGACGTGGCGCGCGGCCACGACGCCGGTCCGCTCTCGGCGCCCAGGACCGGCCACAGCTTGGGGTGCAGCCACCACGTCACGTTCGCGTTCAGCCACGCCTTACGGCTCGAGATCCCCGGGATCACGTTGGGCAGCGTCGTGAGCGGCACCACCATCGGCGCGTGGTGAATGAAGTAGATGTGCCACTGGTCACCCGGCGCGGGCCACTTCTTGGTCTCGCCGATCAGGGTCAGTGACGGATCCGCGTTGGCGGCCTTGATGGTCGCGGGTGAGAAGGCCAGGTAGTACTTGACCCCGAGGATCTGCAGGTGCTGGACGCCCAGGGCCACGTCGAGCGGACCGTAGGGCAGCCCGACTTGGGGGTTGGAGGGCCCCACGCTGAGCTCAGCCTGATCAAGGAAGTGGTACGGGGTCGTCGGCGAGGACTCGAAGAAGAGTCCCTCCATCGAGTCCACGCAGTTGTTCGTCCAGTACGGCAGCAGCATGAGGGCCATCGGCGAACCGAAGCGGCTCTGGTCCGAGTTGTACTCCCACATCGCGCGACCACAGCCGTAGCGTTTGGAGAGCGCGGCCATCGTGGTCATGATGTTGTGGTATTCGGGCCACGCGGCCTTGGCCTGGTAGCCCGAGTAGTTCCACTGGGCCCAGCCCGACACCTGGTTGCCCGTCGTGGTGAGCCCCAGGGCCGAGGCCGCCGGAGGCACCAGACCGGGAACGGTGGAGGCCAGACCCAACACGATGACCGCGACGGTGGCGCGTTTGGTGCGTCGCGCGCGGCGTTCGGCCGGGTCCTCGGACGCCAGTTCGCGGCGCCACTCGCTCATGCGCTCGCGCAGGCTGAGCTCCTCGGGGTCCAGCTCGTCGGCGTTCGTGACGGCGAAGTCGTCCTCGCCCTCCTCCGCTGGATCGAGTGGCACTCGCGCGTAGGCGAGACGACCGTCACCGAAGAACATGAACAGCCCGCGACGGCCCTCACGTGCGGCGCTGGCCCAACGCGCCAGAAAGAAGCCGACCAACCACCCGACGATGAGGTGGATGGAGATGTACCAGAACGGCACGAGTCGCTCGTTCCAGATGACGCTCTGGGGGTCGAAAACGAAGGCGGCGAAGGACAGCGCCGTCAGCGTGGCCAGGATCATGCCGAGCCGGTCACGAACGACGAAGGCCACGACGCACGACAGCGTCGCCCCGATGATGACCCATCGATCGCCGGCGGCCCCACCGGAAGAGGTGAACCAACCCAGCGTGGTGAAGATCGCGTGGATCGTCGAGGTGTCCACATTGGAGTACCCCATCGAGTTGGCGAGGCTCTGACTGGTCGCGAAGCTGAAGAGCCACCAGGCCGAGAACCCCGCCGAGATCAGTCCGGCCACCACCGCGAACCGCAACGGGCGCGCGACGTCGCCGCGCACCAGCTCGTCGCGCGGGTCGCCGTGGCCGTAACGCTGAAAAATTTCGAAGACGACCATGACCAAAATTGCCCCGATGGCGAATATCCATGGCAGCACGTGGCCAGCCAACGTCACGCTCAACGACAACGCCGCCAGCCAGTACCCCTTGCCGGTGCGCATGCCGCGCGCGAACAGCCCGATGGTCACCAGCGCGGCCGCCAAGGAGAAGGAGAAGGCGTACTCGCCCGCCATGGTCGAAAAGAGGTTGCCACCGTCGATCGTGTAGGACGCATCGAAGAGGAACGGCAGCGTGGCCAGCGCCAGCGCCGCCGGCACCGGCGGCGGCGCCTTGAAGAGCTTGCCCATGACGTAGGCGCCCACGGGCATGAGCAGCGAGCCCATGATGGTGGCCAGCTTGAACGCCTGCGCGAAGCCGATGACGTAGCTACCCAGGGTGGCGAAGTAGTCGGGCAGTACGAAGTAGTAGGAGTAGGCCGGCATTCCGTCGTACCATCCCGGGTACCACGGGGTGAGGTTGAAAAGGTGGCCCTGGGAGCGAAGGTACGCCGGTAGCACCATGTGCGACGCCGTGTCGCCGCCGGTGATCAGCGAACCGGACAGGACCAGGTTCGGGTGCAGCTCCCAGAAGGTGATGAGCATCACCAGGGCGACCGCGGTGATCTCGGTCAGCCGCAGCGGCGTCAGGTAGTCGCGCAGTCGCTGCATCAGTGGCTGCGCTGAACCAATAGGGCCGTGAAGGCCACGGCGTTAAAGGACGCGTGCGTGATCACGCTCGGCACGAGTCGACGCGTGCGAACGACCAGCACCGCCAGCACGATCCCCAAGAGGGCCAGGCCCGCGAACTGGAGGGGCTCACCGTGGGCCAGCGCGAAGAGGACGGCACTCACGACAACGGCCAGGCCGGTACCCAGCACCCCGGCGCGCGCGCCAAACGCCTGGCCCAGGGCGCGAAAGAGCACGCCTCGAAAGAACCACTCCTCGAGCAACGGGGCAATGAGCACCGACATCACGCCGAGCGCGACGAGCGACGCGCCGTGGGACGCCCCGAAGAGGTGGTGGACCGGCCGCGAGAGCCCGTTGGCGTGGAACGGCGCGTAGGCCACGGCGACGGCCACCTGGCAGCCCACGCCGAGCAGGATGAAGAGGAGGTCGCCCGGACGCACCCGCCAGGGACTGTCCAAGGGAACCAGGCGGCCTGGCTGGGCGGCGTAGGCAATGGCACCGCCGAACCCGACCCACAGACCGACCAGGCTCAGCGCGTTGGCCCACCAGGGCGGCTCCGTGGCCGACGCCACGGCCGAGAGTCCGCCAGGGTAGTGCGCGAGCGACGCGCCAATGGCCACCAGCAACGTCGCGACGACTTGGCCGACGAGGAACCCCACGGCGCACGCGACCAAGACCGTCCCGGCGCCTCGGCGCGACGCCGGGACGACCGCGGGAAGATCGCTCACGATTGACAATGCTACTGAACGAGGGTTTTGCACAGGGTCGCAGACAGTTACTCACAACCTGCCCCTAGATTGGACGGCGTGACTATGCCGCCCAACGACCGGTCAGGACGCAAACGAGCGCTGCCGGGCACGGACACGCCCCTGGCGCCGGACTCGCGTCGCCGGATGTACCTGCTGATCGCGGCCGCCTTCATTTTGGCCCTCTTCGTCCTACCGTCGATCCTGCACAACAAGCACGTCAAGCCACTCACCTACTCGGGCCTTTTGCACGACGCGCGCGCCCACCTGATCAAATCCGCCAGCATCAACAACGTCTCCGGCGTCATCACCGGGCAGTTGAAGAACGGCGTCTCCTACTCAACCAACGGCCCCGCCCCGGCTCTGACCGACGAGGTCAACGCCCTCAAGGCCGGCGGGATCAACGTCAAGTTCGCAAATCCCTCGAGCATTTTGGGGTTGATCCTGCCGTACCTGCTGTTCGCACTACTCATCGGCGGCTTCCTGATCCTGATCAACCGTCAAGCCAAAGGCCAACTGAACTCGATGATGTCGGTGGGACGTTCGCGGGCCAAGCAGTTCAACCAGGACCGGCCCACCACGACCTTCGCCGACGTCGCGGGCTACCTCGGGGTCAAAGAGGAGATCAGCGAGGTCGTCGAGTTCTTGAAGAATCCCGGCCGCTACACCGTCATCGGGGCCACGGTACCCAAGGGCATCTTGTTGGTCGGTCCCCCGGGCACCGGCAAGACCATGCTGGCGCGAGCCGTCGCGGGTGAGGCCGGTGTGCCCTTCTTCTCGGTCTCCGGCTCGGACTTCATGGAGATGTTCGTTGGTGTGGGTGCGAGCCGCGTGCGCGACCTGTTCAACACCGCGCGCAAGCAGTCCCCCGCCATCATCTTCGTTGACGAGATCGACTCGATCGGCCGCAAGCGCGGAGCCGGGCTGGGCGGTGGCCACGACGAACGCGAGCAGACGCTGAACCAGATGCTCAGCGAGATGGACGGCTTCGACGCCTCCGAGGGTGTGGTCGTCATGGCCGCGACCAACCGCCCCGACGTCCTGGATCCGGCGCTGCTGCGTCCGGGACGCTTCGACCGCCAGATCGTGGTGCCCCTGCCCGACCTGGAAGAGCGCCTGCCGATTCTCCAGGTCCACTCCAAGGACAAGCCCCTGGACTCGTCCGTGGACCTGGCTCTCGTCGCCCGCGGGACCCCCGGCATGAGCGGAGCGGACCTCGCCAACCTGGTCAACGAGGCCGCGCTACACGCGGTGCGGCGCCAGTCCGCCGCCATCAGCATGATCGACTTCGAGTCCGCGCGCGACCGCGTCCTGATGGGCCAGGAGCGCGGCACCATGGTGCTCAACGACGAAGAGCGACAGCGCATCGCGTTCCACGAGAGCGGGCACGCCCTGCTGGCCTACGTGCTGGACAAGACCGACCCTCTGCACAAGATCACGATCATCCCCCGCGGGATGGCCCTGGGCGTCACGATGACCCTGCCCGAGGAGGACCGCCACATCATGGCGCGCCAGCACCTCGAGGACTCGCTCTGCATGCGCATGGGTGGGCGCGTCGCCGAACTCCTCGTCTACGGCGACCTGTCGACCGGCGCGGCCGACGACCTGCAGCGAAACACTGACCTGGCGCGGCGGATGGTGCGCGAATGGGGTATGTCCAAGGAGCTCGGTCCGATGGCCTGGGGACAGAACAACCAGGTGTTCTTGGGCGAGGACCTCATGCACACCCGCGACTACTCCGACCACACCTCCACGATGATCGACGACGAGGTCGAGCGGATTCTGCGTGAGCAGGAGGCCCGAGCGATCGAGGTGTTGACGTTGCACCGTCGCGGCCTCGAGGCGCTGGCACACGCCCTGCTCGAGCATGAGACGCTCGACGGCGAGTCCGCGGCACGCCTCATCGACGAAGCCCATGGCGAGCCGGTCCACGACCGCTCCACGAAGACGGTCAGTTCACTGACCTCCCAAAGCGCACCAGCCGCAATCGGCGACGCACCCACGTCGACGCCGACTGCGCCCGTTCCGGTGGCGGCCTGGCCGCCGCCGACGCTACCCTCCGTCTGACTCCACCACCACGTCGACTCCCACGGGCGTCGACGTCAGAGTCGCCACCACGATGACGCTGGGACGTGACGCCCTCACCTCCAATGCGAGACCATTTAACGACGCGTGGTTCGTGGCGTGAATCAGATCGATGGTCGCGTGCGCGCCGACACTTATCGGCGCGATTGACAACAAAACCGGCGAACTGTCCGCCGCCGAACCAACCGTCTGCACATTGAACGAGGGCACGAACGTGACTTCGACGGCGTGGTCTGAGGTGTTGGTGAGCGTCGCGGTGGCGTATCCGACGCCGAGGTCGGCCACTTCGAAGAGGCCACCCGGCGTCGGCGTCGGAGTGAGGGCCACCCCGGCGCTGGTCCCGACCGCCAGGGTTGCCACGACCGGCTCGCTGGCGCTCAGCGTCACCTGCGCGAGGCCGGCCGCAGGAATCGCGGGGTTCGGCGTGATCGTCACGTCTGTACTGGCGAAGGCACCGACGCTCACCGACTGGTCGGGCACGTGGAAGGAGCCCAGGGTGACGTGGACGCTCACCTGCGCCGGCCGAGGTCCGGGATTGGACAGCCGGATCTGCGCCGTCGCGTCGTTGGCGGTCGTGACGCGCGGGAACCACGCGCTGGCCAGCGGGAGCGACGCGCCGACGTCCAAGGACCCGACCGTCAGTGAGTTCTCCACCGCGGCGATGACGAGCGTGCCGCGCACGACGTTCACGTGCACGCCCACGTTTCTCGTGTTCACGATCTGGCCGCCGAGGTTGAGCTTGACCTCCGCGTGCGCGGCCACCGGGAGTCCCTGGAACGACGCGGGGGCCGCGAAGCCGCTGGGGGTGTTGATGGTCACGTTGACCACCGCGGGCGTCGCGGTCGGATTGTAGAAGCTCAGCGCCGCACTCGAGCCGACCGTCGTGTCCAGACCCGACGCGTACCAACTGGTCTCGCCCTGAGCCAAGCACGGAACGACCGACGAGTGTCCGGACGTGACCTCGTCGGCCACCACGCCGCCACCGTCGATCACCGCCGATACCCCGAAGCTGTGGCCGGACACCAACTGATCGGGCGCCAACGTGGCCCTGGTACGACCCGCCAGGTGCAACGTCGCGTCGGCGCGGTGATGCGTGTCCGAGACGATCTCGATAGCGACCGTGCGGGTCGAGCGCTCGGTGTTGAGGAAGGTCACGACGCCCTGGACGCCGCCGGCGGCGTCGCTCAAACCGGTGCAGTAGAGGGCACTCGACTCGACACCTGCGGAGGCGTAGAGCCCGGTGCGAAGTTGGGCGGGGTTGGACGGCTTGACGAGGGAGGTCGCCGTCGCCGTGGCCGCGAGGGCGAGCACCAAGACGACGATGAGAAGTCCGCTGCGCCTAGGCATCGTCGCGCCTCGCGTGGCGTCCCGTCGGTGCGGCGCGCAGCTGCACTAGTTGATTGAGTCGTCGGCCACCGAAGCCGGTCGCCGCGCACAGCCAGACCAGGAGGGTGAGGCCGGCCAGGAGTCCGTTCCACGGAAAACGGTGCAGAACGATCTGGCCCACGGGCGCGGACGACGTCGCCGTGACCTGGTACTCGCCGGTCCACGTCGTGGGCGACGCAACGCGACTGGCAGCCACACCGTTCACCAACAGGTCGAAGGCGCTGGCGGGCGCCAGGCCGGCGATCACGTCCCCGCCCGGCGCCAGTGGCCCGGCGACCCCGAGTGTGCTCAGCACCGGCGTCAACGAGCCGCTCGACGTGCGCTGGCTCACGACACCGTGGAACAACGAGTTGGCGAAGACCTCCACGGACGTGGTCTGGAGCTCGAGCGACAGGTCGGTCTGACGCGTGAGAGCTTCGACGAGGTCCACCGGCACGGCCCGCAGCGGGACCTGCTGGACCCCCGCGACCTCGGGTGCGGCCGAGTTCATCACGACAATCGACGACACGCCCGCCGACGCCAGCAGTTGGCCGAGGTGCACCGTGCCACCTTCCAACGCGAGTCGCACGTCGCGCACGAGAGCGACGCCCGCCCCCGCGCCCGGGGGCGTGAACAGGGTTCCCCCGCCCGGCAGGCCGTCGGTCGACGTCGCCGCGTCGAGCCCCGGTGCGACCGACCAACCGGCGAGTGGCGCCACCGAGGGATCGGCCAGCCACAGCACCCGGTAGCCGCCGGTGTCCGTCGGCGCGAGGGCCGACAGCGACTCGGCCGCACTCGTCGTGGGCAGGTCAAAGCGACCCGAAGAGAGGTTGGTGAGAAAGGGGATGGCCGCCACGGCCAGAGTCACCACCACCATCGCGGCCGCCACCTGGCGCCACCCGAAGCCGGCGCTGCGCAGATCGAGCTCCACCGCGCTCACGCCGAGCCCGATGATGACCGCCAGCGCCGTGACGTAGAGGGCCAGCAGCACGTCCAGGTCCGGGCTGAAGGATCCCGTCCAGTGTCGCGCGACCAGCGCCGCGAGGACCAGGGTCAGCACGGCGACGCTGGCTGCCTTGGTGGCGATGCGTCGCCGCTCGCCCCGACAGATCGCCAGAGAGAGCACCGCCGTGGCGGGCAATACGAAGCCGCTCCACCCGGCGCCGAAGGAGCCGTCGGCCCCGCGCGCCAGGAGAGAAAAGCCCGGCGCGGACCACGGACCGCGCGCGGTCCCGAAAACGCCGAGCGCGCTACGCCCCGCCAAGGCGACGTCCAACGTCATCGGCGCGAGGAGCACTGCCACGCCGCCCACCATCACCGCGAGTAGGCGCAGCGGTCGGCCCAGGGTCTCGTCGGGATCACGCTCGATCACCCGAGCCAGCGCCACGCCGGCGATCACGAGCGCGACGGCCACCAGCGTGGCGGGCGCCATCGCGCACACCAGCGCAATGAGGAGCAGCGCAACGGTGCGCTGGCCCGACGCCGTGGCGCGCCAGCCGCGGCGTCCGAACGGCACCCGTTCGCGGTAGGGCGTCGCGGGGAATCCGGGGACCGCCATCAGTTCGAAGACGCGGCGCACGATGAACGGAAGACCCGCGACCGCCGCCAGCACGTCGAGGCGCCCTTGGGCGATCATGTTCACTCCCAGCGGCATCGCCAGGTACGCCGCGCTCGCGACGACGCGGGCGCGATTCGAGACCCGGCCCTTGAGTAGTCGTGCCACGCCAATCGCCCCGAGGGGTGCGGCGCCGAGCAGCGCCAAGCGCGGCAGGACACCCATGCGGCCGACCACGAAGGTTCCGGCGAAGGCGAGCACGCCGTATCCGGGCATCGCGGGCAGGCCCGTGCCCACCCCGTTGGTCGACCACGACGCGAAGAAGTGACGCCAGGTCGTCCACCACGAGTCGAGCGGCGCGAGACGGCCGATCAGGGGCAGGTGCATGGCGACGAGGTTGCGTCCCCCGATCAGCCACAGGACCGCGACGGTGATGATCGCGGTCGCCTGGGACCGAAAGCTGGTCAGGAAGCGAGTGGGACGTCGATGTTCCAGACCATCGCCCGCGGAGATGTCGTCGAACTCCTCGCTCTCGGAAAAGGCCGCGCCGAAGCCCACACCGGCGTCGATGTCCTCTTCGACCGTCACCTCGGGTTCGGCCTCGGGCAGGATTCCCCGGGCGCGGTCGAGTCCCTCTCGCACCAACAGCACGACGAAGCGCTTCAGCCGGTGGGCCCCTCCGACCTGGAGCCGGTGCAGCTGGACGTCCGAGAGCACGCGGAGCGCCGTGCGCTGTCGTCGCCGTTCGACGATGCGTCGCCGGTGGGTGAGCAACCAGCGCCACGACCCGACGATGGCGCCCGCACGATCGGTGTCGCGGCCCACCATCGCCACCGCGAACTCCATCGCGTCCATCACCATCAACGTGAGCAGGGTCACCAGCGAGTAGCGCCGTCCCCAGCCGGTGGCCACGACCAGCAGTTGGTGGCGACGCTGGAGGTCCTGACGACTGGCGCGCCGGGTCCCGACGGCCGTCACGGGTCGCTCGCCGGTTGCGATGGTCTCGCGGTGCGCCACCCGGGCTGACGGTGCCACGATCACCCGGGCGCCCGCGACCTGCGCGCGCCAGCACAGGTCGAGGTCCTCGCCCAGCGCCGTGATCATCGGGTCGAAGCCGCGCAGTGTGGCGAAGAGGTCGGCGCGCACCAGCGTGACGCCTCCGGGGGCCACGAAGACATCTCGCTCGAGGTCCTGCTGGCCGTGGTCGATCTCGCCGGGTTGGATCCGTTCCTGGACCACCCCGAAGCGGTCGCAGGTCTGACCCACGTGGATCAGGACCAACGGGTCGTCGTAGGAGACGACCTTGGGCGACACGACGCCGGCGTTCGCACGAAAGGCCGCCTCGACCATCAGGTGCACGGCGTCCGAGTCGAGTCGCACGTCGTCGTGGCAGAACAGGAAGAACGCGGATCCCTCGACCATCAGGGTCGCCTCGTTGCAGGCCGCCGCGAAGCCGCGGTTCTCCTCCAGCACTCGCACGAAGGCCAGGGGCGCGACGGCCGCCACCCGGGCGTTGACCTGGTCGGTGTCGCCGTTGGCGACCACCAGGAGGCTCAGCTCCGGGTAGTCCTGGGCCACCAGGGACGCCAGCGTGGCGTCCAGACCCGGCCCAGGTCCAGTGGTGACGACGACGGCGACGACCGCCGGAGCGCGAGAGTCCATGAGCCCCACAAGGCTACTCAGGCGCTTTCGCGCCCCCGAGCCCCCGAGCGACGAGGTCGTACACCACGTCGTGCAGCGACGTGGTCCAGTTGATCCTTGGTTCCCAACCCGTGGCGTCGTGCAGTTTGCGCGCACTCCCGCGTAGCACCGGGATCTCCACCGGTCGGCTGAGGGCGGGATCGGCCACCAGACGGGTGCCCGGATTGATCAGGTCGACGAGCGTGGCCGCGACCTCGGTCAACAAGACGTCGCGGCCCGACGCCACGTTGTAGACCTCGCCCCGGCGACCATGTTCGGCCACCAGCCGGTAGGCCCGCACCACGTCGCGCACGTCGCTGAAGTCCCGGCGCGCCGATAGGTCACCTACCGAGATCTCGCTCGCACCCGAGGCCTTCGCGGCGAGGAGGCGGCTGGCGAGCGCCGGCACGACGAAGGACGTCGACTGACCCGGTCCGACGTGATTGAAGGGGCGTACCACGACTACGCGCTGGCCCAAGGTGCGCGCCGCGTCGAGTGCGACCAGCTCGGCCTCGCGCTTGGAGCGCGCGTAGGGGCTCACGGGCGAGACCGGGTGGTCTTCGCGCAGCGGAAGATCCGCTTCGCCGACGACGCCGTAGACATCGGCCGAACTCACGACCACCACCAGGGCGCTGCGCTCGTCACGCGCGGCGCTGAGCACGTTGGCGGTGCCCGCGACGTTGACGCGCCACGTCTCGTCCGGATCGGTCCACGACGCGCCGACGTGGGTCAGCGCGGCCAGGTGGAAGATCACGTCGGGCGCCGCAGCGCGCACCTGGCGAGCGACGGCGTCGCGGTCGGTCACGTCGCACTCGCGGTCAAATCCCGACACGTCGTCGCCACTCGCGACCAGGTGCTCAGTCAGGTGGCGACCGACGAAGCCGTCGGACCCAGTCACGAGGGCGCGGATCACGTGGCGAGAGCTCGCTCGTACGCCTCGAGGTGGCGTGTCATCATCGCGTCCCAGGTGAACTGCGCAGCGCGGGCGCGACCCCGCTCGCGCGCGGGCGCATCGGGGCCGGCGCGCACGACGACATCCAGGACCCGGGCGAGGTCCTCGGCGTCGCCCGCGCGCGCCAGCGATGCCGTGCCCGCGGCGACTTCGGCCATCACCGTGTCGGCGGTGGTGACGACCGACGCGCCGCAGGCCAGCGCCTCGAGCACCGGCAGCCCAAAACCCTCGCCGCGCGAGGGATAGGTGACCGCGGTGGCCGAACGCATCAGCGGTGCCAGCAGGCCTTCATCGACGAAACCGAGTCGGCGCACGCGTGAGCCCTCCGGATGCTCACGCAACTGTCGGTCCACCTCGCCCATTCCCCACCCGGCCTGGCCGACCAGCCACAGTTCAAGGCCGGGGTGTTGGGCCGCGACGTCGACGAAGGCGCGCAACAGGACGTCGAGACCCTTTCGCGGCTCGAACGTGCCGACGAAGAGCAGGTAGGCGACGTCCAGTGGCAGTCCCGCGCGCGAGAGGGCGTCGCGGTCGCCGCCTGAGTCAAGACTGAACCTCTCCAGGTCGACGCCCAGAGGCGCGACGACGACCGGGACGTGGCTCGGAACGAGTCGATCGAGCTCGTGCGCCGTGGTCTCGCTCACGCTGATCAGCACGCGCGCGTGACGGGCGGCGTAGGTGATGGCGCGGGTGAAGAAGGCCACCTTGGAACGCTCGTGCCACTCGGGGTGAGTGAAGTAGGTGAGGTCGTGAATCGTCACGACCGCGGGCGTTGATCCGCGACGGGGCATCGTGTAGTGAGGTCCGTGCCATACGTCGGCGTCACGCGCGACGCGGCTCGTGCCCACTGCCCAGGCCTCGTAGGCCAAGCGCACCGCGCGCGCCGACGGGACGACGGCCGCGAGTGCGGCGTCCGGACACCACTCGGTCCAGCGCGCGGCGTCGTTGCGACGCGCGACCAGCGTGGGACTCACTCCGGAGGACGCCAGGCGCTGAGCGAGCTCGACGACGTAGCGTCCGGCGCCGGCCACGCGCATCGGCACCGCCGAGACATCCAGGGCGACCCTCATCGCCACCCCTCGAGGTGGTCGAGCGCGCACTGGCGCCACGTGAGGTGCGCTACGGACGCGCGTCGTCGCGCGCGCGCGGCGTCGTCATCGGACATCTCGAGGGCCCGCGTGAGACCCTCGGCCACGGACGCCACGTCACTGGCGTCGACGAGGACGACCTCCGGGTTCTGCGCGACGCTGGGCGTCACGGCCGAGGCCACCACCCGGGTGCCGGTGGCCAGTGCCTCCACCGGCGGGAGGCCCCACCCCTCGGCGCGCGGCACGTAGGCCACGACCGCGGCGTCACGGTAGAACGCACGAAGCATCGCGCGGTCGACCGTCCCCAGCACGGTGGCGTCGCCGGTGTCGACGGCGCCCCACCCGCCCGGTCCGACCAGCACCAGCGCGCCCAACGCCGGCTCACACGCGCGAGCCATCCGGTGCGCGGCCACCAACGTCGTCAGGTTCTTGCGCGGTTCGCGGGTGCCGGCGTACAGCGTGTAAGGACCCACCACCCCGTGAGACGACAGCTGGTCGCGAACCTGTTCGTGCGACGCGCCAATCACGTCGTGCGCCACGCCGAGGCGAACCCGCACGAGACGCGAATGAGCGAATCCCTCCGACACCAGACGCTCCGCCAACAGCGGCGACGTCGTGAAGACGCGCACGTCCTCGCGTCGCGCGAGCATCCGGAGGCGCGCTTCGTGGAACCTCGCTCCGGCTCTGGTGGTCGCCGTCGGTTCGTCACGCCACAACAGGTCGTGCAGGGCGACGCTATGCAGCGCCCGGGCAGCGCCTCCCGCGAAGGGACCGGCCACGGTCGTCGCGTGCACGACATCCGCGCCACGCGGCACCCCGAGCGGCCACCTCGCCCACGCATGGGTCAAGACGCTCAGCGAGAGTCCGGCCGAGACGCGACGCAGTGCGAGGTCTTCAACGCCGGACGGCGCTGGACCTCGCGGGGTGAGCCCCACGATCTCGAAGGACGGATCGTCGAGCGCGGCCAGCCCAGCCACCAGCCCGCGCACGTAGGTCGCGATGCCGCCCGGTGAAGGTCGATAGAGCTGTTCGACACTGATCGCCAGGACGCGTCTCACCTCGGCCAGCCTCGCACGACCTCGCGGTACAGGTCCGCGTAGGAACGGGCCGCGGTCGCCGGCGAGAAATCCACCGCGCGGGCCACGCCGGCCGCGACCATGATCGAGCGACGCGCCTCGTTGGACCACACGTCCGCCAGATTGGTGAGCCATCCCTCGTCGTCGGCGACGAGCGTCGCCGCGCCACTGAGCAGCTCACGGTTGATCCGGGTGGAGCGCGCGATGGTGGGCACGCGCGCGGCGAGCGCGGCGACCGCGAAGGAGGGAAACCGCGCGCCGTCGGAGATGTGCAGCACCACCCGTGCATCACCCAGCGCGGCTCGGGCCTCGTCGCGGGGCCGCAAGGTCACGTTGACCGCGCTCGCGCGCACCCTCTGGCGCGCCTGCGCGCTCGCGACGGCGACGAGCCGCGCGCCGCATGACCGCGCGAAGCGCTCAAGCTCGGGTGCCAAGACCAAGAATCGGTCGACGAGTCCCGTGACGTTGACGACGAGGTCGCGCCCGTCAATCGTGGGAGCGACCAGCGGGACGGCGGGAGGAACGACCACGACCTGACTCCGACGCGACCCCAGAACCGCCAAGACCTCGTGGCTGGCCGTGCGCGTCGACGCCACCAGGACCGCGCCGCGCGCCGCGGCCCGGCGCAGAGCGGCCACGCGTTGGACGATGCGCGTCTCGCCCCGCAGCGCGCGCAGGTCGTCGACCGACACGACGAGCGGCGTCGTGCGCGTGGGCGGTGTCGCCAGTCCGGCCACGTGGATCACATCCAGCGGTGGGAGCAGGGCGTCCACGGGGCGGCCAAGGCTGCGCCGCCACAGCGGAGCCCACAGGGCGCGGCCCGCGAGTCGCTGTTCGCCGTCCGACGGTGAGCCCAACGTGCGGAACCGCACCAGTTCCAACCCGGGGCTAGCCGCGAGGGCGTCGGCAAGGTCGGTCATCGAATCGCCGAGCGACTCAAGCGAACCGTCAAGGTCAAGTCCGACCCGAAGTGCGGCCTCGGCACTCACCCGTCGAGCGCGCGCCGGCGCACTGCGCTGGTCCACCGGGGCCACAGGTCCGCGGCCCAGCGCCCAAAGGGCTGCGTTGACGTCGCCACGACCCCGAGCTGGTCGCGCGCGTTCATGAGAGCGAGGGCTCCGCTCTGGCCGAAGTGCCCAAAACTCTCGGGGGGCCAGTCCCCCATCCAGTGGCGCTTGTGGCCGGCGACCTCGGGACCTAGTCCCCACGGGCAGGGCGTAAAGCGTCCAAAGCCGGGCACGACTCCGTCGAGGTCCGGTCGATAGGGCGCGATCATTCGGTCACGGGTGGCGACCGCGACGCCGTCGGGCCGCAGCCAGGCGACGGCGAGCGTGGCCAGCTCGCGCGTCGAGCCGACGACCCCCGAGGCCGGTCGATCCTCGAGCCCGGTGGTCACCATGCCCAAAGGTGCAAAGACCCGCTGGTCCAACCACGACGCCGCATCACGCTCGCCCACCACGGCGGCCACCGCGGTATCGACGCCGACGTTGGAGTAGACACGTCGCGTCCCGATTGGTGAGACCGGGTCACCGTCCTCTAGGCCCAGGCCCGAGCTGTGGCTCAGCAGATCGGCGATCGTCGCGCCGCGAGGTCCGACGCTCTCGTTGAAGTCGTGCAGTCCCCAATCGTGTTCCACCCCGAAGGCGAGGGCCACGGCCAACTTGGACACCGATGCCCAGGCTCGACGTTTGTCGAGGTCACCGGCCTCTTCACGGGACTCGACGATTCCGTCGCGCAGTTGGAACACCATCGCGCTGGAGCCGGCCGGCCAGCCGTCCAGGAGGTCGCTCGTCACAACACCCGACTCTACCGACGCACCCCTAGTGTTTCGAAGGTGTTCACGGTCCTGAGCGGCGGCGTTGGCGCCGCGCGCCTCCTTCGCTCACTTCGTCTTGTCGTAGACGACACCCAACTCACCGGCGTGGTCAACGTGGGCGACGACGTCGTCCTGCACGGACTCACCATCTGCCCGGACCTTGACACGATCTGCTACACGCTGGCCGGACTCAACAATGACGAGCTCGGGTGGGGACTCGCCGGCGAGAGCTGGCGGGTCATGGACGAACTTGGCGCACTCGGCGGGGAGTCGTGGTTCCGCCTCGGCGACCGCGACCTCGCCACGCACCTGTATCGAACGCAGCGCCTGGCCGAGGGTGCGACCAAGAGCGGGGTGACCCGCGAGTTGTGCACGAGGTGGGGTGTCGGCGTCGCGCTGATCCCAGTGACCGATGACACCGTGGCCACCGTGTTCGACACCGCCGTCGGGCGACTGAGCTTTCAGGAGTACTTCGTCCAACACCGCCACGACGTCGAGGTCACCGGCGTGACGGTTGAAGGTGTGGAGACGGCCGTCGCAGCGCCGGGGGTGCTGGAGGCGATTGCGCGCGCCGCTCGGGTGGTCATCGCGCCTTCCAACCCAGTGATCTCCATCGAGCCGATCCTCCAGGTGCCCGGCGTGCGCGACGCCCTGGCCGCGCGCCGCGACGACGTAGTCGCGGTCTCACCACTGATCGCGGGCGAGGCGCTCAAAGGTCCGGCGGCACGCCTCATGACCGATCTCGGCTACGCCAGCACCAGTGTGGGGGTTGCCGACCTCTACAAGGGGTTGATCAGCACGATGATCGTCGACGAAGCCGACGCTGACGTCGTCGACGAACTGCGCGCGCGGGACTTGAACGTCATCGTGACCACGACTGTCATGTCCGACGAGGCCAACGCCCGCCGCCTCGCCGCCGCGGTGACCACGTGAGCGCGGTCACACTCACCGCGATCGAGGGAGTTGGCGAGGTTCGCGACGGTGATGAACTGGCGACACTTTTGCTCGACGCCCTGGACCGACAGTCATTGAACCTCGCGCGGCACGACCTGATCGTGGTCACTTCGAAGGTGGTCTCCAAGTCCGAGGGTCGCGTCGTGGCGATCGAGGACACGTCAGAGGCCAAGGTCGCGTTAGTGGAGCGAGAGTCGCGGCGCGTGCTTCGTCGGCGAGGACCGCTGCGCATCACCGAGACCACACACGGTTTCGTAAACGCCAACGCCGGGGTGGATCTATCCAACACCGACGACGGCACGGCGGTCCTCCTGCCCCGAGATCCCGACCGGTCGGCTCGCGCGCTGCGCGGCGAAATCGCGCGGCGCCGCGGCGTGGAGGTCGCCGTCGTCGTCACCGACACGTTCGGACGTCCGTGGCGCCAGGGCGTCACTGACGTGGCCATCGGGGTCGCCGGTTTGCGACCGCTGTTGGACCTACGCGGGA
>Ga0307372_10005292_pt1 | contig 19449 bp, 17 predicted proteins | sample OX1MG_FD_202533 | JGI IMG/M metagenome (GOLD analysis project Ga0307372, IMG submission 202533) | Soil microbial communities from Risofladan, Vaasa, Finland - OX-1 | ecosystem: Environmental > Terrestrial > Soil > Coastal area > Acid sulfate soil | place: Finland: Risofladan, Vaasa | collected...
TCCCGGGATGCGGACGTGGCCCCGGGCGACGCCCGTCAGGTCCGCCGCATGCTCGGTCTCTGACCACCCGCCCCCACTCTCACCCACCGAACGAAACGAGGAGGAACCATGGCCAGGGTAAAGCGCGCTGTCCACGGCCGGAAGCACCACCGGGCCGTACTGGAGAAGGCCCAGGGTTACTACGGAAACAAGAGCCGGAGCTTCCGGGCCGCCAACGAGCAGGTCATGCACTCCATGCAGTACGCCTTCCGGGACCGGCGGGCTCGCAAGGGTGATTTCCGTCAGCTCTGGATCCAGCGCATCAACGCCGCCACGCGCCAGCACGGCCTCTCCTATAGCCGGTTCATCGCCGGCCTGAGGGTGGCCGAGATCGAGGTGGACCGCAAGGTTCTGGCCGACCTGGCCGTCACCGATCCGACGGCATTCGGCCGCCTGGTGGAGTTGGCCCGCTCGGCCGCGCCCTCCGAAGCCACGCCGGCGGCGTCCGCCGCCGGGTCGGAGAGCCCGGTGGCCTCCGAGGCGGCGGCTTCCGCCGCTGAGTGAACGGGTCGGCGGGCCCCGGGAGGAGTCCCGGGGCGACGCCGGCGGTGGCCTTCCCTACCGCCACCAACGCGTTGTCCGACTCCGTCGGCTCCTCACGCGGCGCCGCTCCCGCCTGACCGAGGGTCGCTACGTGGCCGAGGGGGTGACCCTCCTGCGCGAAGCCCTGGGCGCCGGGGTGCCGATCGAGTCCGTTTATGCCGCCCCTGACGCCCCCGCCGACCTACTGGACCGGGCGGCGTCGGCCGGCATCCGGGTGTTCCGGTTGGCCCCCGGCGTCCTCGAGCGGGTGGCGGACACCACCAGCCCCCAGCCGGTGCTGGCCGTGTTGCCCATGCCCACGGCCCGGCTCGAAGACCTGCGCCGCGCCTCTCTCCTCGTGGTCTGTGTCGAGCTCAGGGACCCTGGCAACGCCGGCACACTGATGCGAGCCGCCCGGGCGGCTGGGGCCGACGGGGTGGTCCTCTGCGGCGAATCGGTGGACGCCTTCAACCCGAAGACGGTGCGGGCCTCGGCCGGGGCGGTGTTCCGCCTGCCGGTGGTCCAGGCCGGTCCGGTCCAGGAGGTCATGGGCGAACTGGCCGATTGGGGCATCACCCGGCTGGCGGCGCTGGCCGCAGGAGGGCGGGATCCGTCCGAGGTGGACCTCACCGGTCCCTTCGCCCTGGTGGTCGGAAACGAGGCTCACGGTCTGGATGGGGATGCGCTGGCTACCGTGGAGGAGTCGGTCACCATCCCGATGGCCGCGGATACGGAGTCATTGAACGTTGGCGTGGCAACCGCGGTGATCTGTTTCGAGGCGGCCCGGCAGCGTCGTCGCGCCGGGGGGTCGTCATGAGCTTGTCCATCGAGGACCTGCCGGACGGAGTGCTCGAGCTGGACTCGGCCCGGGTGATCACCGCCGCCAATGCGGCTGTGACCCATCTGACCGGCCATCTGATCGCCGACCTGGTGGGCAGGCCTTGCGCGTTGGCCCTGGCGCCACGCGACGAAGGTGGTAAGGCGCTGTTGGTGGACGACTGGCACAGCTCCGCCCGACTGGCCCGGGTCAGGATCATCCCGGAGCACGACGTGGTCCTGAGTGCGCCGGACGGAACCGACGTGCGCATCTTCGTCACCGGCGCCTACCACCGGGACGCCGCCGGTGCGGTGACGGGGGCGACCCTGATGCTGCGCGACGCCGGCCGCCGCCGGGAGCTGGCCGCGGCCGGGGCCCAGGTGGTCTCCACCGTCAGCCATGAACTGCGCTCCCCGCTGACCTCGGTCAAGGGCTACACCAGTCTGCTCCTCAGCCGCTGGGATCGACTGGGCGATGATGACAAGAAGATGATGCTTGAACAGGTCAACCGGGACGCCGACCGGGTCACCCGCCTCATCACCGAGCTGCTCGACATCAACCGTCTGGCTTCGGGCCGCCTGGTGCTCCGTCGCCAGATGGTGGACCTGCCGAAGCTGGTGCAGTCCGTCCTCGACCAGCTCCAGATGGAGCACGAGGACATGGAGGTGACGGTCGACTTCAGCAAAAATCTCCCCAGCGTCTATGCGGATCCGGACAAGCTGGTCCAAGTGGTGACCAATCTGGTGGAGAACGCCTGCAAGTACGCCTCACCCAAGGGCCTGCACGTGGTCGGCCGGGCGTCGGACTCCGATGTGACCATCGAAGTCATCGACCAGGGCGAGGGGATCCCGGCCGAGGATCTCCCCAAGGTGTTCAACCGTTTTTTCCGTCGGGCGGAGGGAAAGCCCACCGGCTCCGGGTTGGGCCTGTGGATCAGCCGGGGCCTGGTCACCGCCCACGGCGGGCGCCTCACCGTCGCCTCGGTGGTGGGCGAGGGCACGACCTTCCGGTTCAGCCTGCCCCTGTCCGCCTTCCAAGACGCCCACGCCCCATGACCGGATCCGAGGCCCGGTCGGGCACCACCGACGCGGGGGATACCCGCCCGTCGGTAAACCAGCGGGAGGAGGCGGCCCGGATCGTGGCCGGGGGCCTGGAGGCGGTCTCGGCCGCCGGCTCCCTGGAGGAACTCCGGTCCCTGCAGACCGAGTTGGTGGGCAAGCGCTCGGCCCTGGCCGGCCTGGGCCGGACCCTGGGCGGGTTGGAGCCCGAGGCCCGCCGGGTCCTCGGCGCCGAGCTGCAGGATGCCCGCGCCCGGTTGGAAGAGGCCATCGGGGCCCGCCTCAGCGGGTTGGAGCAGTCGGAGCGGGCCGCTGCCCTCGAGTCCGACCGCCTGGATCTGACCGAGGTCATGGGGGACTCGAGCCGGGGCCACCTCCATCTGCTCACCCAGACCCGCGACGAGCTCGAGGACGTCTTCATCGGCATGGGCTATCGGGTGGCCGAGGGTCCCGAGGTTGAGGACGACTGGCACAACTTCGAGGCCCTGAATCTTCCGGCCGCCCACCCCGCCCGGGGAATGTGGGACACGCTCTACCTCGACCAGGGCGACACCGAGTCCATCCTGTTGCGCACCCACACCTCCCCCGTGCAGATCCGGGTGATGGAGACCCAGGCGCCGCCCATCTACATCATCGCCCCGGGCCGGGTGTTCCGCCGCGACACTCCCGATGCCAGGCATCTGTCGACCTTCCACCAGATCGAGGGCCTGGTCATCGACCGGGGCATCACGCTCGGGGACCTGGCCGGCACCATCGAGTCGTTCACCTCCGCTTATTTCGGACCGGGCATGCACTCCCGCCTGCGCCCGTCCTACTTCCCTTTCACCGAGCCGTCGGGGGAGTTCGAGGTCACCTGTCCCATCTGTGCCGGTGGGGGCTGTCGCACCTGCACCGGGACGGGCTGGATCGAACTCGGCGGCTGCGGGATGGTGCATCCCAACGTGCTGGGTGCGGTCGGCCTCGACCCCGAGGAGTGGTCCGGCTTCGCCTTCGGTTTCGGCATCGACCGCTGCGCCCAGGTGCGCCACCAGGTGCCGGACATGCGGGTCTTCCTCGACAACGACCTCCGACTCCTGACCCAGTTCTGAGGCGAGCATGCGGACACCTCTCTCCTGGCTGCGCGACTTCGCGCCGATCGACGCCGACGTCGAGCGCCTGACCGAGCTGCTCAACGAGCTCGGCCTGGTGGTCGACGGGGTGAGCCGGGTCGGGGAGGGCCTCGACGGCGTGGTGGTGGCCCGGGTGGAGGAGATCCAGGCCATCGAAGGCGCCGATCGCATCCGGGCCGTAGTGGTGGACGTGGGCGGCACACCCACCCATGTGGTGTGCGGGGCCTGGAACTTCGCGGTCGGAGATCTCGTGCCCCTGGCCACGGTGGGCACGGTGCTGCCGGGCGCCGACTTCGCCATCGCCCGGCGCAAGATGCGCGGCGTGGAGTCCAACGGGATGCTCTGTTCGGGGGCCGAGTTGGGCCTGTCGGCCGACCACGGCGGCATCCTCGTCCTGCCCGAGGGGCTGGAGACCGGAGCGGCTCTCACCGAGGCCATCGGATTGGCTCCCGATGTCGTCTTCGATCTCGACATAACCCCCAACCGCCCGGATGCCATGAGCGTGGCCGGTGTGGCCAGGGACCTGGCCGGAGCCATGCGGATTCCCTTTGCCGTGCCCGACCGGCCGGCGCCGGCCCTACGCGCGGATGGCCCAGGGGCGCCGCCGGCCGGGGCCGGACGGGAGACAGCCGGTGACCGCGACCCGGTCACGGGGGCCCGGGTCGCCACCGAGGACGCGTCGCTGTGCCCGCTCTTCACCGCCCGGATAGTCGAGGGTCTGACCGTCGGGACGTCACCGGCCTGGCTCACGACCCGGCTGACCCTGGCCGGCATGCGCCCGATCAACTCGGTGGTGGATGCCTCCAACTACGTGATGCTGGAGCTGGGTCAGCCCACCCACCCCTATGACCTCGACCTATTGGCCGGTCCGGCCCTGGAGGCCCGGGCCGCCCGGGAGGGCGAGGTGCTCAGGACCCTGGACGGGGTGGAGCGGGTGCTGGGACTCGGGGAGCATCCCGACTGCGTGATAACCGACGGGGACGATCGGGTGGTGGGCATCGGCGGCGTCATGGGCGGCCAGTCGTCCGAGATTTCGGAAGGGACCACCCGGGTGCTGGTGGAAGCCGCCTACTTCGCCCCGATGGCGGTGGCCCGCACCTCCAAGCGCCTGGGTCTGCGCAGCGAAGCCTCGGCCCGCTTCGAGCGGGGGACGGATCCGGACATCGCCGCTCTCTGCGCCGACCGGGTGGCGGCGTTGGCCGCCGGGTCCGGGGGCGGAGCGAACCTGGGCGCGGGGCTGTCCACGGGTCACGCCCCGCCTCACAGTCGCATCTATCTGCGCACGGCGCGGCTCAACGCCTTGTTGGGCACCGACCTTGGCGACGCCGTCGTGCATGGGCACCTGGAGCGGATCGGCTTCGGCGTGAGTGTGTCGTCCCCGGGCGAGGCGGAGGTGGAAGTCCCCGGTTGGCGCCCCGATGTCAGCGCTGAAGTCGACCTGGTCGAGGAGGTGGCCCGTCACCACGGCTATGCCCGGGTGGCTCGGACCGTGCCCACCACCACCCAGGTCGGTTTGCTCAGCTCCTACCAACGGGGTCGCCGTCATCTTCGCCAGGTGATGGCCGGCGCCGGGCTGGTCGAGGCGTGGACCCCGACGCTGCTCGGTCCGGATGACCATGGCCTGGTCGGGCGCGGTGAGGAGGCCAAGGGCCTGTCCCTGACCAACCCGATGTCGCGGGAGGAGTCCGAGCTGCGCCGGACCATGATGCCGGGCCTGCTCCGCGCCGTCCGGTTCAACGTCGGCCACCGCAACGAGAACATCCGACTCTTCGAGGTCGGCAAGGTCTTCGCTCCTCCGCCGGCCGGGCGGGGCCTGCCCGAGGAGGGCGAGCAGTTGGCCGCCGTGCTGGCCGGGCCGGGTGACGACGCCACAGCCGCCGTGCGGCTCTGGCGCACCCTGGCCGACGGGCTGCGCCTGCAGGACCCGGGCGTCCGGTCGGCCACGCCCCCGGGCCTGCATCCCACCCGCTCCGGAGAGCTGGTAGCCGGGACCGCGGTGGTGGGAGTGATCGGGGAGGTCGATCCGGCGGTGGCGGCCGCCTTCGACCTGGAGGGTCGTCTGGGCTGGCTGCAGGTCGATCTCGAGGCCCTGGCCGCCGCCGACCGGTTACCGACTGCCGTGGCCGATGTGTCGAGTTATCCGTCCTCGGATGTCGACCTGGCCTTCGTTGTTGACGAGTCCGTTCCCGCCGCCGAGGTGGAGTCCACTCTGCGCCGGGCCGCGGGCGAGCTGCTGATCGGGCTGCGGCTCTTCGACGTGTTCCGGGACCAGGCGCTGCTGGGCGCGGGCCGGCGCAGCCTGGCCTGGCGCCTCCGCTTCTGCGCGCTGGACCACACCCTGACCGACGGCGAATTGGCCGCCGTTCGCCAGACCTGCGTGGACGCCGTTCAGTCGGCCCACCCCGCCGTTCTGAGAGGCTGAGCTTCTCCCAGGGGCTGACAACGGGGCGGCCGGCCCTCGTCTCATCCCTGGGACTTCCAATCATCTGCGTGACCTCCAAAAAACTGCCTGCATGATTATGCAAGGCCGTGTATGGTGAGTGGGTGGACGTCGGGATAGTCGGAGCACCGGGCTACACCGGGGCGGAGTTGCTACGGATGCTCAACGAGCACCCGTCGCTCAAGGTGACCGTGGCCACGGCGGACAGCCACGCCGGGCATCGGGCCGCCGAGCTCTACCCGAGCCTGGCCGCCGCTTATCCCGACCTCGTCTACTCGGCCACTGACGTGGAGCGGCTCGACGGTCTGGACCTGGTCTTTCTGGCTATGCCCCACGGCCAGTCCCAGACCCTGGTCCCCGAGCTGATCGGTCGGGTAGGTCATCTGGTGGATCTGGCCGCCGACTTCCGGCTCAGGGACGCCGCCCTCTATCCAACCTGGTACGGAGCCGAGCACCAAGCCCCCGAGCTTTTGGAGCGCTTCGTCTTCGGGATCCCCGAGCTCTTCCGGCCCGAGCTGATCGGGGCGCCGCTGGTGGCGGCGGCGGGCTGTTATGTCACCGCCGCCTCCCTGGCCCTGGCCCCCTTTGTGAGGGCCGGGGCGGTGGAGACGACCGGGATCATCGTGGATGCGGCCAGCGGGACATCCGGATCGGGCCGGGGCCTGCGGGATTCCATGCACTTCGCCCACGTGGACGGGGACTTCAGCGCCTACGGGCTGCTCGATCACCGGCATACCCCCGAGATCGAACAGGCCATCGGGGCCCAGGTCCTTTTCACCCCCCACCTGGCCCCTATGACCAGAGGGATCCTGGCCACCTGTTACGCCCGTCCGGTCGGGATCTCCTCGACCGATGAGGCCGTCGGGCTGCTCCGGGCCGCCTACGACGCCGAGCCCTTCCTGGTGGTGACCGAGGCCTCTCCCGGGACCAAGGCGACCTTCGGGTCCAACTGCGCCCATGTGACCGCTCGGGTCGACCCGCGCACCGGATGGCTGGTGGTGCTCTGCGCCCTTGACAATCTGGTCAAAGGTGCCTCCGGTCAGGCTCTCCAGTGCGCCAACCTCGCCCTCGGCCTGCCCGAGGCCGCCGGGCTTCCGATGGCGGCGGTCTACCCGTGAGTGTGACCAGACCGGCCGGCTTCCGGGCGGCCGGGGTGGCCATCGGGATCAAGGACAACGCCGTGCCCGACCTGGCCCTGGTCGGCACTGAGGACGGACAGCCGGTGGCCGCCGCCGGGGTCTTCACCTCCAACCTGGCCGCCGCCGCGCCGGTGCAGGTCAGCCGGGAACACCTGGCCGCCACCGCCGGGCGGGCGGCGGCGGTGATCTTGAACAGCGGAAACGCCAACGCCGCCACCGGGGAGACCGGCCGGCGCGATGCCCGGCGGATGGCTGAGCTCACCGCCGTCGGTCTGGGCTGTGCGCCCGAGGAGGTGCTGGTCTGTTCCACCGGGCTGATCGGGTTCTACCTGCCCGCCGAGTGCCTGGAGACGGGGGTCCCGACCGCCATCGGGGCGCTGGCGGCTTCCGAGGAGGCCGGGTTGGCTGCCGCCCGGGCCATCATGACCACCGACACCCGGATGAAGACCACCGACATCGACGGGGGTGGGTTCCGCATAGGGGGGATGGCCAAGGGGGCGGCCATGCTGGCCCCGAATATGGCGACCATGCTGGCCGTGCTCACCACCGACGTCGAGGTCGAGCCGGGCCCGCTGCTCAGCGCACTGCGCCGGGCGGTGGCCGGCTCGTTCAACGAGATGACTCTGGACGGTGCCACCTCCACCAACGACACCGTTGTGGTCCTGGCCTCGGGCCGGGCCGGGCCGGCGCCGATCGCCCGCCTGGAAGAGGCGCTCGGCCGGGCCTGCGAAGACCTGGCCTCCCAGATGGCCGCCGACGCCGAGGGGGGCACCCGGGTGGCGACCATCCGGGTCACGGGCGCCGCCAGCCAGGCCGAGGCTGCCGCCGGGGCGCGGAAGGTGGCCGAGAGCCAACTGGTCCAGTGCTCCCTACACGGCGGTGACCCTTACTGGGGGCGGATAGTGAGCGAGCTGGGCTCGGCCGGCATCGGCTTCGACATCGACCGGGTCTCGGTGGCCTATGGCGGCGTGGTCGTCTGCCGTGAGGGGGTGGCGGTGGAACACAACCGGGAGTCGGTCAACGCCCATCTGCAGAGCATCAAGGTGGAAGTGTCGGCTGACCTCGGCCTGGGCCCGGGAGAGGCCCGGGTGGTGACCCGGGATCTGACCGCGGCCTACATAACCGAAAACGAGCGGACCTCATGAGCGCGGTGACCACCCCGGACATCACCGCCGCCGTGCTGGCCGAGGCCCTGCCCTACATCCGCCGCTTCTGGGGTCGGGTGGTGGTCGTCAAGTACGGCGGCAACGCCATGGAAGACGCGGAGTCCCTATCGCACTTCGCCGAGGACATCGCCCTCATGCGCTCGGTCGGGCTCCACCCCGTGGTGGTCCACGGCGGTGGCCCCCAGATCGGTGAGCTGATGGCCCGGCTGGGCAAGACACCGGAGTTCCGGGACGGCTTGCGGGTGACCGATGCCGACACCCTGGACATTGCCCGGATGGTGCTGGTGGGCAAGGTCAACCGCGACCTCGTGGGAGCCATCAACGTCCACGCTCCCATAGCGGTAGGGCTGTCGGGAGAGGACGCCGGCCTCATCCGGGCCACCATCCGCCAAGCCGACCTCGGTTTCGTGGGCGACGTCGAGGCGGTGGACGCCACCATCCTGCACAAGCTGTTGGCCCAGGAGCTCATACCGGTGGTGGCCACCATCGCTTCGGACCGCTCCGGCCAGGCCTACAACATCAACGCCGACACCGCCGCCGCCGAGGTGGCCGCCGCCCTCGGCGCCGAGAAGCTCGTCTATCTGACCAACGTCAAAGGCGTGCTGACCGACCTGAACGACCCCGAAAGCCTGGTGGCGCGGATGACGGTGGAAGAAGCGGAGAAGATGATGTCCGACGGGACCCTGAGTGGAGGCATGATCCCCAAGGTGGAAGCCTGCGTCACCGCCGTGCGCCACGGGGTCAACCGGGCCCACATCCTCGACGGGCGTGTTCCCCACGCTCTGCTGCTGGAGTTCTTCACCGACCGGGGCGTCGGCACGATGGTGGAGCCATGAGCACGGGCCCGATGTCCGGGGGCGAGCTGCCGACCACCGGGGGGCCGACCACCGCTGCCTCGACCACCGGGGCTTACTGGCCGCTCATGCCGTACCCCAAGCCGGCCGTCACCTTCGTGCGAGGTTCAGGCACCGAGTTGTGGGACGACCAGGGCCGGCGCTACCTGGACTTCCTGGCCGGCATAGCCGTCTGCTCGCTGGGACACTCGCACCCGAAAGTGGCCGAGGCCGTGTGCGCCCAGGCCGGCAAGCTCCAGCACGTCTCCAACCTGTTCGGCAACGAGCTCGCCCCCAGGCTGGCTGAGGAGCTCGACACCCTGATCGGGGACGGCACCCGGGCCGGGGGGAAGGTCTTCTTCTCCAATTCGGGGGCGGAGGCCAACGAGTGCGCCATCAAGCTGGCCCGCCGGTGGGGCGGACACGGGCGCTACGTGGTCATCAGCGCCTACGGCTCGTTCCACGGCCGGACCCTGGCCACTCTGCACGCCACCGGTCAGCCGGCCAAACACGAGATCTTCCAGCCCCTGCCGGAGGGCTTCCGCCACGTGGCCTGGGCGGAGCCCGAGGCCCTCATCGACGCCATCGACCCGTCGACGGCGGCGGTGCTGTTGGAACCGGTGCAGGGAGAAAGCGGGGTCAATCCGGCTCCGCCCGGATACCTGGCCGCGGTGCGAAAACTCTGCGATGAGCGGGGCGTGCTGCTCATCCTCGATGAGGTGCAGACCGGCCTGGGCCGAACCGGGCGCTGGTTCGGCTTCCACCACGACGACGTGAAGCCCGACATCGTGACCATGGCCAAAGCCCTCGGCAACGGAATGCCGATCGGGGCCTGCTGGGCCCGCCGGGAGGTGGCCGACGCCCTGTTGCCCGGAGAGCACGCCACCACCTTTGGCGGCCAGCCCCTGGCCACTTCGGCCGCCCTGGCCACCCTGGCCGTCATGCGGGAAGAGGACATCCCGGCCCGGGCGGCCCGGCTGGGAGGCATCCTGGCCGCCGCCCTGGAGAAGGTCCCGGGTGTGGTCAAGGTCCGGGGCCGGGGTCTGCTGCTGGCGGCCGTCCTGGCCGAGCCCCGTTCGGCGGAGGTGGCGGCCCAGGCGATGGAGAACGGACTGGTGGTCAATGCCGTCGCTCCCGACGCCATCCGGCTGGCTCCGCCCCTCCTCGTGACCGAGGAGGAGATCGATGAGGCCGTCGGTCTGCTGGCCGCAGCCATTTTTTCGACCAATGGTGGAACCGGCTCTCCGACCCATGTTCCAACGGACAGGGAGGACAAACCATGACCAGGCACTTCCTGGAAGTCGATGACCTGAGCCGCCCGGAACTGGCCGAGGTCTTGGACCTGGCGGCGCAGCGCGACTACCCCCAACTGCTGGCCCGCCAGGGTGTGGCCCTGCTCTTCGAGAAGCCATCGGCCCGGACCCGCAACTCCACCGAGGTGGCCGTCTTCCAGCTCGGTGGCCACCCGGTCACCATCCGGGGGGAGGAGGTCGGCCTCGACACCCGGGAGCCGGCCGAGGACGTGGCCCGGGTACTGGCCTGCTACCACGCCGCCATCGGCGGCCGGGTGATGGACCATCACAGCCTGGAGCGCATGGTGGCCGCCATCGACGGCGCCGGCATGGCCGTTCCCGTGTTCAACCTGCTCTCCGACCTGGCTCATCCCTGCCAGGCGGTGGCCGACGTACTCACCATCAAGGAGGTCCTGGGCGGAACGGAGGGGGTTCACATCGCCTACGTGGGGGACGGGAACAACATGGCCCGCTCCCTGGCCCGGGCCTCCGCCCTGGTGGGCGCCTCCATCACCGTGGCCACTCCCGAGGGCTATGCCCTGCCGGTGTCGGACGTCGAGGCAGTGAGGGCCATCGGCGGGAGCATCGAGGTCACCAGCCAACCGGAAGAGGCCGTCAAGGGCGCCGATGTGGTCTACACGGACGTGTGGACCTCCATGGGCCAGGAAGCCGAAGCCCAGGCCCGCCGGGCCGCCTTCACCGGCTTCATGGTCGACCAGCACCTGATCGATCTGGCATCGCCCGAGGTGGCCGTCATGCACTGCCTGCCCGCCCACCGGGGCGAGGAGATAAGCGCCGAGGTGGTCGACGGACCCCGCAGCGTCGTATGGCAGCAGGCCGCCAACCGCATGCACTCCGTACGGGGCCTCATCGCCTGGCTAGTCACCCACGCCAGGGAGGAGGGAACGGCCGCGGGCGGGGCAGGGGCCCCCGCCCAGGCGGAGGAGGCGGGGCGTAGGGGACCCGCCGGGGATAAGGGAACGGCCGCGGGCGGGGCAGGGGCCCCCGCCCTGGGGGAGGAGGCGGGGCGTAGGGGACCCGCCGGGGATAAGGGAACGGCCGCGGGCGGGGCAGGGGCCCCCGCCCAGGCGGAGGAGGCGGGGCGTAGGGGACCCGCCGGGGAAAAGTAGATGGCCAAGAATCAGAGACAGCACCGGATAAGCCGGATCCTCGAACAGAGTGCCGTGAGCAGCCAGGCCGAACTGGTGGACCTGCTGGCGGCCGAAGGGGTGGTGGCCACCCAGGCCACCGTGTCGCGCGATCTGGAGGATCTGGGGGCAGTCAAGGTCCGGGTCCCGGGCGGGGAGACCGTCTATGCCATCCCGGAGGTGACCAAGGACCGCTTCGCCCCCGAGGACCACTTGCGCCGGGTGCTGGGGGACTGGGTGGTTGAAGTGGCCCATTCCGCCAATCTGGTGGTGGTGCGCACCCCTCCGGGCTCGGCCCATGTGGTCGCCTCGGCTCTGGATCGTTCCGGCTTGGACGGCATGCTCGGAACGGTGGCCGGCGACGACACCATCGTGGTGGTGGCCGCCGAAAAGATGGGCGGCGCCGGCCTGGCGTCCGTACTTTCGTCCCTGGCCGGGCTTTGACCCGGTCCAACCCGGTTGCCGGCCTTCGGCCCGCGGCCCGCTTCCCCAAGGAGATGCAGTGGCAAAACGGGTAGTGCTCGCTTACAGCGGTGGCCTCGACACTTCGGTGGCCGTGCGCTGGTTGATGGAGGAGACCGGCGTCGAGGTGGTGGCGGTGGCCGTCGACGTCGGCCAAGGTGGGGATTTCGACGCCATCCGCCAGCGGGCCCTGGCTGCCGGCGCGGTGGAGGCGGTGGTGGTCGATGCCCGCCGTGAGTTTGCCGAGGACTTCGTCGTCCCCGCTCTGCGGGCCAACGCCAAGTACGAGGGCAAATACCCCTTGGTCTCTGCCCTGTCACGGCCATGCATCGTCAAGCATCTCGTGGCCCAGGCCCGTGAGCATGGCGCCGACGCCGTGTCCCACGGCTGCACGGGCAAGGGCAACGACCAGGTCCGATTTGAGGTCTCGACCCGGGCCCTGGCCCCGGACCTGGAGACGATCGCGCCAGTGCGGACCTGGGGACTGACCCGGGAGCAGTCGATCGAATACGCCGAACGCCACAACATCCCCATCACGGTGACCAAGTCCAGTCCGTACTCCATCGACCAGAACCTGTGGGGCCGGACCATCGAGTGCGGGATCCTCGAGGATCCCTGGGAGCAGCCGCCGGAGGAGGTCTACGAGTTGACCACGCCGACGGCCACCGAGCCCATCGAGATGGTCATCGGTTTCGATCAGGGCGTGCCGGTTTCCATCGACGGGCGCTCCTTGCCTCTCGATGAGCTGATCGGGGAGGTCACCAGGATGGTGGGTTCCTATGGCTGGGGCCGGCTGGACATGATCGAGAACCGCCGGGTCGGCATCAAGAGCCGGGAGGTCTACGAATGCCCGGGCTCACTGGCTCTGTTGATGGCCCATTCCGATCTGGAGGACCTCACCCTCGAGCGCGACCTCTCCCACGAAAAGGCCCGCCTGGAGCCGCGTTACGCCGACCTGGTCTATGACGGCCTGTGGTTCAGTCCGCTCAAAGAAGCGCTGGACGCCTTCGTGGAACGCAGCCAGCAGTTCGTCACCGGTGAGGTTCGGCTGCGCTGTGAGCTGCCCGGCCGTTGCCTGGTGGTGGGGCGGCGGAGCGACGTCGGCCTCTATGACTACTCGCTCGCCACTTACGAGGCGGCCGACGCCTTCAGGCACCAGGACGCCGAGGGCTTCGTCCGCCTGTGGGGTCTGGGTGTGGAGACCTGGGCCGCCCGCCAATCGCGCCGCCGGCCGTGACCCTCTGGCACGGGCGCTTCGGGGACCAGTCCCCGGCTGACGCCCTCATGGCTCTCAACCAGAGTCTGTCCTTCGACCGGCGCCTGGCCGGTGACGACATAGCCGGCTCGCGCGCCCACGTGCGGGGCCTCGGCCGGGTCGGTCTCCTGGAGGCTGGCGAGGTCGAGGCCATCCTCGAGGCTCTCAGCCGGGTGCAGTCGGAGATGGACAGCGGGGAGTTCGCCTTCACCGAGTCCGATGAGGACATCCACACCGCGGTCGAACGTCGGGTCACCGAACTGGCCGGCCCGGCCGGGGCCAAGCTGCACACCGGCCGCAGCCGCAATGACCAGGTGGCCACCGACCTGCGCCTTTGGGCCCGGCGGGAGCTGGCCGGGGTCGGCCGTATGGTGCTCAACCTGCAGCGGACGCTGCTGACCCGGGCCGAGGAGGTGGGGGACGCCTACCTGCCTGGCTACACCCATATGCAACGGGCCCAGCCGGTGCTGCTCGCCCACCATCTGCTGGCCCACGGCTGGGCGCTGTCGCGCGATGTCGACAGGCTCCTCAGCGTCATCACCCACATGGACTACTGCCCGCTCGGGGCCGGGGCCCTGGCCGGTTCGTCCCTGCCCTTGGATCCCGACGGGGTGGCCACCGACCTCGGCTTCAGCACGCGCTTCGAGAACTCACTGGACGCGGTGAGCGACAGGGACTTCGTGGCCGAGGCGCTCTTCAGCACCGCTCTGCTGGCGATCCACCTGTCCCGGATGGGCGAGGAGGCCGTGATCTGGTCCAGCTCGGAGTTCGGCTTCATCGTCCTGGATGACGCCTACGCCACCGGATCTTCCATGCTGCCGCAGAAGAAGAATCCGGATGTGGCCGAGCTGGCCCGGGCCAAGGCGGGGCGGCTGATCGGAAACCTGACCGGCCTGCTGGCCACCCTCAAGGGCCTTCCCCTCTCCTACAACAAGGACCTTCAGGAGGACAAGGAAGCGCTTTTCGACTCCGTGGACCAGATCAGCCTGGTGCTCTCCGCCCTCACCGGGATGTTCGCCACCGCCCGCTTCGATACGGCCCGGATGCGGGTGGCGGCGGATGAGGAGAGCGGAGCGGCGGTGGACCTGGCCGAGTGGCTGGTGCAGGAGGGAATGCCCTTCCGGGAGGCCCACGCTGTGGTCGGGGCCCTGGTCCGGGCTTCCCTGGAACGCCACGTCCCGTTGGCTGAGCTGGTCGAGGCCGATCCCGCCCTCGGATCGGAAGCCAGGAAGCTGCTCGAGCCGGGCGTGGCGGTGACCCGGCGCACATCCCCGGGGGCCGCAGGCCCGGTGGCGGTAGCCGAGCAGCTGATCCGGTTCAGCGCGCGCCTGGCCGTGGACACCGACCGCCTCGGCGGGGAGTGACGACGGCGGTCCGGGGCCGCCGCCTGCCCCGGAGCTTCTACGCCCGCGACGTTCTCGACGTCGCTCCCGAGCTGCTCAACAAGGTGCTCGTCTGCGGAGACCGGGCCGGGCGCATCGTGGAAGTGGAGGCCTACCGGGGGAGGGAGGACCCGGCCTCCCACGCCTATAAGGGGCCCACGGTCCGCAATGCCGCCATGTTCGGCCCGCCCGGTCACCTGTACGTGTACTTCACCTACGGCATGCACTGGTGCGCCAACCTGGTCTGCATGCCGGAGGGCACGGCCCAAGCCGTACTGCTCCGGGCCCTGTCACCCCTGGCGGGACTGGAGCAGATGCGGGCCGCCCGGCCCCGGGCCGGCGCGGACCGGGCGCTCTGCAGCGGCCCGGCCCGGCTATGCCAGGCCCTCGGCATCGATCGCAGCTACGACGGCGCCGATCTGGTCAGGACCGACGGCCGTGGTGTGACAGTGGTCCAGGACGGCGTCCCGCCGCCCGAGGCGCCCGGCGTCGGTGGGCGCATCGGGATCCGCATCGCTCAGGAACGGCCGTGGCGCTGGTGGGTGCCGGGCGATCCCAACCTGTCCCGCCGGGATCCGCTCATCCGCTGACCTGGAGCACGACCGTGCTGCCACCCGCGGCGTCGGCGCCGCCGGCGGGGGACTGGCTCACCACGTAGCCGGGTGGATACTCCCCGTTGGCCACCGTGTCGGTCTGGACCACGAAGCCGGCCCGGTCGAGTTCTTCAGTCGCCTGGGCCACGGGGAACCCCACCACGGCTTCCACGGCCAGTCCGGCCGGCCCGTCGATGGCGGCCGCCGCCACCGACGGCGGATTGGGGAAGTCGACCACCGGCTGGTCGGCCAGGGCGGTGGAGGCGTAGAGCTGGAAGATGCGGGCCGGCCAGGTGCCGCCGGTGATCTGGTAGGGCGTGGCGGGAGGCACCATGGGCCGCTCCGAACCCTGGTATCCGACCCAGACCGCCGCGACCAGCTGGGGTGTGCCGCCCACGAACCAGGCGTCGGCCCAGCTGTCGGTGGTGCCGGTCTTGCCCGCCACCGGACGCCCGATGCGGGCCTCGACCCCGGTGCCCTGGTCCACCACCTGCTGGAGGACGCCGTCCACGGTGTAGGCGACCGCGGCCGGCACCACCCGGTGGGCGTCACCGCGGTGGCGGTAGAGGACGCTTCCGTCGGGCCCGTCCACCTCGCTGACCATGTAAGGGGAGTTGTGTACACCGCCATCGATCAAGGTGGCGTAGGCATCGGCCATCTCCAGCGGGTTGACCGGGTTGGTCCCGAGCACGGCGGCCGGGTTGGCCTGCAGCGGAGTGGTGATGCCGAGCCCGGCGGCCACCGAGACCACGCGCGACGGGCCGGCCTGCATCATCAGCTGGGCGAAGACGACGTTGTCGGAGACGATGGTCGCCTCGACCAGGTTCATGGTCCCGACCGGCTCGCCCTCGTAGTTCTCCACGTTCCAGGTCCCGCCGGTCACTGGGATGCCCATGCGGGCCGGGGCGGCGAAGACCTGATTGAGCCCGATGCCGTGCTCCAGGGCGGTGGTGAGCACGAAGGGCTTGAAGGTCGAGCCGCTCTGCCGCTCGGACTGGGTGGCCAGGTCGAGCTGAGAGCCCGGTCGTCCCGAGTAGAAGTCCTGACCGCCGACCAGAGCGGTGACCGCGCCGGTGGCCGGGTCCAGCGCCACCACCGACCCGGCCGGCCCGCCGGTGAGCAGGACCCGGCCCACCGCCAGTTCGGCGTCGGACTCCTGGGCGGTGTCAAGGGTGGTGTGGATGGTGAGCCCCCCTCCGTAGAGGGCGGCCCGGCGTTGCTCCTCGGTGGCTCCGAAGGCGGGGTCGGAGAGGATGAAGGATTCGACGTCGGCCACGAAGTATGGGGCTGTGTCACCCTCGGGCCGACCGGCGTCGGCCCGGGCCTGGGCGGCGGCGCCGGTGCCGACCAGCGGCTGGGCCGCGGCGGTGTCGGTCTGGACGGCGGTGATCTGCCCGGCCGAGCGCATCTCATTCAGCACCACCAGACGCCGGGTGGCGGCGGCCTGAGGGTGGATGAAAGGGTCGTCATCGCTGGGGGCGTGGATGACTCCGGCCAACAGGGCGGACTGGGCCAGGTCCAGCCGGCCGACGGGGACGCCGAAGTAGGTGAGGGCGGCGGCGCCCACGCCGTAGGCCCCGGCGCCGAAGTAGACGGTGTTCAGGTACAGGGCGAGGATGTCGGCGCGGCTGTGGTGGTGCTCGAACTCATAGGCCAGCGCCGCTTCCCTCACCTTCTCGCTCAGGTGGCGGCTGGCCGCCTCCCCGGCCAGGACCGTCTTGACGTACTGCTCGGGGATGGTCGAGGCCCCCTGGGTGGCCTGGCCGCGGCGCAGGTCGGCCAAGGCGGCCCGGATGATGGCCCGCACGTCGATGGCCGGCTCGCTCCAGAAGCGCCGGTCCTCGGTGGTCACCACCGCCTCCTGGAGGACCTTCGGCACCGCCGACAGGGCCACCGGCTGGCGGTCGATGGGGCCGTGCACGGTGGCCAGCACCTCGCCGTCGGCGGCCAGGACGACCGAGTTGCGGACCCGGCTGACCGAGCTGGCCTGGAGAGTCGGGACCCGGTAGCTGCAGGCCGCGGTCAGCAGGCTCAGGCCGGCCAGGGCCGCGGCGGCTGTCGGTGGCCACCGGGTCGTGGGCATAGGAGAGTCAATTCTCCCGGGTGGGTCTATAGCGGTGGCGGACCCTCGTCCGTCAGCCGCCCGGCAGTCTCCGCCGGCGGGGCCGGATCCTCCTCCGTCGGCCGTCTGTCGGCCTCCGCCGGCGGGGCCACCACGGGCGGGTCACCGGCGCCGGCTGCCCCGGCCCATTCCTGGCGGCGCATCTCATAGAGGGCTATGGCGGCGGCGGTGGCCACATTGAACGAGCCCACCTTGCCCAGCTGGGGGATGTAGGCGGTGGCGTCCACCGCCGCCAGGGTCTCCCGGCCCAGGCCGTGGTCCTCGTTTCCCAGGACGAGACAGACGTCGGCCGCCGGCTCGAACTGGTGGAGGGCGACCGCCGAGTCGGTCAACTCCAGGGCGACCACCTGGAAGCCCCGGGTGCGGACCGCCTCCACCGCCTGGCGCCCCGTGCCCATCTCCACCACCTTGAGGTAGCGCTCGGTGCCCATGGACAGCCGGCGGGCCTGGGGATGGGCGGGCCCGGTGGAGCCGCCGGCCACGTAGAGGACCTCGACCCTCATGGCCGCCGCCGTGCGCACGATGGCGCCCACGTTGAAGGGGCTCTGCACCCCGTCGAGGATGAGGGCAAGGCGGCCGTCGGTCCGCCGGCGCCAGTCCCGGTGGAGCCGCTTGAGGTCGGTGCTACGCAGCTGCACGCCCGCCGACCTCCAGGATCCGGTAGGAGTTTTCCGAGATGACCCGGACCGTCGGATAGCCCTCGGTCTCCAGCCAGCGGGCCAGGGAGTCAGAGCCCAGGTGCTTCTGGACCACCAGGCGGGCCCGGCCCCCCGGGGCCAGGCGGTCCAGCCAGGCCACCAGCAGGGCGTGCAGCGCTGGCTTTCCGATCCGGATCGGCGGGTTCGACCACACCCCGGCAAATCTCGTCTCCCCAGGCACATCCCCTTCCCCCCCGACCCGGATGTTGCCCAGGCCCAGGGCCGCAGCGTTGCGCCGGGTGAGCTCTACGGCCCGGTCGTTGGCATCGACGGCCCAGACGAGCGAGGCCGGGGCGGCCAGGGCCAGGGCCACGGCCACGGGCCCGTAGCCACAGCCCAGGTCGAGGAGGGCCCCCTCGGCCGGCACCGGTCCGAGGTGTCGAATGAGCACCTCGGTGCCGGGATCGAGCCGGCGGGCGGAGAAGACCCCGGAGTCGGTCTCCAGCTCCACCTGTCGCCCGGCCAGCGCCAGGCTCACCCGTCCGGGTCGGGACGGGGCCTTGGGTTGGGACTGGAAGTAGTGAGGCTGGCCCATCCCCGCCCAGGGTAGGATGTGCAGCCGCCCCGAGCGGACCCCACCCGGTTGACGGGAGCAAGGATTACCTATAGGGTTTTCCTTCGCCCCTGGAGCCGGTAAGGCCCTGGAGGCGACATCCGGACGAGCCGGAGGATCGGTTACTGACCGAACCCCATGCTCACCGGCGGTGGTAAGGACTCAGGCCTTCGCGGGCCTGGGTTTCCCACCGGATGATCCTTGACAACGGAACAGAGAGAAGCCAAAAGCTAGTGCGGGCGACCGCGCCCGGCTCCGTTAACACGGGGCCTGGTGAAGGTCGTTCACCAAGTCAATGCACAAAAACGGACAACATTTTTTAACCAGTCCGTCTCGTGCCAGTCGGCCCGAGGGATCAGTGTCCCAGACGGCCGGCTCTCCGATCTAGCGGGTTTGTTTCCCCGCGACGATCTCGATGGAGAGTTTGATCCTGGCTCAGGACGAACGCTGGCGGCGTGCTTAATACATGCAAGTCGAACGAGGTCCATCCGGTAGCAATACTGGTGAAGACCTAGTGGCGAACGGGTGCGTAACACGTGAGGAACCTGTCCCGAAGACTGGGATAACCCCGGGAAACCGGAGCTAATACCGGATACCCTCATTGGGTCGCATGGCCTGATGAGGAAATGAATTTTGCTTTGGGAGGGCCTCGCGGCCTATCAGCTTGTTGGTGGGGTAACGGCCCACCAAGGCATCGACGGGTAGCTGGTCTGAGAGGACGACCAGCCACACTGGGACTGAGACACGGCCCAGACTCCTACGGGAGGCAGCAGTAGGGAATCTTGCGCAATGGGCGAAAGCCTGACGCAGCAACGCCGCGT
>Ga0307372_10005299_pt1 | contig 19438 bp, 14 predicted proteins | sample OX1MG_FD_202533 | JGI IMG/M metagenome (GOLD analysis project Ga0307372, IMG submission 202533) | Soil microbial communities from Risofladan, Vaasa, Finland - OX-1 | ecosystem: Environmental > Terrestrial > Soil > Coastal area > Acid sulfate soil | place: Finland: Risofladan, Vaasa | collected...
GCGCCAGGATGGGCGACGGCGTCCTGCACCGCGGCGGCGACGCCGGGGAGGTCCTCCGCTTCCACGAAGCGGGGCACGCCCGACTCGTCGACGAGCTGGCCGAACTCCAAGCCGACGAGGCGGAGCAGGGCCGGGCTGGCGTACAACGGCCGCCCGTCGGCGTCGAGCACGACCACGTGGTCGACCACGCTCTCGACGAGCGCCCGGTAGTAGCGCTCCTGTTTGGCGACCTCCTCACGCATCTGCACGTTGGCGAGGAAGAGCACCGGATCCGCACGAAGACGAGCACGACCAGGACCGACGCCGGCAGCATCACTTCGAGCAGGGTGCGCGGGCGATCCGCACCGGTGGTCCGCAGCACCTCGACCGACGGGCCGATGGCGACGGCGAGCGCGAGCGCCGCGGCGCGACCGACACCGAAGTGCTGGGAGTTGCGCGAGCCGAGCCCGGTCAGCCGCGTCATCGATGGGAGCAGGGCGGCGAGACCGATGAGGCCGGGACCGACGAGCCAGCCGATCTGCATCGCGCCCGACCACCGTTCGAGCAGGTGGCTGGCCCCGAAGCCGAGGACGAGGTTCGAGACGAGGAGGGCGGCGAGCGCGCCGGCCAGCATCACGAGCGCGGGCGGGCGCGACGTCGCCGTGGCGAGCAGGCGCACAGCGGCGACCAGCAAGAAGAGGTTGAGCACGGGCAACACCGCGGTCGGGATCCGGAGCATGAGCGGCAGGGTGCTGTCCTGGATCACCGGCACCGTGATCGCGAGGAAGGCGGCCCATCCGAGGCCGAAACCGAAGATGACGATGTCGAGGACGTTCCCGCGGTCACGCGCCGAGCCGAGCGAACGGTCGATCCGCACGGCGGCGATGCTGAGGAAGACGTAGCCGGCGAACAGGCAGGCGTCGGGGGCGAGACCGAGGACGGGGTGCGAGAGCATCGTCGCGCTGAGGCCCTGAGTGAGCGTGCCGCCGACGGCGAAGGCGACCGGGGAGGCCGCGAGCGCCCACCAGACCTCGGGGCGCGCCGGGCCTCGGATGCGCAGCGCCACGATGACGGCCGCGGCGCAGAGCACGTCGGCGACGTCGAGGACCGCCCACGGCGGGGCGGCCGGGACGAGGACGAGCACGGCGCCGAGCCCGGCGAACAAGGCCGCAACCAGCCCGAACGCCGCCCGACGGTAGTCGCCCACACTGCACTCACGTCGCGCAACCGAGATCGCGATAGGGACTTTCGTCCCGTCCGCCGGCCACCGCGACGCCCGGGGAGAACGACCGCCCGGACAGCTACGCGAGGATGGGTCCGTGGTCGCACCGCAGACAGCCGACAGCCTCCTGGTCGGGGGCGAAAGGGTGGCCGGGCGCACGGCGGCGGCGCGCTTCGACGACCTGCGCGACGGCAGCGCGATGGTCTTCGGCGCTGCCCGCCACGAGCTCGTCGCCGAACGTGCGGCTGAGGTGCCCGAGCTCCTGGCCGAGGTCGAGCGGGCGACCGCGCTCGGCAGCTGGGCCGCCGGGTTCGTGAGCTACGAGGCGGCGAGCGGGCTCGACCCGGTGCTCGCCACCCGCGCCCCCCGCCCCGGCGAGCCGTTCGCCGCGCTGCCACTCGCCTGGTTCGGGCTCTTCGGGCCACCTGAGCCTGCGCCGCCCCTCACCGCCCACACCGGAGCGGGGCACGGCTACACGGTGTCCCCGTGGCTACCCGACACGGGCTACGCGACCTACGCGCACCGGGTCGAGCAGGTCCGCGCGGCCATCGCCGCCGGCGACACCTACCAGTGCAACCTGACCGTCCGCCTGCGCGCCCAGGCGTCAGGCGACCTGTCGGGCCTCTACCGCGACCTGTCCCTCGCGCAGCGTGCCGCCTACTGCGCCGCGCTCGACACGGGGCGGTTCGCGGTGCTGAGCGCCTCCCCCGAGCTCTTCTTCGACTGGACGGGCGACCGCATCACGGCCCGTCCCATGAAGGGCACCGCCGAGCGGGGCCGTTGGCCCGAAGAGGACGCCGCGCGAAGCGGCGCCCTGCTGGCGTCGGCGAAGGAGCGGGCCGAGAACCTGATGATCGTCGACCTGCTGCGCAACGACCTCGGCCGGCTCGCCGAGTGGGGCAGCGTCGGCGTCCCGTCGCTGTTCGACCTCGAGCGCTATGAGACGGTGTGGCAGCTCACCTCGACGGTCACCGCGACGCCGCGCCCCGCGACCGGCCTCGTCGAGGTGTTCCGCGCCCTGTTCCCGTGCGGCTCGGTGACCGGCGCTCCGAAGCGCCGCACCATGGAGCTGATCGTGACGCTCGAGGACGGCCCCCGGGGCGTCTACTGCGGGGCCATCGGCATCGTGGCTCCGCCCGGCGCCCCCTTCAGGGCCCGCTTCAACGTCCCGATCCGTACCGTCGTCGTCGACCGCGAGACCGGTGACGCCGTGTACGGCACCGGCGGGGGGATCACCTGGGACTCCGATCCGGCCGCCGAGCACGCCGAGCTCGTCGCAAAGGCAGGGATCCTCGTCCGGCCCGCGGAGGAGTTCCTCCTGCTCGAGACGATGGCGTTCGTCCCGGGCTCGGGCGTGCGCAACCGGGACCGCCATCTCGCCCGGATCGCCGCGTCGGCTCGCTACTTCGGCTTCGCCGTCGACGAGGCCGGGCTCGCCGAGACGCTCGAGCGCGAGACGTCGCTGCTCAGCGGGCCTCGGCGGGTGCGCCTCACCCTGCGACGCTCGGGCGAGTCCGCCGTCGAGGTCATGCCGATGCCCGCGGCACAGACCGGACCCGTGCACCTGGCGATCGACCGCGAGCCGGTCCGCTCCTCGCAGCCGTGGCTGTTCCACAAGACTACGCGCCGAGCCCACTACCGCGACCGGGCGGCTCGCCATCCCGGTGCCGACGACGTCGTGCTGGTGAACGAGCGGGGCGAGCCGACCGAGACGACGATCGCCAACCTCGCCGTCCGCATCGGCGGGCGCTGGTGGACCCCGCCGATCGAGGTCGGCTGCCTGCCCGGCGTGGAGCGCGCTCGCCTCGTCGAGCAGGGCGCGCTCGACGAGCGGGTCCTCACGCTCGACGAGCTGGTGGGCGCAGCAGAGGTCGCCGTGGTCAGCTCCCTGAGGGGCTGGCGGCCCGCCGTCGTCGATGACGCCGAGCGCGGCCCGCTCGCACGACGCTGAGCCAGACGGCGCGATCGCCACACGGCGCGACCGGGCGGGCCGCGCCGCTCCTACGTCGCGAACTCGGCGTAGCCGGCGCCGAGGACCGCCTCGCCCGCGCCGTTCGCGCACTCGAAGCGCACCGACTGGACGCCGCCCGAATCCTCCAGCAGGAAGACGTCCGTCGTGAGCACGTCGCCCGGCAGCAGCGGCCGCGTGAACCGGCAGCCGAGCCGCCGGAATGCCGCCGCCGACGGCTGTGCGAGAGCGAGGCGCGCCGCCCGGCTGGCGAAGGCCAATGTGCACATGCCATGCACAATGATGCCCGGGAGGCCGACCGACCTGGCGAACTCGTCGTCGAGGTGGATCCGGTTGTGGTCGCCGGAGGCCTGCGCGTAGCGGGCGGGCTGGTCCCCGTCGATCGGCAACGTGATCGTCGCGATCAACCGACCCTCCTCCTTGCCCCGTAGGGCGCCGAGGCTCGGCGCCACCTCGCCGTCGTCGGCGCTCGACGCGACCCCCCGGTAGAAGGTCGTCGCGTACTGGTCGTTCACCGGCTCACCCGCCGTGTCTCGTGTCTCGATCTTCGTCACGACGGTGGTGCCGGACGACTTCGCATGCACGCCGACGGCGGCGGCGCGCACGACGAGCTCGTCGCCGGCGCGGATCGGACGGAAGTAGTCCGTCCACTGCTCGCCGTGGACGACGCGGCCCTGGACCTCCCCGCGCCGCTCCTTGGCGATGATCGAGGCGCCCGCCCCGATCGAGCCCCACCCGGGCACGATGGCGAAGACCGGCGGCGCGAGCGCCCCGCCCGCCGACTCGGGCGTGCGGTCGTTCGTGGCCGCCGCGTAGGCCACGATCATCGCCGGCTCGACGGTGAAGGTGCGCGGCTCGGACCACCGCCCGAGCGCACCAGCGTCAAACGGGTCCGCCGCGCCCCCGCTCCCTCCGGTTCCGGAAAGGCTCACGACGTCATCCCGCCCATCATGCCGCCCGAGACGGTCACGACCTGGCCCTGGATGAAGTTGGCCCAGGGCGTGCAGAGCAGGAAGATCCCCCCGGCGGCCTCCTCGGGCGTCGCGGGCCGGCCGATCGGGATGGCCGTCGCCGCCCGCTCGCGGCTCTGCCGGGGGATCCCGATGTGGATCTGCTTGCCGTTGCGCTCGAGCACCTCGGCCTCGTCGTCCGGCGCGGTCATCCGGGTCTCGACGAAGCCGAAGGCGACGGCGTTCACGTTGATCTTGAGCGGCCCCCACTCCTTCGCCAAGGTCTTCGTCAGGCCGACCACGGCGGCCTTGGCGCTCGAGTAGTTCGCCTGGCCGACGCCTCCCATCGTGCCCGACACCGAGGTGACGTTGACGACCTTGCGGAAGACCTCGCGCCCCTCGGCCTGCTCCTTCTTGGCGGCCTCGCGAAGGATCGGGGCGGCCGCGCGCAGCAGCCGGAACGGGGCGATCGTGTGGATCTCGAGCATCGCCATGAACTGCTCGTCGGTCATCTTGTGGAAGATCGAGTCCCACGCGTAGCCGGCGTTGTTCACGACGATGTCGATCGTCCCGAAGGCGTCGACCGCCGTCTGGACGACCTGCCCGGGAACGGCCGGGTCGGTCAGGTCGCCGGCGAAGGCCACGGCGCTCCCGCCGATCTCGGCCGCGGCGGCCTTTGCCACCTCGGCGTCGATGTCGGTCACGAGCACGGACGCCCCGTGCCCGGCGAGCAGGCCGGCCGCGGCGCGGCCGATCCCGCGCCCCGAGCCCGTCACGATCGCCGCCTTGCCGTCCAAGATCCCGCTCACTGCGTTCCTCCTGCTGCCGGTTCCTCGTTCCTCGACGCGCCGCCCGCGCCGGCGGGCGGCGCCGCGGCGACGCTCTTGGCCCAGGTCCGGTTGGCCTTGCCCGAGGGGCTGCGCTGGACCTCGCCGACGAACAGGACGCGGCGCGGGCGTTTGTGGTCGGCGAGCACGGCACCGACGTGCTCGATGATCTCCCGCTCGGTTGCGCTGGCCCCGCGCTTCAGGCAGACGAGGGCGCTCACCTGGTGCCCGAAGCGCTCGTCGGGCACCCCGACGACAATGACGTCGTCGACCGCGGGATGCGTCAGGATGACCTGCTCGACCTCCTCGACGAAGACCTTCTCGCCGCCGGTGTTCACGATCTCGCTCCCCCGGCCGAGCAGGGTGACGGTCCCGTCGGCGGCGATCGTCGCCATGTCGCCCGAGATGATGTGACGCACGCCGTCGATGACGCGCCACGTCCGGGCGGTCTTCTCCGGGTCGTTCAGGTAGCCCTTCGGCATCGACCCCGACGCGGCGAGCACGCCGGCCTGGCCCGATCCGGGGACCACGTCGCGCCAGTGCTCGTCGAGGATCCGGCCGGCGGGTGTGAGCTGCAGCTTCGTCTGCATCGGGTCCTCGCCGGGACGGGTGACCGCCAGCGCGTAGGGCCCGCCCTCGGTCGAGGCGAGGATGTCCGTGAAGGTGATCTCGCCGAAGCGCGCGATCCCCACCTTCACCTCGGGGCTCCAGATCACCCCGGCGCTCGCGATCCGCCGCAGGCTCGAGATGTCGTAGGGGCGACCTTCGGTCTCGGCGCGCCGGAGCGCGTCGAGGATCGGCCGGGCGAAGGCGTCCCCGACGATCGACAGGTCGGCGACGCGGTGCTCGCCGACGAGCCGGAGGATCTCGTCGGCGTCGAGCGAGCGCGAGGTGCAGAAGACGACGCAGCCGCCGAGCAGGAGCGTGCCCATGCTCTTGAACAGCGCCGTGGTGTGCATCAGCGGCGCGGCGGGGAGCGAGCGGGGCGCGGTCCCCTCGGCGCACAGGCGCCGTGCGGTCTCGGCGACCCCGGCGGCGGAGTCGGGGACGGCCAGCCCGGAGGAGATCCACGCGTTGACCGAGATCGGCGGCCCGAGGACGTCGGCGTGCTCCCAGATCACCCCCTTCGGGTGACCGGTCGTGCCGCCGGTGTAGAGGATGAGCTCGTCGCGGCCGCTCCGCTCGAGGCGCGGGGCCGGGTCGTGCGCCGCCAGCAGGGTCTCGTACTCCTCGGCCTCGGGCACGAGCTCGGCGCCCGCGGGCACCTCGATGAGCGACAGCCGCCGCTTCAGGCCCGGGGCGACCGCGACGAGGCGCTCGGCGAGCGATCCGTGGAAGACGACGGCCTCGGCCTCGCAGTCGTCGAGCAGGTAGGTGAGCTCAGCCTCGCGGTAGCGGTAGTTCACGTTGATCGGCAGCGCCCGCAGCTTCAGCGCGGCGTAGACGACCTCGAGGTACTCGATGCAGTTGTAGAGGTCGATCGCGACGCGCGAGCCCCGACCGACGCCCTTGGCCGCGAGCGCCGAGGCGAGCTGCGCGGCGCGCCGGTCGAACTCGGTCCAGCTCCGGCGACGCTCGCCCTGGACGAGCGCGGGCGCATCGCCGACCGCGTCGGCGATGCCCTCCCACAGCGTCGCGATGTTCTCGTCCACTGCTCTCCTCGGGCTCGCGCCAGGTGGGAACGGGTGGGCGCCGCCGTCCCCCCACGGCACCGCCCCGCCTCCGTCGCGCCGGGCGGGCCCGGGCTCAGCTGGTGAGCTTGAGCAGGCGGGCCGCGTTGTCCTTCATGATCAGCGGGCGCACCTCGGGGCGGATGTCGATCTGCTCGAACGCCGCCATCCACCGGTCGGGCGTGATGGCCGGGAAGTCCGAGCCGAACAGCATCTTGTCCTTCAGCAGCGTGTTGGCGTGCTGCACGAGGTTCGGCGGGAAGTACTTGGGCGACCACCCCGACAGGTCGATGTGGACGAGCGGCTTGTGCAGCGCCACCGACAGCGCCTCGTCCTGCCAGGGGAAGGACGGGTGCGCCAGGATGATGGGCATGTCCGGGAAGTCGACGGCGACGTCGTCGAGGAACATCGGGTTGGAGAACTTGAGCCGGATCCCGCCCCCGCCACGCTCGCGGGCGCCCACCCCGGTGTGCCCGCTGTGGAACATCGCCGGGAGCTGGAACTCCTCGATCACCTCGTAGATCGGGTACACGTCGCGGTCGTTCGGGAAGAAGGCCTGCGCGCTCGGGTGGAACTTGAAGCCCTTGAACCCGAACTGCTCGACGAGGCGCCGGGCCTGCTTCGCTCCCGCACGCGAGGTGTGCGGATCGACCGATGCGAAGGGGATGACGACGTCGGCGTGCTCGGCCGCGAGCTCCGCGACCTCCTCGTTCGTGGCGAACGGCGGCTCGCCCGTGGCGATCGTCGAGTCCAGGGTGAAGGCGACGCACGCCATGTTCCGTTCCCGGTAGTACGAGGCGAGCTCGGGCAGCGTCGCCGCCATCGTCTCGCTGCCGAAGTACCTGGCCATCGCCTCCAGGCGCTCCGACTGCCTGGGTGAACCGTGGACCGAGGCGTTGACGTGCGTGTGCACGTCGATCGCCACGATCGAATCGAGATCGATGCCGCTCACCGGCCTGCCCTCCGCTCCCCCCGCTCCACCCGGGTGCTCCATGATCCGCCGCCGCGCCCGACCGGAGCCGGGCTCCACGGCGCCGGCGCTCCGGGAGCGGGGCCCACCGGGATCGTAAGAGGCTGCCCTGTCGATCGCAATTCGGCCGGGGGCGGCCGATCTGCCTGGCCACGCCCTCCCCCGAACAGCCGGGAGGGCTCGCGGGGAGGGCTCGGGCGCACCGGTCGCGTCGTGTAGCAATAGCGTATACGATCGCCTCATATGCTCACGGCTGCACTCCGGGGTCGGCCGGTATGACGGCGCAGGCCGGCCCGCTCGGGCTGGCTGAGCTGGTCGATCCGGACGCGCCGCTGAAGCTCCTCGGGAACGGCTTCCTGTTCAGCGAGGGGCCGGCGTGGAACGCCCGGGCCGGCTACCTCGCCTTCAGCGACATCCCGGGCGACTCCCGCTGGCGCTGGAGCGAGGACGGCGGCCTCGAGGTCACGATGCGGCCGAGCTTCAAGGGGAACGGGCTCGCCTTCGAGGTGGACGGCAGCCTGCTCGTGTGCGAGACGGTCAGCAGCTGCGTGGGTGCGCTTCCGCGACAACGGCCGGAGCGAGCTCGTCGCATTCCACTACCGGGGCAAGTATCTGAACAGCCCGAACGACGTCGTCACGCGCTCGGACGGGAGCATCTACTTCACCGATCCGAGCTACGGCCGCTGGAACAACTGGGCAGGCGTCAAGCGCGACGCCGAGCTCGGGTTCCAAGGTGTCTTCCGCGTCCCGCCCGGCGGCGGCGAGCTCGAGCTCGTCATCGCGGAGGACGAGTTCGAGCAGCCGAACGGCCTGTGCTTCTCGCCCGACGAGCGGCTGCTCTACGTCAACGACTCGCCCCGCGCCCACATCAAGGTCTTCGACGTCGGCCCGAGAGGTTCGCTCTCTCGCGAGCGGGTCTTTCGCGCCTCGATCGGCTCCGGTGACGGCGCGAGCGGCGCCCCCGACGGGATGGAGTGCGATGAGCGGGGCAACGTCTGGTGCACCGGACCGGGCGGGGTGTGGGTGCTCGACCCGGCGGGCGAGCTGCTCGGCGTGCTCCCCACGCCGGAGAACACGGGCAACCTGGCGTGGGGCGGCCCTCGGCTGCGCTCGCTGTTCCTCACGTGCTCGACGAGCCTGTACGTCGTCGAGACCGCGGTGGCCGGCGCCACCCCGCCCTGCCACTAGCCGTACGGCCGATCATCGGCGGCCACCACCGAGGAAAGGGGATCGTCATGGCAGACGAGACGACCGAGCAGCGCCTGCGCCGCCTGGAGGACCTCGAGGAGATCCGACAGCTGTTCGTCGACTACGGCTACTACCTGGATCAGAAGGACTTCGCCAGCTACTCGCAGCTGTTCGCTCGCAACGGCGAGTGGCACGGCGGCATCGGCGACGCGAAGGGGCCGGCCGAGATCGAGGCGATGCTCGAGCGGGCGATCGGGCGCGGGAGCGGCCGTCCGAGCGCCCACATCGTGGCGAACCCGATCATCCATCTCGACGGTGACCGCGCCACGGGACGGGTCACCTGGGTCTTCCTGCTCGGCGACGACGACACGAAGCCCCAGCTCGCACTCGTCGGTCACTACGAGGACACGCTCATCAGGGAGGACGGCCGCTGGCGCTTCCTGCACCGTGATGCGGCGACCGACATGCGCCCGGCCCGCTCGCCGCTGCCCTGACGCGAAGCGCCGCAGCCGCGCCTCGGACACCTGCGAGATCGAGAGGACCACGATGGCGGAGGCGGCGACCTCAGCCGGGCTCGACGAGCTGATCGACCCCGCGGCACCCCGGAGGCTGCTCGCCGATGGCTTCCTCTTCACCGAGGGGCCCGCGTGGAGCGGCACCGAGCACCACCTCGTCTTCAGCGACATCCCCGCGGACTCCCGGTGGCGCTGGAGCGCGGCGGGCGGCGCGGAGGAGATCGCCCGACCGACGTTCAAGGGCAACGGCATGGCCTACGAGCGAGACGGCAGCCTGCTCGTCTGCGAGTCGGTGACGAGCTGCCTCGTGCGCCTCCGCCCGCAGGGCGAGCGCGAGATCGTCGCCTTCCATTTTGGTGGGAAGTACCTGAACAGCCCGAACGACATCGCAGTCCGCTCGGACGGGAGCATCTACTTCACCGACCCGTCCGTCGGCCGCTGGAACAACTACATCGGCTGCAAGCGCGACGTCGACCTTGAGTTCCGGCCGGTGTTCCGCGTCCCCCCAGGTGGCGGAGCCCTGGAGCTGGTGGTCGCAGAGGACGAGTCCGACCAGCCGAACGGGCTGTGCTTCTCCCCCGACGAGCGCGTCCTCTACGTGAACGACACGCCCCGCCACCACATCAAGGCGTTCGATGTGGCGCCGGACGGGTCGCTCTCGAGGCCCCGGGTGTTCTTCGAGGGGCTTCGACCAGGTGAGGGCGAGAAGGGCCTGCCCGACGGGATGAAGTGCGACGAGCTCGGCAACGTGTGGTGCTCGGGCCCGCGCGGCGTCTGGGTGATCACACCGGACGCGAGGCTGCCCGGGATCGTCGAGGTGCCCGAGCCCGTCGGCAACCTGGCGTGGGGCGGAGAGGAGCACCGGACGCTCTTCTTGACGAGCTCCACGAGCCTCTACGCCGTGGAGACACACGTCGCGGGCGAGCGGCTGCCCGGTAGCTGAAGCGGGAGCGCCGCTACCCGGTGACCGGCCGGGCTTCGCGATCCCCGGCGCCGGCCGGCCGCACCCGCGTCCGAACTCGGCGCTCGGCGGTCTCCGCCGGGTCGGCCCATCGACCCGTGCCGCGCTCGGGTCGCACGCAGGCGCCTCCAAGGTCCCGGCGAGTGGTGGCGACCGCCCTCGGCCGGCGAACGTCGGACGACCGGAAGCCTCGGCCGCTGGGTCCCCGACCGCGACGGCTCGGGGACCCGGGGCTCATCGGCGCGAACGGACTGCCTTGCTCGGCCTCCAGAGCAGCACGAGCAGGACGACGGCGACCGGTACGACGACGAGCGCCACGGTGACCAGGAGTGAGAGCGGGGGGATCGAGAAGGCGAAGATGCGTCTCGACAGCGGCACCACGGTCGCGAGGACCCCGAGGCCCGCCATGGTCACGACGAGCGCGAGCCGCCAGGGGTCGAGGGGTCTCGCGAGCAGGGCGAGCACGAGCACCGCGATCGCGAACAGCGCCGCCGTCGCCGCCATCTTCGCCGCGGGCGTGCTGGCGTGCTGAGGCCACCGCGCAATGCTGTAGGCGGCGAGCGTCGCCACGGCCGCGCCCGTCCCGGCGGGGATCGCAAAGCGCATGATCCTCCGCAGAAAGTGCCCCTCGGCCCGCGGCGCGCCGGGCGCAAGGGCGAGGAAGAAGCCGGGGATGCCGATCGTGAGCGAGCTCACCACGGTGAACTGTCTCGGGTAGAACGGGTAGGGCACGGCCAGGATCCCGACGACCACCGCCAGCAACGTCGCGTAGACGGTCTTCGTGACGAACAGGTTGGCGACACGTTCGATATTGGCGATCACTCGGCGCCCCTCGGCGAGGATCGGCGGGACGGCGGCGAAGGCGCTGTCCAAGAGGACGATGTTGGCCACAGAACGGCTCGCCTGGCTGCCCGACCCCATGGCGATGCCGACGTCGGCCCGCTTCAGCGCAGGGACGTCGTTCACGCCGTCGCCGGTCATCGCGACCACGTGGCCGAGCGACTGGAGCGCCTCCACGATGTCGCGCTTCTGCCCGGGCCGCACCCTCCCGAAGACGTTGGCCCCCTGGACGGCCTCGGCAAAGCCGGCCGGGTCTTCGGGAAGCGCACGAGCGTCGCACGCCTCGCCCACCACGGGCACGCCGACCCGTTCGGCCACGACCTTCACGGTCTCGGGGTCGTCTCCCGAGATCACCTTCAGCGAGACGCCCTGGTCGAGGAGGTAGCGAACGGTCGCCGCCGCGTCGGGTCGGAGCCGCTCGTTGAGCACGACGAGCCCGACAGCCCGCAGACCGGCGGGGACGCCCACCCCGTCGACATCCGCCGGCGACCGGGCGAGCACCAGGACCCGGCTGCCTGCGGCGGTGCCCTCGGCGCCGAGGGCGTCCGCAAGAGCTGGATCACGCTGGTCGCCGAAGAGCACGTCGGGCGCGCCGAGGACCCAGGTGCCGCGCCCGTCGAACTGCGTGGCGCTCCACTTTCGGTCCGAGGAGAACGGCACCGCGGCGACCGGACGCCAGCCCGGGGCCGGAGGACATGCGGCCGCGATCGCCCGCATCGTCGCGTTCGGCGCCGGGTCCGCCGCGGCGAGCGCTCCGAGCGGATCCTCGGGGGCTCCGTCGAGCGCGACGACGCGCTCGAGCGTCATCCCCGGCATGGTGAGCGTGCCGGTCTTGTCGACGCACACGACGTCCACCCGTGCCAGTCCTTCGATCGCCGGCAGGGACTGGACGAGCACCCTGCGGCCCGCCAGCCGCAGGGCGCCGAGCGCGAACGCGATGGTCGTCAGGAGGACGAGCCCTTCGGGCACCATCGCGCCGACGCCCGCGACCGTCCCGCGCAACGCCTCGTTCGACGCGACGTGCGAGCGGAGCAGCTGGCTCGTCGCCAGCACCGCTGCCGCCGGGACGAGGATCCAGCTGATCAACTGCAAGATCCGGTTGGTTCCCTGCTGGAGCTCGGAGTAGACCTTGGCGAACTGCTTCGCCTCGAGCTGGAGCCGCTGCGCGTAGGCGGCCTCTCCGACACGCGTGACCCGGGCGAAGCCCGATCCGCTCACGACGATGCTCCCGGAGAGCACCTCGTCGTCGGGCGACTTGTCGACGGCGGCGGCCTCGCCCGAGAGCAGCGACTCGTCGAGCTGCAGGCCGTTGCCCGCGAGCACGATCCCGTCAGCGACCACCTGGTCGCCGGGGCGCAGCTCGATCACGTCGTCCTCCACGACGTCGGCCATCGGGTGGTCTCCGGTCACCCCCGCCCGCACGATATGGGCGACCGGCGCGCTGAGCACTGCCAGGCGGTCGAGCGCCCGCTTCGCCCGCACCTCCTGCACGATGCCGATCGCCGCGTTCACGACGAGCACGACGCCGAACAGGCCGTCCTGGGGTGGCCCGACGACGGCCACGACCACGAGCAGCCCTCCGAGGATGGCGTTGAAGCGAGTGAAGAGGTTCGAGCGCAGGATCTGCGCCAGCGACCTGCTCGGGCGCGACGCGACCGCATTGGCCCGCCCCGACTCGACGCGCTCTCGTACCGCCTCGGCGTCGAGGCCGGCGAGCTCGGGGGGCAGTCCGGCGGAGACCGTCATCGCCCGCGCGCTGGCCGGCAAGACGGCCGCGGCGCGCATCGAGGCACACCGTCGGGCACTACCACCCACTCCCTGTTTCCGGGGGCACGCGCGTCCGGTGGCTCCGTCCACGCCATCGCGTCACCACGCCGGAAGGTCGTCAGGGGCGACGGACGCTCGCCAAGACGGGCACCACCGCGGTGACCGCCGACAACGCCATGAGGACAACGGTGGAACGAGCACGAGACCGGTCTTCGCGGGACCCATCGCGCCCTCACCCCTGACTCGTCGGTACGTCGGACCCTTAGAGACTGCGCCCGGGCCGAGCCCGGCCGGCCGGAACGCCGCCGAGACTACCCTCGCCGCCGGTCGACCGGTCCTGGTAGTGGCTTAGGTCACAGCGGCTCGGGCCACGTCGCGTGGCCGTCCCCCCGATGCCCGAGGCCGTGCGCCCTCGCCGCGAGGTCCGGTGCTTGGCGGACGACGGCCCAATGGTCCATCGGCCCTACCGAGCCGGGCCGGGCCACGTGATGATGGCAGCGGTTGGGCTGACTCGGGAGGTGTCAGCATGCGTGCAGCGGAGAAGCGGCGGTGGGTGGCCCGGGACACGATCGCCTCAGCACTCGTCGTCGCGATCATCGCGCCGTACATCGGCTACCTCGCGCGGGGCAGCGTGCCGTTCGTCGAGGACGTCGAGGCGATGGCGGGCGCCGGGCTGGTGCTCGGGCTCCTCGCCTGCGCAATCGGGGGACGCGGGCCGTTCGGTCCCGGGATCTTTCTCCCGGTCGCCCTCATCGGCGGGCTCTCGACGCTCGGTCTCGGTCTTGCGGCGTTCGTGACCACGAACGCGGGCGTGCTCGCGGCCTTCATGGCGGCGGTGGTGGCGATGTGGCTGGCGACGACCATCCGTCACGTGCTGGTCCTGACCGGGGATCACCGAACCCCGCGCATCCCGACGGCGGATTCCGGCGGGAATGGCTCGACGACCGGGCTCGACCGGGGAGCGGACCTCGACGTGCGCGAGCCGAGGACGGCCCCATCGCCTCAGGGTATCTCGAAAGGCGCCGGCGCCGGCGCGCGAGCGAGGGTGCGTTCAAACGGCACCGGGTCGGTCGTCGACGGGGCGCGACCGTCCGAGGCGACGTCTCCGCACCGGCGCCGCAGCGAATCGCTGCCCGGCCGGCGGTGACTGCTGCACCAGATCAGACCCTCGACGCGCCGGAACCCGACCGTGGACGCCGATTCGATCGCGATGACGTCTGATCTCGACGGCTAGCGGGACGCTGGGCTCCGGTCATGTCGGTGCCGCTCTGGGCGTGGTCGGTGACCGTCGTCGGCGTCGGCCTGCTCCTCGCGGGGGAGCTGGTCGTCCACCGCGTCGCGAAGCCGAGCGGTCTCCGTCGTGCGGCCGTCGAGAGCGCACTGTGGATCGTCGTATCCCTGCTCTTCGGCGTCCTTCTCGGTGTCGTCGAGGGTTTCGCCGTCGCGGGCCAGTACTTCTCGGGGTACCTGCTCGAGAAGTCCCTGAGCGTCGACAACGTCCTCGCGTTCGCGCTCATCTTCAGGAGCCTCGCGGTGCCGCTCGAGCTGCAGCGCGGCGTGCTCGAATGGGGTGTCGTCGGTGCGCTCGTGTTGCGAGGCGCCTACATTGCCGGCGGCAGTGCCTTCATCGGGCACGTGAGCTGGGCCTTCTACGTGTTCGGGGCGATCGTGCTCGTCGCTGGCATTCGTATGGGACGCGGAGGGGCCGGGGCGCATCCCCGGCGGAGCCTCGTGCTCCGCACGCTGCGGCGCGTGCTGCCGGTGTCGACGGAGTTCTCCGGCAGACGGTTCTTCACGAGCAGCAGGGGACGTCTGACCGCGACGCCGTTGCTCGTCGCGCTCGTCGCGATCGAGGCCACTGATGTCCTCTTCGCGACCGATTCGATCCCCGCGATCTTCGGGGTGACGACCAACGTCTTCGTGGTGTTCACCTCGAACGCCTTCGCAGTGCTCGGCCTGCGTTCGCTCTACTTCGTTCTCGCCACGGCGATGGGTCGTTTCGTCTACCTCACAAAGGGGCTGGCGGCGCTGCTGGTGCTCATCGGCGTGAAGATGCTCCTGCAGTCGATCGTCCGGGTCCCGACCGCGATCAACCTCGCCGCGATCCTCGTCGTGCTGTCAGCCTCCGTCGGGCTCAGCCTGGCCCACGAGCGCCGCGGCCGCGGCGACGCGTCGATCGGCGGCCACGTGCCGCGATCGCACTGACCAACCGCTACGTGGACCCACCGCGCCTGGAGACGGTCGCGAAGCGTCGCCGTCGTGCTCCGGTCGACGGCGCCGGCCGCCTCCGACCTCTGCGGCCGGGACGGCCCGCGGCGACACCTCCCCTCGCCCCGAACGCCGCGACCGGCGTGCCTGAGCCGTGGAAGGGGATCCGGCGCCGTGCGACCCGGTCTCCGGCACGCGATCCCGGGAGCACGTCGCGCTAGCATCGGGAGACCAACGGCCTGCATAGCCTCCTCGCCCGCGCGGAGGACCCGGCGGGTGATTTCACGTCGGTGCCGGGCCGACCGCCGGTCCGGTCGCGAAGTGGAAGGTCCCCGGACAACTGGCCGCGACGGAACTCCGACATGCCGGTGATCAAGAGATCCGCGAGCGCGCTGGTTCCCGTCACGCTCGTGCGCACGGCACCGGCATGATCGGACGGGCATTGTCGTCGGGGCAGCCGGCGTGACCGGCGACGAAGCGTGGGCCGCACGAGACGCGCCCGACAGCGAAGCGGGGTCCCCGGCCGCGCGCGTCGCCAGGCTGCGCGAGTCCTTCGCCGACGGTCTGACGCGTCCGCTCGCGTGGCGGCTGTCCCAACTCGACGCGCTGACCGAGTTGCTCGGCGACGCCGCCACGAAGATCGAGCAGGCGCTCGCGGCCGATCTCGGCAAGCCGCCCATGGAGGCCTTCCTGAGCGACGTCGCAAGCGTGCGCCGAGAGGTCGCGGCGCTGCGCCGCGGCCTGCCGCGCTGGTCTCGCGACGAGCGCGTCCGTCTGCCGTGGGTCCTGCGGCCCGGGCGGGCGTGGATACGCCGGGAGCCGGTCGGCGTCGTGCTCGTCGTGGCGCCCTGGAACTACCCGATCAACCTCGTCCTCGTTCCGCTGGCGGCAGCGTTGGCCGCCGGCAACTGCGTGATCGCCAAGCCGTCCGAGCTCGCCCCGGCGACGTCGTCGCTCCTCGCCCGTCTCGTCGGACGCTACCTGGACCCCCGGGCGGTCGCCGTGGTCGAAGGCGGTGCGGAGGCTGCCATCGATCTCATCGGGACAGGGGTCGACCACGTGTTCTTCACCGGCAGCGCCCGCGTCGGCCGCCTCGTCGCCGAGGCGGCCGGTCGCCACCTCACGCCCGTGACGCTCGAGCTCGGCGGCAAGAGTCCCGCGATCGTTCTCCGCGACGCCGATCTCGACGTGGCAGCGCGCCGCATCGCCTGGGGACGCTTCATGAACGCCGGACAGACGTGCGTCGCGCCGGACTACGTGCTCGTCCAGCGCGACGTCGAGCGGGAGTTCCTCGACGCGGCCGCCCGGGCGGTCCGCGACTTCTACGGCCGAGACCCGGCGCTGAGCGACGACTACGGGCGAATCGTCAACGACGCCCACCTGACCCGGCTCCAGGCGCTGCTCGCCTCGGAGCCGGGCGAGATCGTGACCGGGGGCGTCGTCGAGCGCCCCGGCCGCTATCTCGCGCCGACGGTCGTGCGGACCGGATCGTCATCGCCACTGATGGAGGAGGAGATCTTCGGGCCCGTGCTGCCGGTGATCGCCGTCGATGACGCCGAGGCGGCCGCCGCGTTCGTGGCCAGCCGTCCCGCCCCGCTCACGCTGTCCGTCTTCACGCGCGACATGGCGACGGCCGACCGGGTCATCGCTGCCACGCGATCGGGATCGGTGTCGGTGAACACGACCGTCGAGCAGTTCGCCGCCAGCACGCTGCCGTTCGGCGGGATCGGTCCGAGCGGTACCGGTCGGTACCACGGGCGGTTCGGGTACGAGGAGCTGTCGCAGCTTCGGCCGGTGCTCGTCCGGCCGACCAGACCGGATCTGGGCTTCGCCTACCCGCCCTATCGCCGGTGGGCGTCCAAGCTTCTGCGCCGCGTCCTCTGAGTGCCCGTAGGTCGGGCTAAGCCGGACCGCGAGCGTCGGCGCCGTGTCACGCTCGCCGGGTAGCGAACCAGATGGTCGTGGCAGCAAGGAGCACCGCCAGCGCGATCAGGATCACACCTTCGGCGCCCTGGAAGATCCAGAAGCGGCTCTCAGGCTGGTAGCTCACCCAGAAGACGTCGTGATGAAGCGACAGCCACGACGCCGTATCGACGCTCGTGGTCCGCTTCCCGACCCCGTACAGCTGGTCCCGCACCCTGTTCGCCGCGACCGTGCCGAGCGGGTTCCCGTTCGGTCCGGTGAACCACGCCCGAACGAGCCAGCTCCCGCGAAGCTGTCCTTCGCCGGCATACGCCTGCTGGTTCAGTGCGCCGAGGCCGAGGCCGAGCGGCGAGATCTTCGACGTCGCGAGCGGAGCGAAGGCGAGCAGCCGGTGGACGAACACCACGAAGGATGCGACGAGCAGTCCGCCGATCCCGGCCGTGGCCACCGCCATCGCGGTCACGGTCCGCTTGATCACGGCTCCGATGAGCACCCCTGCGGCGAGCGCGAAGAGCGACCACGCCGCGAGCATGAACCAGGTCGTGGCGAAGAGCCCGGACTGCCACTGGCTCTCGTCCCCGATGACCTCGAACGGATGCGCCCATGTGCCGAGCAGCAGCCCGAGCACGACCGCTGCTGCGGCCACGAAGGCGGCGAGGATCGCGAGCGTGGTGAGGACGAAGCGCGTCCGCCCCACTCCCTGTGTCCAGGTGAAGCGGAAGGTCCCGGACTCGAACTCGCGGGACAGCAGCGGCGCCCCGACGAAGAGACCGACGATCACCGGGAGGACGTTCAGCGCGATGACGAGCGCCGAGAAGGCATCGAGCGTCCCGGCGAAGGTGTCGGCGATCGTCCCGCAGGAGGGATTCGCGAGATGTGCCACACATCCGTTGGCAACGTAGCTCGCATAGCCGGAGTGGGTCCCCTGCTCGCCAATCACGATCGCGATCGCGCAGCCGACGTAGAGGGCGAGGAGAGCGATCAGTGCCGAGCGGTGCTGCAGCCAGGTCACCCGGGCCATCGGCCTCCACGGAACCGGGCGTTCGCGGACGGCCGAACGGATTGGCGGCGCGGCAATCGAGCTCACCGCATCGCCTCGGCCGGCTGGTCCGCGGCGATCGCGACTGGTCCGGGAAGCGCCGACGCCGACGGCTCGCGCAGGTAGGCCAGCACCAGTTCCTCGAGCGCCACACGGTCGAGCTCCCAGCCGTTCGGGGGCCCAGCGGATGTCACGACCCGAACGATCAGCTGTGCCTGCCGGCCCGCTTGTACGCAGTGGATGACAGGAAACAGCTCGGTGACCCGATCGATGTCGGCGACAGGGCCGCTCAGCAGGCCGTGACCGGCGAGGAGGTCGTCGATCACCCCCGCCATCTGCACGCGTCCGTGCGCGAGCACGATCAGGTAGTCCGCGACGTGCTCGAGCTCGAAGACGGCGTGGGAGGAGAAGATCACCGAGAGGCCGCCGTCCGCGACCGCTGCCATCACGCCCGCCATGAAGTCGTGGCGGGCGAGCGGATCGAGCCGGGCGAGCGGCTCATCGAGCACGAGGAGGTCCGGGTGCCGGGCAAGAGCGAGCGCCAGGGCGAGCTGCGCCTGCTGACCACCTGAGAGCTTGCCCACCTTGTGGTCGAGCGAGATGCCGAGCTCCGCCAGGCGCCGTTCGGCCAGGGCCTGGTCGAAGCGCCGGTTCAGATTGCGGGTGAGCTCCAGCATCGTCCGGACGGAGAGGTACTCGTGCAGCGGGGCGTCCTGGGCGAGGAACGCCACCCGCTCGAGGGCATCGGGCGATCCGGCCGAAAGGTCGCCGAGCACCGAGACGCTTCCTTCTGTCGGCCCAGCGAGGCCGACCGCGCATTCGAGCAGTGTCGTCTTGCCCGAGCCGTTCGGACCGACCAGAGCCACGATGCGTCCCTCCGGCACGGCGAGGGTGCACTCCCGAAGTGCCCACGTGCGCCGGTACCGCTTCCCGAGACGACCCGCCTCGAGCACGTTCACGCGACGACTCCGTCGTCGCCTCGTTGGCGGTCGCGACCGGCAAGGCTGCTCTCCGAGGAGCGGTCACGAAAATCCCGCAACGCTGCCATGAACAGCGCGGTGATCCCATCCTCATCGAGTCCGGCCGTCGAGGCGTCGCGGAGCCATCCGGTAACGAGGGACCGACGGAGCGCGGTCAGTTCTGGCAGACCGACGGTCTCGGGCGAGACCATGACGAAGGTCCCCTGTCCCGGACGACCACCGATGAGACCCTTCTGTTCGAGATCCCGGTAGGCCTTGAGCACCGTGTTCGGGTTGATCGAGAGCGACGCGACGACGTCCTTCACGCGGGGAAGCTGGTCGCCCTCGCGCAGGTAGCCGAGGCGAAGCGCGTGCTCGACCTGGTGCACGAGCTGGAGGTACGTCGGTACGCCGGAGCGCGGCTCAAGTCGGAAGACGATCGAGGAGGGCG
>Ga0307372_10005300_pt1 | contig 19434 bp, 16 predicted proteins | sample OX1MG_FD_202533 | JGI IMG/M metagenome (GOLD analysis project Ga0307372, IMG submission 202533) | Soil microbial communities from Risofladan, Vaasa, Finland - OX-1 | ecosystem: Environmental > Terrestrial > Soil > Coastal area > Acid sulfate soil | place: Finland: Risofladan, Vaasa | collected...
CATTCCAATCTGGATCAAGAACACGTTCAATAAGGATCATCCCGGCACGCGCATCGGTCCGGAAGCGGCGGAGAACGGTGCGGTCAAGGGGATCACCGCTATTGCCAACGTGAGCGTGATCACCGTCGAGGGAAGTGGCTTTCTCGGCGTCGCCAGCGTGACCGGCCGTGTCTTCGGTGCCATCGGACGCGCTGGGATCAACGTCTTCATGATCTCTCAAGCGTCGTCGCAGCACAGCCTCAGCTTCCTCGTGCCGAACGCTGACGGACCGCGCGCGCTGCGAGTGCTGGAGTCTGAACTCGAACTCGAACTGCATCGTCAGACAGTGCTGAGCATCGCGGTGAATCCCGACCTCGCGGCGATCGCGGTAGTTGGTGCGGGTATGCGTGGCACGCCCGGCGTGGCCGGCTGCGTCTTTCAAACGTTGGGCAAGGAGCACATCAATATCGTCGCGATCGCACAGGGTTCGTCGGAACTCAATATCTCTTGCGTCATCTCGATGGTCGATTTGACGCGCGCGGTTCCGGCGCTCCATCAGGCGTTCAACCTCGGCAAATAGCTTCGGGAACATACGGCAGGCGTCACCGGGAGCAACTCAGTGGTCGGCCACGGTGAACCGGTCATCCCGAGTCCGCAGCTGAGGGATCTCTCCGACTGCTCGTCACCCTGGCGTGCCGCGACGGGGAGAACCTTCGCTCCGCTCCCGATGACACGACCACCGTGGTCGTCTACTCAAGTTTCGTTCATTATGTCGACGTAGTATTCTCTCCCAGGTTGGGCGTGGATTCAGCCGGGCGGAAAGGATTTCGCCGTTACGGGCGCGGCTCTTTGGTGGGGCTGTGCGGTTTGCGACGGCGCGGGTTGGCGTTGACGCGGCGGACGATTCCGCCGGAGCGCCCGCGATAGGTCGGGATAGCAAACGATTGCGTTTGCTCGATCGCCGGTGGCTTTGGCTCCTCCGCTTTCCGCCCGCGTGTTGGCTGGATTACTGCGGCCCAATCACGAGCAGGTTCGAGCTGGGTGATCGGAAACTCTTGCGTCGATTCCGCCGGGTTGTTCGAACTGAAGCGCGCGAGTGGCTGGCGCTCGCGCTGGTTGAGCGTCCGCAAACCCCAGATACTAAGAATCACGATCAACAGTGGGAACGCGACGAAAGCCGCGATAAATGAGATGTCCCCCAATGTCATGCGATGATACCCCTGAAAAATGATGAGCGCGTGCACAGACGAGGCAAACTCTCCGACCTCAATGTCGGATGGAGGCGCGAGCAAGCTGTTCGACGCTCACGCCTCCATTGCATTATGTTGAATTAGCTCTTGTTCGGCCATGCGTGTGACGACATTTCGAAGTGCTGTGCGCCGTCCCAGGAATAGCCCCAGAAATGCCACCGGAACGCTTCGACGAGGCTGCGCAGCGTCGCACTGATGTTCGCAGGGTTCGCGTTTCCGCTTGAATCGAACCATGGAGCGATCGGCTGCGGCGGCAACGGATTATTGCAGTCCGCGTGGGTTGGGATCTCACAGTGGCTGCGGAGGTCCCAGCTGATCGCGAAGAAATGCCAGCGGAACGCTTCGACCAGGCTCTTCAACGTCGCGTTGGTCGCGTCGACGTTGAACGTGCCGTTCGTCACCCAGTCGCTGAGCGGATCGGCCACTGAGTATGTCGTGGCGTGTGTTGGCATATCGGGAATCGTGGTACCTTCCCACGACTGACCGTAGAGATGCCAGCGGAACGCTTCAACGAGCGAGCGCATGGTCGCGTTGATTTGATCGCTCTTCGGCGTGCCATCCGCGTTGAACCACTCGGTATCGCCCTGGTTGCTGGAGACGACGATATCCCACTGGGCCGTGAAGAGGTCATTTTCGCTATCAACCGCCGTCGCGGTAACCGTATAGGTTCCCGCCGCAAGCGTCATGCTGGCGCTTCCCGTCGTTTGGCTGCCCGTGGTTGTCAAATCCGGCGTGAGTGCCGTGCCGCCGACGTTGAGACTGATTTGCTTGATCGCGGAATTGGACGTCGCCGTGGCACTGATCGTCACGATACCCGGCGCGCTGGTCGAGAAAGGAGCGGGTGTCAGGTTCGAGAGCACCGGTATGGTACTGTCCGCGACGGGGTTCGCCACATTGGTGATCGAGAAGGTCCAGGTGACGACGTCAACGCTACCGCCGGCCGCCACCGCTAACGTTGCCTGATGCGGGCCGTCCGCCAGGCCGGTTACGAAATAGACGGTGAAGTCCGTTCCGCTGCCGGTCACGCTGTAATCCACGACGTTGCCGTCGAGAACCATCATGATCCGGTCGGCCGAACCAAGGCTTGCATCGACGTGGACATCGGCGCCGACACTGACCGGTCCGCTGACGGTAATCGATGTCTGTGTAGGCGTGTATTTGCTGAATGAGATTAGCGACGACGTGCCGTTGTCGACGACGTCAAACGTCCAGCTGGTCGAACCAGCGAGTCCGTTAGCCGTGGCGTTGACCGTGACGGTATACAGGCCGGGCGCGAACGGCCATTCGATCGAGGCAGTCAACTGGCTGTCGCTCGGTCCGGCGACTTCCGGCGACAGTTGTACGCCGTTGACCGACATCGACACGTCGCTGATCTTGCTCGTGGCGGAAATCTGTACCGACAGGGTGATGAACCCTGGGGCAACGACCGAGAGCGTCGACGGAGTCTGATTAGAAAAACTCGGACCGCTTACTGCGGCCGACGGCACGATCGTGGCGAATAGGCCGACCGAAACGAGGAGCAATACGCTCCAGCAGCGTAAGAATACTCGTGGCTTCATCATTCGTCCCCCTTCAGGAGATGCGACATGCGCCAACGGGAGCGACACATGCTGACTGTTCCCCAATCCGCCATTGCATAGTCTGAGCCGCGCTCGTGTCCGCGCGCCCGCGCCGCTGATCCCCTCGCGCACGGAGACTTCGGCCCACTTGATCCTACCAGAGAGCGCCCTGTCGATCGTAGATCACGAAGCGCTGATCGCCGCCGGTAGCTTAGCGCGCAATGACAACTGGATCGTTCGGCTACACTTCGACCAGAGCGCCATTCGTGTGAGGGAATGTGGGAATGCTCGTCTGGATCATCGCCATCGTCGTGTTAGGCATCCTCTTCGGTTTCGGGGTCGAGCGGTTGCTCGCGAAGCTCGGGATTCAACGCGAGCAACCGGATGAGCCGGTTACGGTCGTCCGCGATTTTCGGACTCGCGTCGAAGCCTGGCAGCATGAGCACGCCAGCAAGCAGAGGCGCGACCGGCCAAAGCGGTAGTAAGGGCGCGCGTGGTGCGGGATGGCCTTCACCGCCTGGCCCGATTCTGAATGAAGGGCCCGGGATGAGGGCTCTTCCCCGCGCTATACCTTTGGCGCGGTCACCCCTGACGCGCTCACCCCGTCATGCGGGATGGCGAAGGCCTGGGTCGTCTCGGCGAACTTGCGCAGGCGGTCTTCGACGAGTCGGTGTACGGTACCCGCCGGGTACTCGCCAGTTGCGTCGCGGTCCCCCGCAGGGACGCCGGTCAAGATCTCGATCCCTTCGTCGACCGTGCGTACCTGCCAGATTGAAAACTGTCCGGAACGAACGGCTTCGACTACTTCGTCGTTGAGCATCAGTGTCGGCACGTTCGCCGCGGGAATCATCACCCCATGTTTGCCGGTGAAGCCCTGGGCCTTGCAGACCGCGAAATAGCCTTCAATCTTGTGCGTTGCCCCACCGATCGCTTGAACCTGGCCGAACTGATTCACCGAGCCGGTGACGGCGATCCCCTGATGCAGCGGTAGTCCGGACAGTGCCGAAAGGAGTGCATACAGTTCGGTGGACGATGCCGAATCACCGTCTATCCCACCGTACGATTGTTCGAACGTGATCGTTGCCGTCACCGCCAGGGGCATCTTTTGACCATACATGCCGTGCAGGTAGCCAGAGAGAATCAACACGCCTTTGGAGTGGATCGCACCAGAAAGATCGATCTCGCGTTCGACGCTGACGATGTTGTCCCGCCCGAGTGAAACGCGCGCGGTGATGCGCGAAGGCTGCCCGACTTCGAGGTCGCCGAGATTGATCACCGAGAGGCCGTTAATTTGGCCGACGATGTCGCTCGTCGTGTCGATCATGATCGTGCCGTTGTCGATCATCTCGTGGATACGCTCTTCGATCAGGTTTGCGCGGTAATGGCGCTTACGAATCGCGCTATCGACATCGGTGGCCATGACCGGATCGTGACCCGCTTGTTTGGCCCAATAGCTTGCTTCAGTAACGATGTTCGTAATGTCGAGCAGGCGTGTCGAGAGTTTGCGCTGATCCTCGATCAACCTCGCACCATATTCGACCACCCGCGCCACGGCGGTGCGATCGAAATGGCGTAGATGCATTTCACGCACCTGGCGACTGATGAACGCCGCATAGTTATGAACATGTTCCTCGCTCCACGACATATCGGGAGCAAAGTCTGCCCGTACCTTGAAGAGTTCCTGAAAGTCCTGATCGAGGGCATACAGTGCTTGGTAGATCGCTGGCAGACCGATCATCACTACTTTCAGCCGAAGCGGGATAGGCTCGGGGCGCAGTCGCGCGGTCGGGAAGGCGCTCACCTGCTCACCCAGGTTCTCGATCTGAATCTCGTTGCAGATCAAGCTCCTCTTCAGCGCGTCCCAGGCAAAGGGGTTGCGAAATACCTCGTCCACGTGGAGCACGAGATAACCGCCGTTAGCGCGATGCAGCGCACCCGGTTTGATCTGGCTGAAATCGGTAAGCATTGACCCCATCGCGGCGCGGTAGTCGATGCGGCCGATCAGGTTGTAGTAGGTCGGATTGCGCTCGAAAATGACCGGAGCGCCAGTCGCCTCGCTGTTATCGATCAGCACATTCACTCTATAACGCGCCAGGTGTTCCTCGCGCTGCTGTGCCTGAAGCTGCGCCATTGGCAGCGCTTGCGGTGCTGCCCCATCGATCGGCGCAGGAGCGAAATCATGCAGATGCTCAGGGATGTCGTTCTGTACCTCGTTCAGGTAGGCAAGGATCTTCAAATTAAGTGCGTATCGGCCCCGCAGTTCGTCGAGAAACGGGCCGACGACGAAGGTCGCGATCTCTCGGTCCAGTTCGCTGCTGCGCCCCCCTGCTTGTTTCTCAATTTCGCGTAGTTCGCGCAGCGCGGTGCCGAGTTCTTCCTGGACTTCCTGGCCATGGGCGCTGATCTGCTTTTTTTGCTCGTCTGGGAGCGCTTCAAACTCGTCGGGGTTGATGGGTTTTCCGTTGACGATCGGGACGCTGACGATTCCGGCCGGGGTCATTTCGAGCGAGAAGTTCCGCTCTTGCGCAAAGGTCTGCAGCGCGGCCAGGATCGTGTCTCGTTGTTGGGCAAAACCGGTGAGCGCGATGCTCCGGCGCCGGGCGTATTCATCGCTCTCAAATGCCTTCGGGATCTCGCGCTGCGCGGCGATGACGAAATCACGCATGGCATGTTCAAATTGCACGCCCTGCCCGGCCGGGATCTCGATGGCGCGCGGTTGATCGGGATCGACGAAGTTGTAGACGTAGACCCAATCAGAAGGCGGCGACTGTTTCGCCCCGACGTTGTTCAGGTAGTCGAGCACCGTGGTCTCACGTCCCGAACCCGAGCTACCTGACAGAAAGAGGTTATATCCGCGTGCATCGATCTCCACGCCGAACTCTATCGAGTCGATGGCTCGCGGCTGCCCGATTGTTCCGTTGAGTGGTGCGACTTCGGCGGTCGTTTGGAATGGAAGATCGTTCGGCACCATACGGCGTCGGAGTTGCTCCGGGGCAACAAGCAGGCGCGTCCTAATATCGTCGTTCGCCATCGAGAAGCCTTTCCGAATAATGGTCAGTCGCAGGTGATTCTTCTTGGTCTCCCGCTCAGCCCTATCGTACCGAGAAATCGTGACTTGGGAAGGGCCCCGATCGACGCGCGACCAGGGTAAGGTGCGCCGTCAGCGTCGCTTGCTCCTTTCACCAAGCGGAACCTAACAGTGATATTGTCCAACACCGCGCTTTCCCGCGCATGGGATGTCAAATGGTGTAGGAGATGGTTAACGCGCGACAATCGCAAACGAGCGCAGGGTACTGGGGGTTGGACTGAGCGCCAATCAGAGCGCGTAGTGCGCGGCATCCGGCCGCTTAAGCTCCAGACCGAGCCCGGGTCGTGTGAGATCAGGGTAAAGCAGACCGTTGCGCGGTTCGACGACGCCGTCGAACAGCAGGTGATCGCAGCGGACGTGGTCGTGGAAGTACTCGAGGTGACGGAGTTGGGTCACGCTGCAGCCGGGATGTAGGTGCAGTGATGGCGCGCAATGCGCCGACAGGGGTAGCGAGCGCGCTTCGCACAGGGCTGCAACGCGCATGAACTCGCTGACCCCCGCGCAGCGCGATGCATCGGCCTGGATAACGTCGACGGCTTCGGCCTCAAGCATCCGCCGAAAATAGCCGAGGTCGTAGCCGTACTCGCCGGCGGCGATCTCCAATCCCCACCGGGCCGCGATCGCGCATCAGGTGCAGTCCGGCGAGGTCGTCCGAGGAGACCGGTTCCTCGAACCAGGAGACATCATACTGGGAGAAGGCCCCGGCCAGGGCGAGCGCTTGTTTGCGGCTATAGGCGCCGTTCGCGTCGACAAAGAGCCTGGTTGTCGGACCGATCGCCTCGCGTGCCGCGCGCACGCGCTCAACGTCACGCTCCGGATGCGTCCCGATTTTCATCTTCACCATACCGATGCCCGATTCAACCCAGTTGGCAAGTTGTTGCTGCAACTGCTCGTTCGAGTAGGAGGTGAAGCCGCCGCTGCCATAGATCGGCACGCCGTTACGCGCGGCACCCAGTAGCGTCACCAGCGGCAGGTCAAGCAAGCGCGCTTTGAGGTCCCAGAGCGCACTGTCGATCGCCGCGATGGCCATCGAGGCGATGCCCGCTCGACCCAGATTGCGAATGGCACGGACCATCGCTGCCCAGGCCGCCGGGACCGCCAGCGCGTCCATTCCGGTCACGACATCGGCCAGCGTGCGCTGGATGAGCCGCGCGGTCGAGATGTCTGCGTACGTGAAGCCGAGTCCTTTCATTCCGCCGCCGTAGAGTTCAACCACGACCACCGTGGTTGACTCCCAGCGAAGGGTTCCGTCCGACTCGGGATAATCGGTCGGAACCCGATAGGCTGAAACGTCGACTCGTTCGACGGCGGCGACTGGTCGCGGGAGGGTTGCACTGGCCATGCCGATCTCTATCCCTGTCTTGAGCAGTGACTAGACAACCTCGCGGATCTTGTCGCGAAGAACGGTCTTGACGATGTCCCAGCGATTCTCGTCGCCTTTGAGGATTGCTTCGGCGAACTTCTTCGCCTGCTCTATCGTGATGTGACCGGGCAGCGGCGCCTCGTTCGGATCAATCACGCATTCGACCACCGCTGGGCCCCCGGTGGCGAGCGCCTCGCGCAGCACCGCTTCGATCTGGGCTGGATCACTGACCGAGAAGCCGGCCGCGCCACAGGCTCTGGCAAACATGGCGAAGTCGATCGGCTGAAGATCGACCCCGTACTCTGGATTGCCCTCCTGCGCGATCTGCTCCCACTTGATCTGTCCGAGTGAATTGTTCTTGAATATGAAGACTTTAACCGGCATATTGTACTTGACCAGCGTGGCGACCTCGCCCATCAGCATCGTGAAACCGCCGTCGCCGACGATCGAGATGATCTGCCGGTCCGGGAACGCGGCCGCCGCTCCGACGCTGTACGGCAGACTGTTGGCCATCGTTGCCAGCGAGCCGGAGAGTGAGAACTGCATGTTGCCGCGCATCTCGATATGCCGCGCCGACCAGGTCGCAATGGTGCCGCTGTCGCTTGAGACGATCGCGTCATCGCGGAGCAGTCTGCTCAGGTGGTGCGCTACGACCTGTGGCTTCATCGGAATGTCGGTTCGCGTGCCGCGCACCTCCATCAACTCGTCCCACTCCTTCTTCCCCTTCTGGGCGGTTTCCAGGAAACCGAGATTGGTTTTCTGCTCGATGAGCGGCAGGAGTGCGCGTAAGACGGAGCCGCAGTCACCGACCAGTCCGATATCGGCGGGATAGCGGAGCCCGATACGCTCCGGGTCGTAGTCGATCTGCACGCACTTGGCCTCGCCCGGCGTCGGATAGAACTCCATATATGGCATCCCGGCGCCCGCGATGATCAGCGTGTCGCAGCCCTTGAGTGCGTCTTGCGACGGAGCCGTGCCGAGCAGTCCGATACCACCGGTCGTATATGGGCTGTCGTCCGGCAGCACGCCCTTGCCGAGCAGCGGCTTGATCACCGGACCGGCGACTTTCTGTGCCAGTTCCAGCACCTCTGAGCGCGCGTTGAGGCATCCACGTCCGGCCATAATGGCGACCTTCGTGCCGGCGTTGATCAGGTCAGCTGCCTGTTGCAGTTGCGGCGAAGCGGGTGGGAGACCGTCCGGCGCAAAAATGTCGGCACTATGGCGCGCGATATTGCCGCTAGAGCGCTTCCCGTCCGACGCCTCCCAATCCTGGATATCCTTGGGGATATTGATGTGGGCAACACCGTGGCGCGAAAATGCCGTTTTAATCGCCTCGTCGACGACATTCACCACGTGCTCCGGCCCCATCACACGCTCGCTGTATTCGGCGACGTCCATGTAGAGCCGGTCGAGATCGACGTCTTGCTGGTAGTGCGTGTTGATCAAGTCGTGGAACGTGTGTCCGGTGATCGCCAGCACCGGTTGCCCGTCGCACTTTGCGTCGTAGAGTCCGTTCAGGAGATGGATCCCGCCCGGGCCTGAGGTCGCCAGGCAGACACCCAGGCGCCCGCTATATTTGGCATAGCCGCAGGCGGCGAAGGCGGCAGCCTCTTCGTGTCGTACCTGAATAAAGCGCAACTGATCTTGATGGGTGCGCAGCGCCTCGAAGATGCCGTTGATGCCGTCTCCCGGAAAGCCGAAAATCGTGTCGACGCCCCAGTCGATCAGTCGTTCAATGAGAAGATCCGATGTTGTTTTCGCCATTGTTTCGCTCCTCGTTATTACTGCTGCCACCTCGACGCCGAACCGGCGGGATGCAGCCACGAATGTAGGCACCAGGCGGCAAGCGCCCGGATCTCTTCCAATAGTTGGCGCTTCATGCGTGCGCCGCGCTTCCTGATCGGCGCGTCAGTCCGCCATTGGGCGCTTCCTGGCGTATCCAGTCGGCGGTGCGCGCGGCGAGCGCCGAGATGGTGATGGCTGGATTAGACGAGCCTTGCGTCGGCATGACACTTCCATCGCAGACGAAGAGGTTCGGTACGTCCCAGGAACGGCACCATTGATCGACGACCGACTCTCGCGGATTTGCTCCCATACGACACGTTCCAACGAGATGCGCATAGCGGTTGACGGCATGTGTCTCGCGTGCTCCGGCCGCAACCAGTACCTGCTGCGCACGTGCTATTCCGGCGGCCATCAACTTTCGGTCGTTTTCGAAAAGATTGAATCGTACGTAGGGAACCGGCTGCCCGAATTGATCTTTCTCGGTTGGGTGCAGCGAGACCGTATTCCGCTCGTCGGGCAGGATCTCGCCGAGCACGCCGACGCAGGCATAGTGGTTGTACTCCTGCATCCGCCTGAGCAACGCTTCACCGTAAACTCCGCCCTCACTGATCAGGAGATGTGACATCGCGATCGGCAACGGCGACACCGTCTGCAATGCATAGCCGCGTACGAAGTCGTTGCGCGGGTCCGTCTCGTAGAACTCTTCGGTCATGGCGCAGGCGGGCGGCGACTTGTACTGCCGGATCATCTCGTCAAAACGGCCCCAGACGACCGGACCGGCCTGCGCCATGAGGAACTTGCCGACCACGCCGCTGGAGTTCGCCAGGCCGTCGGGGAAGCGGCTCGAGGTCGAATTCAAGAGCAGGCGCGGGCTTTCGATCGCATAACCGGCCACGACCACCGCCTTTGCCCGTTGCTCTTCCTCGATCACCGCGCCATCGTTGAGGGTACGATGGTAACGAACCGCGCGGACCAACCCCCGCTCCTCGACGGGCACGTCGAAGGCCATGCAGCCAGTGCGGATCTCGGCGCCGTGCGCCACCGCGTCGGGCACGTGGCTGTTCATCGTGCTGCTCTTGGCGCCGACCTTGCACCCGAGCAGGCAGAAGCCGCGCTGGATGCAATGCGGCCGCTTGCCGACCGCTCCGGCGGGGATAGCAACCGCACCACCGGCCACGACCGGGATGCCGAGATTAACGCAGCCCTCGATCAATTTCTGTCCGGCACTGCCCGCCTGGAGCGGGGCATATGGGTAGCCATGGGGCTTGCCCCAGGGATAGCACGCCGGACCGGAGACCGGGTACTCTCGCTCCATCGTCTGGTAGTACGGCTCGATCTGTTCGTAGTCGATCGGCCAGTCTACGGCGACGCCATCGTGGCTGCGGACACGAAAATCGGAGGGGTGCAGGCGTGGACAGAAACCGGCAAAGTGGACCGTGCTGCCGCCGACGCCCCGCCCGGAATTGTTGGCGCCGAGTTCCAGCGGGTCAGCCCCGCCGACGATCCGCAGGTCATTCCAGAAGAGCGACCCCGAGCCTGCTTCGTCCGATACCATGTCGTCTTCGGTGTCGTGCCACTGCCCTGCCTCCAGCACGACGACGGAAAAGCCGAAGCGCGCGAGACGCTGCGCCAGCACGCCGCCACCGGCGCCGCAACCGACGATACAAAAGTCGACCTCATCGCTCTGCCGGTACTCGCGCATCTCGGTATCGAGAATCCAATCGGGAGAAAGATGAACGTGTAGCTTCATCGAACTTCCTCGCTCTCCCACGGTTCGCGATCGCCATGGTTGAGCGACAGATAGCCGCGCGGATACGCCGGTCCGCCGAAACCGATCTCGTCCCAGGCATACGGATGGGCGTAGTAGACGCCGGCAATCTGGCGAACTGCGACGAACTCCCACCAGCGTTTGGCCGGCATGCGCTGCCACACTTCCCCGGGTGGCGTGCCTCCGCGAATGCCTTCGAGGACAGCTACTTGCCTCGGGCGTTCGAGTTCGACGAAGGGCGTGTCGAACATCAATTCGGCCGTCTGCTCGATCCCGTCAAGCCCCCACTCCCAGGCGACATGGTTGGGCGGCATATCGTCGAAGCGAAACGCTTCGACCTCGTGCTCGCACAGGTCATCGATCCAGGGCGCAAGTGGAACGCGCCGTTCAGGCGCGCGATGCGTTTGTGGGATGACGTGGGTGCAGAGCGTTTCCAGCGTCGCACGACGTTGCCCGGCAAAATGCTTGAATTCCGGGATGTTATAAACGCGGTCCAGCACGACCCGACGAGTTGCGTCGTCCCAGTGGTTCCGTTGTTCAAGTGCGTCGGCTCGCGGATATCGGTTACGGACCATCGCTTAATTAGCCTTCCCTTTGAGAAGCGAGGCGATCAGGCCGAGCAGGCCGACCGAGCAGAGCAGTAGCGGGGCGAAGAGCGGCGGCCCCATCACGATGTTGAAGCGGAGATTGGTGAAATGGCCCGGCATGCGCTTGATGCCGCGTAGATGAAGCACGAAGCCGATCATGCCGTCGGCGAATGCCGCGATCGAGAGCACCGGAAGGACGTGTTTCGCGATCCGTGTCGATCGTGCGGCCGCCACTGCCGCGACGACCGTCGGCGGCGTCAGCCAGACCGGAGTCCACATCCAGCGCTGGTTGAAGCTGCCCCGCAGATGTTCGAAGTACGCCTCGCCCCCGGCCAGCACGCCGAACGCGGCGGTCGTGAGCGCCATCACCTGCTGGAAGCGCTCGCGCGAGATCCCGGTGCCGAAATCCGCCTTGCGCGTTTCTCGCCGCGTGGGGCGCAGCGCAGCTATCTTCGTATGGGCAACCTCAGGTCGTAACAGAGACCCGCAGAAGCCCAGCACTCCAACCATTGCGCTCAAGAGCGGCGCGAAAATCGGTGGACCGATGACGACGTTGTATTGCCCGAGCTTGAAGCCGCCCGGCAAGCGTCCAATGCCGCGAATATGCAGGCCCGTGCCAATCAGGCCATCGGCCAGCCAGGCAAGCGAGAGGAGCCGGAGGGGACCTCGGGCAATGTGTGGCTTGAACACGGCGGCTGCGGTCGCTAACAGCGTCGGCGGCGTGAGCGCTACCGGCGTCCACATGAATGGATCTTTGAACGCGCCACGCTGATGCTGCGTATACGCCTCGAAGCCGCTGACGATCGCCGCAAAGCCGGTCACCAGCGCCATGCTTCGTTCGAAGCGACCCTGCCGGATCTCTTTGCGTGCCAGTCGAGTTTCGCCCGATATGCGTTGCCAGATCGCCATTAGTGGGCCGCCGCAGCCTGGACGTGGTGATGCCGCGCCGGAGCAATCGAACCGGGTTCGGGGTTCGCCTCCTGATGGCGTCGTCGTCGAAGTATGCCTCCCGCCAGACCGCTCCCCAGCAAGACCGCAACGCCAGCCACGACCACGGTCGCCAGCCCAACCACGCCTACCTCAAACACCGCTTCCCGATCCATATGCTACTCCCGTTAAATCGTTGCGCCGGTTGTGCCCTGCGACATACCGCACATTCCAATCGACTGTCCGTGCATGGTCGGTCCGTCGTGAGTTCACGGTAGCGCTCAGAAGCTGTCAGCTACCACAGGGGAAAATGCCGGAGGGCGTCGATGCACTGGAAAAGCATTTCGCAGCGCGTGTGCCAAGGCGACAGGCATTGAGGAGAAGATGACGGCGTCTGACGTCGTGCTTTCCTTCGCTCAGAGGAGCGATCGACGAATTTTCCCATCGCTCGCGATGCGTGGGATCGCTTCCCAACGCGTGTCACGGCTAGGCTCTTGCTCGTTAATCGCCGAATTTCGTCGGTCTCCTGTTATGATGCGAGGCATGTAATTCCGTTGAACGACAACCTTTTTGTTGGCGAACGAGACGCTGGTCCCAAACACCGTTCAGTGGTTCATCATCTGGACATCATGATTGGAGCCATTCACACCATGAACGACCTCATTTTCGAACCGATGCATGTGGTTGCGGAGCGGATGAGGCGGCGCGAGGTTTCGTCGCGGGAGTTGACGGAGGCGGCGCTGGGGCAGGTCGAGCGGTGGGGTGAGCGGATCAACCCGTTCGTGACGCTGACCGCCGAGCTGGCGCTGGAGATGGCGCGCGAGCGCGACACGGAACTGGCGGATGGGGTTGATCGTGGGCCGATGCACGGCGTCCCGGTGGTGCTGAAGGATCTGCTGGAGACGAAGGGAATTCGCACGACCGGAGGTTCGCAGACGTTGATCGACAACGTGCCCGAGGAAGATGCGACTGTGGTGCGGCTGATGCGCGAGGCGGGCGCGGTCTTTCTGGGCAAGACCGGCATGCCGGAGTTCGCGTCCGAGCCGACCTCGATCAATGAGACGTTTGGTGCGGTTCACAATCCGTGGAATCTGGAACTCGATACATCCGGATCGAGCAGCGGCACCGGTGCGGCGGTGGCGGCGGGGATGGCCTGGTGTGGGCCGGGGTCGGATACCGGTGGCTCGATTCGCATGCCGGCTGCTGCCTGTGGACTGGTCGGCCTGAAGCCGACCTACGGGCGCGTCAGCCTGCGCGGAGTATTGCCGCTCTCTGCCTCGCGCGACCATATCGGACCGATGGCGCGCACCGTCGAGGATGCCGCGATCTTGATGAACGTGCTCTCCTGGTACGACGAGGCCGACAGCTATTCCCGCGACATGCCGGTTGACGACTACCGGTCGAGGCTGGAAGGGGGCATCGCCGGTCTGCGTGTGGCGGCGTTCGTCGATGACGGTCAGGATCCGGTGTCGGCGGACATTCTGGAGGGTTTCCAGAATGGTCTAGGGACGCTTGAGGCTGCTGGAGCGGTCATCGAGCCGGTTGACGTTGCCGATCTCTTTCTCGCGCTCAACTCCGGGGATATCTTTGTGGCCGATATGTTCTCCCACCACGGTCATTTTCGGACTGAGCAGCCGGAGAATCTCTCGGCCGAAGTGCGAACCACGCTGGAGAAAGGTCGCGACATGACCGGCGGCGAGGTGATGAACGCGATCCGCGCGCTGGACGCGATGCTGCATCAGTTGGAGCGCCGCCTACGCGGCTACGACCTCATCGTCAGCCCGACTCTCGGCGTGCACCTGCCGCCCGCCGGTGTCTACTACCAACCGCTTCTTCGGTTCACCAGTATTTGGGATCACAATGGCTGGCCGGCGATCACGGTTCCGTCCGGGCTCTCGGCGGAAACCGGTATGCCGACCGGCTTTCAAATTATCGGCAAGCCGTGGAGTGAGGCGTTGCTGCTGCGTGCGGCGCGCGTTATCGAGCGGGAACACGCGCTGTCGTTCCCACCGACTGGCATACGGTAGCGACCGTTTCGATCCTGTTGCCGGGACTTATGGAGATTAGATTGTCAATCGGGTAGTGCGGGGAACGCGGTTCGCCGGAGCATCTCTCCATTGATGAACGCGTCGGCTCCGCGAGACCGCCCGGGGCTAAAGGCCCGGGCTATGAAGACGAAGTCCACTGAAGGGACTAGGTGACAGTTGCGGCGCCCGAACTCTGGTGCCAATCTCGGACGATGAGATCGCGAACGTACGCAAAACATGCAGGTCATCGGTGGTGGACACGCTACCCATTTCTCCACCGCTCAGCCCCTTCAGTGGGCTTCGTCCGACAAGCCCGGGCCTTGAGCCCCGGGCGTTCTGGCCGCGCTGACCTGCTCATCGAACGACCACCAGCTTGCCTGAGCACGGTCGCTACACCACCCGATTAACTCGTGAATCTCCATTATCCCCGGGCGTTCTGGCCGCGCCGACCCGTCCATCGTGCATCACGAACCTCGTCTGAGCGCATATTCCGCACCAACCGAATAACTCCTTGGTCTCCGTCTGAGCCGGTCAGTCACCAGGATTGACCAGATCTGAACGCCGCCGCACGCCGCACGCTGGAATAGCTGTTGCCGGGAGAGCGTTACGGCCGATGACATGACGATTGGACAAGACGGTCTCGATGAGACGTTGGAGCACAATATGGCAACCAAGCAAGACGCGGTCGAATCGATCCAACTCGGTATCGACCGCGTCCAGGCGACGTTCGGCTCGCTGAGCGATGAGCAATTGCAGGCGAAGGTTAATCAGGGCGAGGGCGGTTGGACGGCCAGGCAGATTCTGGCGCACCTGGCGAGCCGTGGGCCGAACTATGAGCGCATGATCCAGCTGGCGGAGACGGACACGCAGTTTCCTACCGGGAATGTCGATTTCAACGCGCTGAACCAGGCGGCGGTCGACGGGTTTCGTGGCAAGAGTCGCGATGAACTTCTGGCTCAGTTTCGCGCGGCTCACGAAGAACTGATGGCACGCGTGCAAGGGTTGCCGGACGAGCTACTCGAGAAGACGATGGCGTTGCCGTTTGGCGTCATGAAGGTTGGCGATCTGTTGATGAGCTCAGGTGGGCTGCACTCAATCAACCACTCGATCGAGGTCGAGCAGGCGTTGGGGCTTGAGAACGAGTAAGTTCTCCGACGAGCGCCGGCAACCGGCGCGTTTACGAGCCGACGCCGACCAGACCGATTACCAATACGAGGAATACGACCGTCGTGATGGCGACGAAGATCCTTTCACCCTGGATCATGAAGAGTACCGCGGTCATCGCCACGCGCGTCATCGGTGTGAGAATCAGCGCGAGCACACCAAGTTGGATGATGGCGATCGAGTTACCCGAGGCAATGCCGTGGAAAATACTCGACGGGCTTACCGGAATCGAGTGACCGCCGCTGCCGAGCACATCATTGATCGTTTTCGGGTTTCCCGTGCTCGAGCCGATGCCTGCCACGAAGAGCGCGGTTCCAATTGAGATAATCGCCGCCGCGATCAGGACACCGATGCGCAGCACATAGCTGATGTAGATCTCCATTGGATGAGGGCCAGGTTGGATTTCCATGGCGGTGCTTACCGGTTGGTCCTCCTCCACAGACTCGCGAGTTGTTGGTGATTTCTGCATGCTCATCTAGACAACCCCTATTCCCCGTAAAAACATCTCGATCGCTACCGCGGCGAGCACTGGTAGGAAGATCTTTCGTACGGTGGTGTTTTGGAAGCGTATCAGTAACTTGGCGCCCACCATCGCCCCGACCAGCACTCCAAGCGCGACGGGCGCGGCGATTACCGGTACTACGTCGCCGCGCCAGAAGTAGATGCCCGCGCTGGCGGCGGCGGTGACGCCGATCATGAAGTTACTGGTCGCCGACGACACTTTCATCGGCAGGCGCATGGCGGTGTCCATCGCCAATACTTTCAATGCACCGGAGCCAATGCCGAGCAACCCCGAGACGACTCCCGCGATGTACATCATCCCGAAGCCGAGTGGCACTTTGGTGACGTTATAGCTCACCACGCCACCACTCGCCCGGTCTGGATAGGTGCTGGCCAACTTCAAACGAGAGGAGATGCGGTCATTGCTAACGTCGGTCGGAACGTTCTCGCCGAGCTTCTTGACGGTGGGAAGGACCGAGAGGATCAGAATGGCGCCAAACAGAATGAATAGCACCCGCGCGTTGAGGTACGCCGCCACAAACGCGCCGGTCACCGCCCCAATCGAGGTAGCCAACTCGAGCGTCATCCCGACGCGAACGTTCGTCAGATGATCGCGCACGTAGGCTGCAGCCGCGCCGCTCGAGGTGGCAATGACCGAGACGATGCTCGCCCCGATCGCCAGGCGAATATCGAGCCCAAACGCGATCGTCAACAATGGCACGATCAAGACGCCACCGCCCAGCCCGACCAGCGAACCGATCAGACCAGCCGCGATCGCCGCGAAGAAGATCTCAATGATAAAAAGGTCAATGCCGTTCACAAGCTGTTACCGTCCATTTGTTGGCCGCTTGACAGCGGCGGAATACACGTCTTTGTCACGCGATTGTGTAGTGTAACATACATAAGCCAGACATGATAGGATCTGATCGAAAAACCCTGGACTTGAGGACAGAACCGATCACGAGAGCGTCGCTCCTGACAAGCGAACGCGAAAGCGATAGCGGTCGCCGCGGATCAGGCTGCGCCGCAGTTCAACCGGCTGATCGTCGCTGAATCCGATGCGCTCGACGAGGAACGCCGGATCGCCTGCGGCGAGCCCGAGCAGTGCGGCATCAACAGTTTCGAGCCTGACCGGCCGTAGCGTCTCATCGGCATGCGTGACCTCGACGTCGCAGACTTTCCGCAAGAGTTCGTGGAGCGCTTCCTTCTGCATCCGATCGAGCGGGAGCTTTTCGCCGCATTCGACCGGCAAATAGATCGTCTCAAGGACGAATGGCTCGTCGTCAACCAATCGCAAGCGGCTGATTTCGTAGACCAGCCCATCGTGGGAACCGGTTAGGACTGACGACGCCTGTTCGTCGATGGTCAGCCGGTAGCCCAGGATCCGGGTATTGGGTAGCCGCCCTTGCGCGGTCAGCGTGCGGATGAAGCTATAAAGTCCGTCGAGCGGCTGTTCGATATACGGCTCGACAATAAACGTACCGACCCCGCGCCTCCGGTTGAGCAGCCCACGACGCGCCAGCGACGTGAGCGCCTGATTGACGGTCTGCCGGCTGACCCCCAACTGCTCGGCCAACTCCGGCTCCGGCGGCAACACGGTCCCCGGCGCCAGTTCCCCGCGTTGAATCGCGCCGAGCATATGCTGGGCGATCTGCTCGTATAGCGGGACGCGGCTGGACGAATCGATTCGCTTGATGACATCGCTAACGAACTCTTCAATCGACATGTCTTTAGTATGTCTTAAGGCGGACCTCCGCTGCCATAGTGCCGTGCCCCTGGTCTGTTCATTGATCGCCGATGCGTCGTTGCCAGCCCTCGGCGAACAGCGGGAGAAAGTTCTGCTCCTGGTACGGGTGGCGGGCGATCTCGTCGAAGTTTAGTTCGATACCAAGCCCAGGCCGTTCCGGTACGGTGACGTAGCCATCGATAATCTCCACCGGATAGTCGACGATCTCGTGTTCCCAATCGATATTGAATTCGTCGAAGACCTCCTGCACGTAAAAGTTCGGGCAGGCAGCTCCAAGCTGCACGCAGGCGGCGGTCGCTACCGGACCCTGGGCGTTGTGCGGAGCCACGACGCCATAGAACGCGTCGACCATTCCGATCACCTTGCGTGCGTTCCACAGCCCACCGAGGTTGAGCGGCTCGGGCTGCAGGATATGGACCGCGTTGCGCGAAAGGAGCTCGGCGAACTGATGCACCGATGAAAAGCTCTCGCCGGTGGCGATCGGCACGTTCAGATGCCGCGCCACTTCAACCACCGCGTCAATATCCTGATGCGGTGTCGGCTCTTCGAACCAGGCTGGGCGAAAACGCTCCAGGCGCTCGCCGATGCGCACCCCACTGGCGACGCTGAAGCGACAGTGCCCCTCAATCATCAGGTCGATCTCCGGCCCGACCGTCTCGCGCACTGCCTCGACGATGGCGATCGCCAGATCCTCGTCGCGCCGATCGGTCACTCGATAAGCAACGCCGAACGGATCGAACTTCAATGCCGTGTACCCGCGCCGCACGACTTCGCGCGCTCCCTTGGCGAACGCCTCGGGCGTTCGCTCCCCGCGATACCAGCCGTTGGCATAGGCGCGCAGCTTGTTGTGGTAGCGTCCACCCAGGAGATTGTGGATCGGCTGCCCCACCGCTTTGCCGATAATATCCCAACACGCCATCTCAACCGCCGCAACGGCGCAGCCATGGATCTGCCCGCCTTCTGAGTAGACATCGCGCGCCATACGCTGAGTTAGCGTCTCGATCTGGAACGGGTCGAGGCCGATGAATCGCGGTCGCAGTTCGAGGATCGCAGCCTCAACGGTCCGCCCGAAGGCATTGAGCGTCCCTTCACCGATCCCCGAGATCCCCTCATCCGTATCCAGCTTGATGAAGAGCCAGTTCTTCCACGGGTTACCACAGAGATAAGTCGTGACTCCAGTGATCTTCACGGTTGCTGCACCTCCTGACCAATTTTCCCCGAACCCCATCCGGGCGCACCAATATGGCGGTAGGCACGACTTTCAGTCGTCGGCTGCCGCGGGCTGCACCACTCTCGCGGGCGACACAAGCCCGGAGCGCACGTCGTCCTCCAGCGCTGTCGCATCGCGGCGCTCGGGCGGACCGAAACCGGCGCCGCCGGGGACATGCATGGCCAGCCGATCATCCGGCGTGGCGAGGATGATCTGGCCCGAGCCAAGCTCTTCGATCGAGAGAACCTTCCCGTTCACGACCACCTCGGTGCACGGTCCGTCGTCGCCTCCATCCATCCCGGCCGGTGGGAACCGCAGGCGATCCGGGTTGATAAAGAATGAGACAGGGCGCGAATAGCCGGGCAGCGCGCTGAATTCGAGATCGTGGCCGAAGGCGCCGCGCCATTGCCCGGCACCCGCCGAATCGGGACGGAGCGAACGCTTCCGGATCAGCACCGGCGTACGCAGTTCGAAGACCT
>Ga0307372_10005302_pt1 | contig 19427 bp, 16 predicted proteins | sample OX1MG_FD_202533 | JGI IMG/M metagenome (GOLD analysis project Ga0307372, IMG submission 202533) | Soil microbial communities from Risofladan, Vaasa, Finland - OX-1 | ecosystem: Environmental > Terrestrial > Soil > Coastal area > Acid sulfate soil | place: Finland: Risofladan, Vaasa | collected...
ACTTGCCGTACAGTGTGGGCAGGCGATTGTCGGAAAGCGGCACCCATTTGCGCGTGTCCTCGAGCGTCGACCAGACTACATGCTGCAGCTTCGCCTGCCGCGCGGCCCGTGCCATGGCCGCGGCCTGGACCCCTTCGCGCTCCGCCGAAAGGTGTTCCCAGAAGTTCGTGACGCAATAGGCACCGTATGCCCCCGCCAGGGCGCCCGGCAAGGTGGAGGCATCGTCCGCATCGGCCGCGACGACTTCCACCCCGAGCGCGGCGAGAGCCTTCGCCTTGTCGGAGTTCGGATTGCGGGTGATGCCACGTGCGGCGAACGGCCCGTCGCGGTCCGCGGCGATGGCGCGCGCGAGGCCGCCTCCCTGTGCACCTGTGGCGCCGAATACTGCGATGATCCTCTTGGCCGACATACTGACACTCCGCGGTCCGATAATGCGTGAAGGCACTCGGGAGGTGCCAGAGGCGCGTTGAGAGAGGAAACCTAGTCGACGGGTTCGCCGTTGGCGACGAACACCAGCACACCGGTTGCGAACCAGGCAGCGCCGACCACGCGCGCCAGCGGGCTCGAGCCCGCCAGCACCCAGAGCGTGACCGCGCCGCCGGTTACGGCGCCAGCACCGCCAGCACGAGCTGCGCGTTCTCTCGCGTCGTGCCCTCGTAGTAGAAGACGTATACCTTGTGCGTCCTCTCGTCCACCCCGCAGGTCCGAGCCGCGCCGCCCATCGGCACCTTCTCGACCACCGAGAACTTATCGGGCGAGTCCTCGTGAATGACGGTCAACGTGCTGTCCACGCGATTGGGATTGAAGGCAAGCCGGGTCACCGGGTCGAAGCAATTCATGTCGGCGCGACTGGGCACTCCGATGCGTGCCACGACGTTCCCGTTGTCGGCATTGACGACCATCACGTTCGTGTCGCACGCCATGAAGAGCCGCCGCGTGCGGGTATCCATGGACAACCCCTGCGCATGCCCGCAGCCGGGAATCTCGTACGTGGGTCCGATCTTGAGCGTCCGGGCATCGACCCGCCGCACGTACCCCGAGTCTTCGACATTGAGAAACAGGTATCCACGCCCGTCGGCCACGCCCGATTCGAGCCCGTCGCCGAGCGTCGACTTGGTGATCAGCTTGCCGGTCCGCATGTCCAGCACCCAGGCGTTCGGGCCCTCCCAGGTGAACGCCCGATGGGTGAAGGGATCGTAGCGAATGCCGTCGCCCCTGGCGTCCACGTGGCCCGTGACGGCGAGCGTCTTGAGGTCGAAGACTATCCCGTTGCGGACGAAGCCGCGATTCAGGTCCGCGGCAATCGCGTAGCCGCCGCCCCCGCCCTCCACGCTCCCGATGATGCTGTCGTGGTCCACGTCGATGACCTTGTCACCCAGGCCATAGAGGCGCCGGCCCACCGGATCGACCGTGACGTAGTCAGCCCGGGTATGGCCGAGTTCGATCGTCTTGACCACGTGATAGTGGGCGGTCTGGGCCGTGAGATTGGGCGCTGCGAGGATCGCCAGAGCGAAGGCGGTAATTGCGGACGCGCGGAGGGGACGCATGGTCGGTCTCGGTGAGGGTTCGCTGAGTGTACGACGAACGTACTCGCCGTACCTGCCAGGAAGATTACAGTCCGGCAGCGGTGCCGCGGCCCAGAAGAGACCACCGGCCAGATCCCGCCGTATCCACTCCATGAGTTGAACGCTGAAGCGATTCTGCTGTTACGCCGGGGGACCTGATGGGGATCAATGAAGTCGTTTCCCTCGCCCTTGGCTGCAGCACGATCTGTGCTTGCGGGTTCATGGCATTGCTCGCGTTGCGGCGCCGGAAGCCGGCCCCGAGCCGCGAGTTCGAGCGCGACGTCGCCGACCGCTTCAGTCGCCTTGAACAGTCGATCGATGCGATCGCTGTCGAGATCGAGCGCGTATCCGAATCGCAGCGCTTCGTGACCAAGGTCATGTCCGACCGCGGCCCGGCCCTGGTATCCGCGCGATCATCGGACTTCGAACGGGTGGACCCGCAGGACACCAAACAGTCGCCTGATGGCCATATGCACATCCACGCCGCGGGATGATCAGTGAGGCAAGCGCTTCAGATCCGGGGAGCGTGCGTTTCATCGGGAAGCGATCGGCAGGGCCGATTCTCGAAGTCGGCGTATGCGCAATGAGCGAGAGGTCCCAGCAGCCGCGGTGCGGATCGAGCAGCAACAAGAGAGATCGGCAGGGAGGTCGTGGGGGCACCGGTCCCCATTACGCCGGAAGGCGAGTCAATAGACGGGGGAGCTGGGGCTCAGGGCGATCCCTCGAAATCGCCCGCCAACTCCCCCCGCCACTTGCCCACGAGCCGCTGGGCCGTCGCTACCGGATCGCCCACCGGCTGCGTGCGAAACGGCGTCGTATCGCGCGACCACAGCTGCTCCCACTCGCACGACACCTCGGCGAACGGCTTCCGGTCGAACGCGGTACCGCCGTCGAACGACGAGTTGAGCTGCGCGAAGAACGCCTCCCACCGCGGCAAGAAGTAAGAGGTGAACATGCCCTCCCACTCCTTGTAGGCGTAGAGGTTCAGGTCGTCGTTCTCACCCTCGGTGCACTTGGTGCCCCACAGCGTGATGATGTTGCGCGCATTCCACTCGTACAGGCGACGCTCCGCGTCGTTCGTCCCCCAGCGCCTGGCGTCGGCAATCCACCGGCCGAGCAGGAACTCACGCCGCGTTCCCACCAGGGTGTCGAGGTCCGTCAGCAGCGCCTCCACCTGCCCCTCCGCCGCGAGCAGTGCAGCGCGATCCTTGTGGCCGTAGGCGGCCTGCACCTTGTTCACGAGCGGCAGCCCCAGCTGGCCAAGCACCTGCCGGGTCAGATTCACCACGTCGTAGCGGTAGGCATCGTTGGCGCCGAGCACCGGCGCCGCGGCGAGCAGCGAATCCAGCGCGTTGGCCAGGATCCGGTCGTCGTACGGCGCGATGGGCTCGGTTCGGTACGACCGCCCCTTCATATAGAACTGCGGACGCTCGGCAAGGAAGTTCCCCGTCTGCGCCGCGGATTTGAACGCGGTGGCGAGCAGCAGTTGCCACGCGCTCCACGCCGAGGCATCGAACCGGCCATAGCGACGAGTCACGTAGCCGCGGGTCCACGTGGTCACGTTCGGCACGCTGTCGCGCCACACCTGATCCATCACGAAATCCGGGACGATCGGGTTGGTGCCCAATCCCTCCATCGTCATCCCGAGCCCTTCCAGCCGCCCCTTGGCGGGGCTCCGGATGGCGCTGTCGAGGTTGGCGGCGATCTGCGGCAGGTCGCCGTTCAGGCTGGTCTTGCCGCCGAAGTTATATAGCACATTCCATATCCACGGCTTGCCGTAGAAGGCATCGCGCACCTTCCATGCGGGCACGCGGTCGCCCCACAGGTCCAGCACCAGCATCCGGTCGTTGGGCACCGCGCCCAGGAGCGCCTCGGCCTGCGGCGCCTGCCAGAACTTCGCATCGTTCACCAGGAACCAGGCCTGGATCACCCACGTGGCGCTGGAGTCGGCGGAGTGCATGCCCGCGTAGATGGCACTTCCCATGCCGGCGATGAACGTCGAGTCGTTCGTGGGTGGGTTGATCTCGTTGAACGGATCGGCGGCGTAGAGATGGTCGGTCCCGAACAGTTCCGTCTGTCGCTTGATGAATTGCCGCCCGAATCGCTGGAAGAGCGAGTCGTGCGGGTCCAGAAACCAGGTGCCGGGAAATCCCGCCGACCAGTCGCCCGTCTGGTGGATGGCCACGCCCGGAAAGACCTGCGTGATGGACTTGGGCACGTGCCCCGTGAAGCCCTGCAGCACCGGCGTCATGCCCAGCGAGCGCTCCCGGGAGAGGATCTGGCGTTCGAGCGCGATGTGGCCGTCGATCCAGCTGTCGGGAAGCGGTCCGCCGAGGCCGTCGATGTTGGCCATCCACCCCCAGGGGAGATACGCCGGGCCCACCAGGAAGTCCCCGATCTGCTTGGAGGTGAATCCGAAGTCGTGGAGCACCAGGCGCCACACGCCTTCCTGCCCCGTGACCGCGAGCGGCGCGTTGATGCCTTTGAGCGCCATCCAGTCGATCATCGGCTGCCAGTCGCTCCAGTTCCACCACGCCATGGAATATGAGAACGTGCAATAATTGAAGAAGTAGCGGACGGTGTACGGCGTGGTGATGCGCACCGGGGTCTGCACGCGGGGCAGCGGCGTGCGGAGCGTGATGGGCGTGAGCGGAAGCGAGGCGTTCACTCCCGCCACGTGCTCCAGGTACCAGTCGAGCGCCGACGCGATGGCCACGCCCGACGAGCCGCGGAGCACCAGCTTGCCGCCCTGGCTCTGGACCTCGAACACGTCGCGGCCCGCGCTGTCGGGAATGGCGGCGACGTCGATGTCCGAGGCGTTCGCGGGAACCACGCGGGCGACGAGCGCTCGTGCGGCGGCGAGGTCAACGGAGTGGGAGGTCTGCCCGCCGGCCGGCGCGGCCAGCGCGGCGGCCAGGGCAACGGCCAGAACAGCGAGTCGGGCGGTGCGACCACCGGGCGTCATGGACGATCTCGGCGTTGCGGAGGTGGGAGGGCATGAACATGGTGACCGGCCAACCGTTCGACAAGACGGCGATCGTGTTCACCGTCAGCGACCCACACCGCGTTGGCAGCAAGTATCTGAAGCCCGTCTATCGCGAGTATACCGACGCGACCTTCATGCATCTCATGCCACGGCCGGCGGATCAGCAATATCTGGGTATCCTCGGCCCGATCATCCACGCGCAGGTGGGCGATACCATCAGAGAGTCGTGTTCCGCTTTGGGGACCCGGGCCCAGCGGCAGGCTGGCCGCCGGGCAGCCAGCATCTGCGTGAGACGGCCCCTTCGATCAAGGAACGCTCTGGCCGGTCGCGCCGACCATCCAGCCTCCTCCACCTCACCTCTCATCCCGGGCAGCGCCGCCAGCCTCCAGCCGCTCGAGCTGGATGCGGTGCCGCATCGGATGCACGACCGCGTGCTCCAGCATCTGCTCGATGTTGTAGTCCTCGCCCCAGCGGGACTTGTAGGTGACCGGGGCGAGTTCGCGATCTTCGAGCAACGCAAGATGGCGGCGCCAGCCGGCGAGGATCTCTTCCAAGAATGCAGCGCTTCGGCCAGCGATCGCCACGCGGTCCGTTTCCGAATCGAGGTCGGTGACCTGTCGCTTCACGCACTCGCCGATCCAGGTCAGGTAGTTGCGGGACGAACGCAACACGTGCCCGGCGAGGTGCTCGTTCGACTGGTAGGACGGATCGTCCGTCGCCGGCAGTGGCGCGCCGGAAGCACGAAAGGCGAGCCACGTGTCATGGAACCGTCGCATCTCGATCTCGTGGAGTTCGACGCAGCTTCGCACCGCGTTGCTCTTGAACATGTCGCTCCTCCGATTGAACGTGCATCGCGCTACGGGGGACTGCGGGCGCGGCCACGAGCGCCCGGCGGAACCGGGCGGTGCGGCCGCCGTCTCAGCGTTGGGGGTTCGAACCGCCCGCGCCGAGCGCCGCGTCGATGTCACTCCGATACGGCGCGTATTCCGTGCCCGCCACCGACGCGGCTCCGTCCGGCGCCGCGCTCCGCAGCCGCGCCAAGAACCGCCGTTCGGCGGCCGCGTCGTTGCCCGAGCGCGCCGCCTCGAGCGCCAGCACCAGCCCGAGCGGGTCGTTGCGGTGCCGGGCCAGAATCGTGTCGGCCTGGGCGGCGGCCAGCGCCGTGCGCCCCGCCGCCAGCGCGACCCGTCCCAGATCGTAGCGCTGCGACAGGGTCATGGTATCCAACATCTGATATGCCGCGATGGCCATTGGCGAGAACCGCTGCACCGTGTCCATGGCGTGTTCCCCATACGCGCGGATCACGAGGTCGTGCAGCCGCTGCGCACGCTCGGCCGGCGACATCTGGCTGATGTCGGGCGCGGCGCCGGCCGCTCCGCCGCCCGTGGGACCGGCCCCCATGCCGCCGCCCCCCGGGGGCGCCGGCGGCCCCGCCGTCATCGACCGGCCGGCCACGTAGAGCGCCAGCGCCAGAAAGGCGAGCAGTGAGAGCGCCGTCCACATCCGGCTGCGCGAGTGGTGCGCCGGGCCCGGGGCAGCACCGGTCCGTGCGGCGCTGGGCGCGGCCGGCGCGGCGGCGGGCATCGCCTCGCCGCACAGCGTGCAGAACTTGCCCGTCGTGGGCGCGCCGCAGTTGGGACAGGGAACCGGAGGTTGGGGTTTGCTCATTGGATGGTCGCGGTGTCGGCCGTCAGATGCGCCGGGGGGAGTATGGAACGGCGTGGCGCGGCGCCACCCGCGTAAGCTGCGCGAACCGAGCGGGAGCGGCAATCGATGAGGGCGACATTCGCGTCCGCGCGGCACGAGCCCGGGCGAGTCGGTCGGGACCGCGCGGTATGTGCAGTGCCGGAGTGTGCGAAAGCCCCGCTCGACGCTGGAAGTCGCAGCGGGGCTTGATGTTCGCAGGGAGTGGGCCTGAGAGGAGTTGAACCTCTGACCTCACGCTTATCAGGCGTGCGCTCTAACCAACTGAGCTACAGGCCCTGCAAGAGCGTGAAACCTAGCCCCGCCCCCCACCTCGGTCAACGATTTCGCACCCTGGCCGCGGTGCGAACCACAGACGAAGCACGAACCGGTTCGTCCGGACCGCGCCCCGCATCGCTCGTTCACTCGTCGTACTTGCCCGGCCGCGTGGGGTGCTCGTCGTCGTCCACGTCCAACTCGTCGTACTCGTCGTCGAGATCTACGAGGTCGTCGTCATCATCATCGTCGTCGTCGAGGTCGTCGTCGTCGAGATCATCATCGTCGTCGTCGAGGTCGTCGAGATCGTCATCGTCGAAGTCGTCGTCGTCGTCAGCGTCGACGTCGTCCGCCTCCAGGTCATCATCCCCGAACTCATCGGGCTCATCGTCATTCTTTCTCTGGCGCAGAACGAACTGCTCGTCTGACGAACCGAACTCGGCCAGCATTGCTCGACTCTCCATGGAGGGTTGAAGTACCACGACGACCATCTGCCGTTTCTCTTTCCTACTCGTCTACTCCCCTACAACGAAGCTCGCTCTCGCTTCGCGCCCCGCATCAACTTCTTGCGATCCGACGTGCTCAGATACCGCTTGCGCAGCCGGAGGCTCGCCGGCGTGATCTCGATCAATTCGTCGTCTTCGATATACTCAAGAGCGCCTTCCAGGGTCAACTCCCGGGGGGGTTCGAGGGTAATGTGGTCGTCCGCTGACTTGGACCGCATGTTGGTCAGCTTCTTTTCCTTGGTGGGGTTGACGTCCATATCGCCCGGACGTGAATTCTCGCCCACGATCATCCCTTCGTAAACCAGGTCGCCGGGTTTCACAAACAGCGTGGATCGCTCCTGCAGGTTGCCGAGCGCGAATGCCACGATCGCGCCACCCTCCATGGACACCAACGTACCACGGCTGCGGCCCTCCAGCGGACCCGCCCACGGACCATAGTCCAGGAACCGGTGGTGCATGATGCCCACACCGCGCGTGTCCGTCAGAAACTCGCTGCGATAGCCGAACAATCCGCGGGCCGGAATCCGGTACAACAACCGCACCAGCCCCTGCCCGGGGTTCTTCATCTCGATCATCTCGGCGCGACGCGGCCCCAGCTTCTCGAACACGATGCCCAGCGATTCCTCGGGCACGTCGATGGCCAATTCTTCATACGGCTCAAGCCGCTCACCGTTGGGACCCTCGCGGGTGATCACCCGCGGACGCGACACCTGGAACTCGTACCCCTCCCGGCGCATGGTCTCCATGAGAATGGAGAGGTGCAGTTCGCCGCGCCCCGACACGGTCCAGGTATCGGTGGAATCGGTGTCTTCGACCCGCAGCGCCACGTTGCGCTCGAGCTCCTTGAACAGCCGCTCCCGCACCTGCCGCGAGGTGACGAACTTGCCATCCTGACCCGCGAACGGGGAGTTGTTCACCAGGAAGTCCACCGAGATCGTGGGCTCCTCCACGGCGATACCAGCCAGCCGGTCGGGATGCTCGAGGTCGGTGACGGTGAGGCCGATCTCGACGTTCTCGAGGCCGGCCAGAGCGACGATCTCGCCGGCCGCAGCCTCCTGCAGTTCCACGCGCTCCAGCCCCTCGAACGCGAACAGCTTGGTCACCCGTGCCTGGTCGCTCTTCTGGGCCGGATCGAGCGGCAGCAGCATCACCGGGTCACCCAGATGCACCGTGCCGCGCTCCACACGCCCGATGCCCAGGCGTCCCAGGTACGGCGAATAGTCGATGGTGGACACGAGCATCTGGAAGGGCCCCGCGGCGTCGTGCGGCGGGGCCGGCACGTGCTCCACGATGGCGTCGAACAGCGGCTTGAGGTCCACCGGCGTCACGTCCAGGTCCATCGTGGCCACGCCGTCGCGCGCCGAGGCGTAGACCACGGGGGCGTCGAGCTGATCGTCGTCGGCCTCGAGTTCGATGAATAGATCGAGCACCTCGTCGTGCACGCGCACCGGGTCGGCACCCGGCCGGTCGATCTTGTTGATGACCACGATGGGCACGCGCCCCAGGGCGAGCGCCTTGCGGAGCACGAAGCGCGTCTGCGGCATGGGGCCGTCGAACGCATCGACCACGAGCAGTACGCCGTCCACCATGCGCAGAATGCGCTCGACCTCGCCACCGAAGTCGGCGTGGCCCGGCGTGTCGACGATGTTGATCTTGGTGCCCAGCCAGTGCACCGAGGTGTTCTTGGCAAGGATCGTGATGCCCCGCTCGCGCTCGAGCGGGTTGGAATCCATCACGCGCTCCTGGACTATCTGGTTGTCACGGAAGGCGCCCCCCTGTCGGAGCATCTTGTCGACGAGGGTCGTCTTGCCGTGATCGACGTGCGCGATGATGGCGATGTTACGAATTTCCATAGCCTTGAAACTTAGTGGAGATCGCGGCGCTCGTTCAAGTCTCGATGGAGGAGAGATTTGGACGCCTGGTGGGCGTAGGAGGGTAGGAGGGTAGGAGAGTAGGACGGGAACTGCAATTGACTTCAATCCGCCGGTGTATTGGGGCGGCGGCGAAGGGCGACGATGAGGCGGGTGAGCATGCCTTTGACCCGCGAGGACTGCGAGGACAACGCCGGAAAATCGGCCGGGCGGCCGAGACCCAACCGCAAGGCGAGGGCGAGCTGGAATTCCAGCTCGGTGGCTGAGCCGAGCGCAATGTGAAGAAACGAGAGTCGCGCCGCGTTGCCGGAGCGGCCGCACCCCTCGGCGATGTTGGAGCCCACGGAGACAGCGGCCCGACGCATCTGGGATGAGAGGCCGAACCGTTCACTCGCCGGGAATGCGGTGGTGACACGGTAGGTGAGAACGGCGAGCGCCATGGCCTCGTTGGTGACTTTGAGATTGCGCGGATTCTGCATGCTTCAACCTGGTACAGAGTGGCCGAACCACCGTACCGTTGGACACCGTTCGCCATCGAATTCATGCGTTCACTCCTACCGTCCTACGGTCCTACCGTCCTACCGTCCCAACTCTCCACTCCCCTCTTGCGCTCGTTCCGCCAATCCCGCATCCTCCCCCCACAGGCTTCACGCTATCGGAGGAGGTGACACCATGCACCAGTCCGGCGACACCGCTGGCATGGATTATCCGCACGGACGCGGGTACGGTCATGACTACATGCGCGGTGGCGAAGTACTCGGCGGCTATGGCTATGCCGACCGAGAGGAGTACCAGAAACCCCGGGGCGAAAAGCAGGACCCCAAGCACGAGAGCAACGAGGCCGGTCGGAGCGGGCGAACGTAGCGCACGGCGCGACGTGAACGTCGCGCCAGTGCGCCGACCCAAGTGAAGAGCGGGGCGCGGGTCATGGATCCGCGCCCCGCTCCGCCGTTTCACCCCCTCCACGCTCCTGAGCTTTCACATCACCGTGATCGTCCCCGCCATCCCCGCGTGAATCGTGCACTGGTAACTGAACGTCCCAGCACTGTTGAACGTACGCGTGTACGACCCGCTGCTCCTGTCGCCCGACGAGGTACCGTCGCCGAAGGTGACGTTGTGCGTGGTGCCCGTGCTCCAGGTCCAGGTGACGGTGGTGCCCACCGCCACAGTGGTCGCGCCGGGATTGAAGAAGTTGTCCCCGATCGCGATCGAATTGCTGGTGCTGCCCCCGTTGCCCCCGTTATTCCCGCCGTTGTTTCCGCCAGTGTTCCCGTTGCCGGCGGGGGCCATGGGGCTCCCCCCGCTGCAGCCGACGGCCGCCACCAGCGCCGCCACCGCCATGACTCGCGAAATACCGTGCATCGGACCTCCGGAAAGTGGTTGACGCATCATCCAATACCGGCATGGCGAATGTCGTTCCGTACGGAAGTTGTTAGGAGACAGAGACTTACGACGCTGGCACCACCAGACGGACGACTCACGCCCTGGCAGAGGCGTTGCGCCCCATCGGGGGGCCGTGTGGCACCGGGCGGTCGGCAGCTCGGCGAGCCCCAGCGCAAGGGTCCGCGCCGGCGCAATCATCCCGACCGTACACAGCTGCCAGCTCTCGCCTCTCAGCCTGCCGTCAGCAGGCTGCCTCTAGCCGTTAGCCGCCCCTAATGAAGATGCTCGGCATCCCGGCTGTCCATCTCCGTCCGTTCCAGCTGCATCGTCACGTGATGGATTCCCAGCTCCTGCAGCACGTCGTGCGCCTTCTCCAGCACCCGCTGATGATCCGCGGGCTCCCGCACCACCGCGTGCGCGCTGGCCGCCACGAGGCCTGACGACACGGTCCAGACGTGCAGATCGTGGACGCTCTCAACCCCAGGAATTGCCACGAGCCGCGCCCGCACACCGTCCAGCGGAATGTGCCCCGGCGCCGACTCGAGCAGCACGTCCACCGACTCACGCACCAGCGACCAGGCCCCACGCATGATGAGCGCGGTGCTGAGCAGCGACGCGAGCGGATCGGCGGGCAGCCACCCGGTGGTTCTGATGAGAATGGCCGCCACCACGGTGCCCCCCGACGCGAACAGATCACCCACGACGTGCAGGTACGCGCCGCGCACGTTCAGGTTCTGGCCGTGCACCGGGTGCAGAATGAGCGCCGCCGCGGCGTTCACTGCCAGGCCGGCCACCGCGACCACGAGCATCAGGCCGCCCGCCACGGGCTCCGGATTGCGCAGTCGAAGTATGGCCTCCACCAGAATCCAGCCCGAGATGCCGAGCAGCGTGGCCCCATTGATCAGCGCAGCCAGGATCTCCCAACGCAGATAGCCGTACGTCTTTTCGGCACTGCCCTGCTGGCGGCAGAACCAGGCGACGAACAGCGACAAGCCGAGCGCTCCAGCGTCGGTGAGCACATGGCCGGCATCGGCGAGCAGAGCCAGCGAATTGGACAGCCACCCACCCACGGCCTCGCCCACGAGAAGGACGAGGGTGAGCGCAAGCGCCACCCGCAGCGCCCTGGCGCCTTTGGAGCGCGTCTCGCCGCCGGGTTTTTGGGATTGGCGGTGGCCGGCATGGTCGTGGTTGTGCGCGTGCGCCATGGAGGCGGAAGCTAGCTGGGAACTGGGATGCTCGGACAGTCCGGCCTACTGTCCTACTCTACCCTCCTGCCGTCCTACCGTCCTACCTTTCTCCATGGCCATACGCCTCGCGGTAATCGTCGTGCTGCTGTTCCTGAACGGGTTCTTCGTGGCCGCCGAGTTCGCGCTGGTGCGGGCGCGGCGGTCGCGTCTGGAGGCCATGGCGCGGCGCGGCAACTGGATGGCCAAGCTGGCCATCCGCGCCACCCAGAACCTGCCCCGGATACTCTCGGCCACGCAGATCGGGGTCACCGTGGCCAGCCTGGCCATCGGCGCGCTGGCCGAGGACACGCTGGGTCCGTACGTGTCGGCGTGGCTGGGAGGGTTGCCGCTGGGCCTCGACGTGGGCGTGCGACTGGCCATCGGCGCCACGGCGGCGTTGGCGGTGGTGAGCTACTTCCACGTGGTGGTGGGCGAGTTGGTGCCGCGTGGCGCAGCGCTGCACCACCCCGAAGAGATGGCCGGCTGGCTCACCCCGCCGCTGCTCGCGTTCGTGTGGCTCACGGCGCCCTTCTCCTGGCTGCTCAACCGGTCGGCCCAGATCACGCTGCGACTGCTCGGGCAGGGCGCGGGCCGGGCCGAGGAGAACGTCCACTCGCCCGAGGAACTGCGTATTCTGGTGGAGCAGAGCCAGGAAGGGGGCCTGCTGCTGCCGCAGGATGCCCACCTCATCGAGGGCGTATTTGAGTTCTCTGAAAAGAACGCCCGCGAGGTGATGACGCCGCGCACCGAGATCGACGCGCTGCCGGCGGAGGCGACGCTCGACGACACGCTGCGGCTGGTCCAGACCACCCACCGGTCGCGCTACCCGGTGTACGAGGACTCGATCGACAACGTGATCGGGCTGGTGCTGGCCAAGGACCTGCTGCCGGTGCTGTACCATCCGCCGGCCGAGTTCTCGCTGCGCCAGATCATGCGGCCGGTGCACGTGGTGCCGGGCTCTCGCGAGGTGGAGGAAGTGCTGGCCGACTTCAAGCGGCTCAAGGAGCACATGGCGATCGTGCTCGACGAATACGGCGGCACGGCCGGCGTGGTGACCATGGAGGACCTGCTGGAGGAGATCGTCGGCGAGATCCTGGATGAATACGACGAGCCGCTGCCGCCCGAGACGCTCCCGGCGGGGGACGCGACGCTGGTACCGGGTTCGATGAACGTCGGCGAGTTCAACGAGCGGTTCGCGCTGTCGGTGCCCGACGTCGACTACACGACCATCGGCGGGTTCGTGTTCGGGGTGCTGGGGCGCCTGCCGGTGGCGGGCGACCGGGTGACAGCGGCCGGCGCCACGTTCACGGTGAAGGAGTTGGACGGGCGGCGCATCGAGACATTGGCCGTGAAGGTGGCCGGCGACGAGAAGAAGCCGGCCGCGGCGCCCAAGTAGCAGGGTGGTGGCGGTCGGTCAGGAAGCTCCTTATAGTGGACCGACCGTTCAATCCTGCTCAGTCCCCCCTCCCAGGAGACTCGCCTATGGCTGGCGCATCCAATACCCGCGCGCTGAGCATCGCCCTCGTCGTGTTCGGCCTCATCTTCGTGTTCGGCATCTACCCACTCACGATCGTGTGGCCGTCCGGCTGGAGCTGGGCCCCCGGCGGAGAGCAGTACCTCCAGATGATCCTGGGGATCTACGCCACGCTGGGCGTATTCCTGCTGCTCGCCGCGCGGAAGCCGCTGCAGAACCTGAGCCTTATCTGGTTCACGGTCTGGTCCAGTTTCGTGCACGCCGGGATCATGGCGTACCAGTCCATGACGGACCCCATGCAGCACGGCCACATGATAGGAGACGTCGCCGCGCTGTTCCTGGTGGCAATCGTGCTGGCGGTGCTCACGCCCCGCGGGCAGGCCGCAGAGGTCTAGCCGGCGCGATCCGGCGGAGATCGCGCCGCGATCCGGGCCGCGAGCAGTGTGGCGGCGATGATGCTCGACGGGTCCGCCCGGCCCTGTCCGGCGATATCCATCGCGGTGCCGTGGTCGGGGCTGGTGCGGGGAAAGGGCAGCCCCAGCGTAACGTTCACGGCGCTGCCGAACGAAGCGACCTTGATGGCCGTCATGCCCACGTCGTGATACGGCGCGATGACGGCGTCGAACTCGCCGCGCAGGGCGCGCACGAACACGGTATCGGCCGGGAATGGGCCGGCCAGGCCGCTGGCCCGCGCCGCGGGAGCGAGCACGCGGTCGTCCTCGTCGCCAAACCGGCCGCCGTCGCCGGCGTGCGGGTTGAGCGCGCAGAGGGCGATGCGCGGCTCGGCGATGCCGAACCAGTTCTGCAGCCCGCGCCGCGTGATGGCGGCGGCCGACGCGATGGCGCCAGCGGTCACGGCGCGCGGCACGTCGCGGAGCGCCAGATGCGTGGTAGCCAGCACCACGCGCAGCCGGTCGGAGGCGAGCATCATGGCCACGCGCTCGCCGGTGAGCGCGGCCAGCATCTCGGTATGACCGGGGTAGTCGTAGCCGCCGGCGAGCAGGGCCGCCTTGTCGATGGGCGCGGTGACGATGCCCTGCACGTCGCCGGCGAGGGCCAGGGCCACGGCGCGCTCGATGGCCAGTCCCGCCAGCCGGCCCGCGTTGGCGGCCGACTGGCGGGGCGCCCACGTTCCCACGGCGAGGTCGACGTCGAGCCCGGCACCGGTGGGCCCCACGAGCACGAGATCGGCGGCCGCGGCTACCCGCGGGTCGGCGCGGAGTGCGGCGACGATCTCCGGCCCGATGCCGCGCGGGTCGCCCAGGGTGACGGCGAGGCGCAGTCGCACGACGTCAGGGCGCCGGTCCGCCGCCGGGCTTCCAGCCGGCAGGGGGCAGCAGCGCGTCGTGCATGATCTCCACGAACTCCGTCTTGCGAAGCCCGTCCAGGTAGCGCCGGATGGCGGCGCTCTGTTCCAGATTGTCGCGCAGTCGCGAGCGCACGTCGCTCAGGGTCATGGAACCGCCCGGCTGGTAGGACTCGATGCGGGCCACCACGAACTTGGGCACGTTGGGCGTCTGCGCGTTGGCGATCCGGAACACCACGACGTCGTCGGCCTTGAGGCCGGCAAAGGCGTCCTGATACGTCTGCGGCAGCGAATCGAACGGATACGGCGTGAGGATGGACGTCTCCTCGCGGCTCGCGTAGTCGTGATACTTGGCGGCGAGGGTGTCGAAGGGCACACCGCGTTCCCACATCGTCTTCACGGAATCGGCGAGTCGCGCCGTGCGAGCGATGTCGGCCGAATCGATCACGGGCCGGATGAGGATGTGGCGCGCCTTGCGCTCGGGACCGTTCACGCGGTCCACACGCAGGATGTGATACCCGAAGGGCGTTTCGAACACGGGACTGATCTGCCCGGGCTCGACGGAGAACAGCATCCGCTCGAACGACGGCACGAGCCCGCCGCCGCGCCGGTTCCACCCCAGGTCACCACCCACTTCGCGCGTCGTGGAGTCCATGGACTCCCGCTTGGCGATGCGCGCGAAGTCCCCGCCAGCCACGATCTCGGCGCGCAGCGATTCTGCTTTGGCGTACGCCGCCGCCTTGGCCTTGGCCGAGGCTTGCGGGTTGATCACGATCTGGTGCCAGGTGAAGGTCGCCGGCCGCTTGGGCAGATTGCCCTTCATGGCGTCGAACGCCTGCTGCACTTCCCGCTCTGATACCGAGACGGGCAGGATCTGGCCGTCCTGTTTGAGCTTTGCGGCCGCGGCCTGCTGCAACTGCGCCGTGCGAAGCTGGTCGATCAGGAACGTCCGGTACTCGTCGGGAGTGCCGAGCCCGGCCTTTGCCAACTCGGCGCGGTACTGCGCTTCGGTGGGAAAGCGGGCGCGCGTCTGGCGGATCTGCGCATCGATGGTGGGGGCGAGCACGGAGTCGGGCAGATCGATCTTCAACTCCTTGGCCTTCTGGAGGAGAAGCCGCTCGTCGATCAGTCCGTTGATGAGGTTGAGCTGGAACGACGCCCAATCGGCGGAGTCGGCCGGCAGCAGGAAGTTGGGATCCTGCTGTTGCCGGGAGATGATCGCTTGGGTGACCTCGGATTCCATGATCGGGTCGGAGCCGACCACGGCGACGACGCGATCGAGGGGAACCGGCTTGGCGGCGGCCTGGGCCACGACCATGCGCGGGACAGCCGCGGCAGCCACGGCGAGCAGAAACGCGAGCGACTTCTTCATGAGCGGAAGATACCCGCGGCACGCCGCCGAGGTTCACTCGGCGGCGTGCCGTGGGTACGTCCTACTTCTTCTTGGTCTTGGTGGTATCCGCCGGCGGGGCGCCGGGGAGCGGCACCTGCGACGGCGGCTGGTTGGCCGCGCGGGCCGAGTCGGCCGTGCTGCGGAGCTTGCGCGCGATCTCGACGGCGCGGTCCAGTGCGTTCTGGTTCACGCTCCAACTGAATTTGGACTCGAGCGCGAGCTTGAGCGGCGTGGGAATGGCGATCGGCCGGACCGTACCCGCCATGATGGCGGCGATCAGCGAATCGACCCGTGTGGCGGCGAGCGTCTCGCGCGCCGACTCGGTCTTGGCGCTGTCGGCCAGGGCGTGCGGATCCACGCCAAGGGACGTCCAACCGCCGGTCACCCACTGGAGATAGCCGGCGCTCATCGCGGTCTGCTCTGCGGGCGAGAGCACGATGTGCAGGCTGTCGGCCCGTTTGAGCATCACTTCCTGGCCGGCGAGGCTGCGCAGGAAGATCTGGATGATCGAGTCGGGCGCCTGCTGGATCTGCTGGGTGATGTTCTGCTGCGGCGGCATGCCGTCGAGCCAGGTCAGGTACCGGGACACCGTCAGATTGCCGCCCTTGTAGCTGGCCAGCACGGTGTTGTCCTTGCGGTGCGAGGCAGGGTCGGCCGCTGCGACCTTGGCGGCCTGCGCGGCCCCGGGCTTCACCTGGATGCCCGACGTCGAATCGAGTTGGGCGACGTAGGCCTGCTCGGCCTTGCTCGCCGCGATCCGCGTGAACTCGCTGTCGTACTCGGCCTTGGCCTCTGCGTAGGGCAACCGCTGGATGATGTGGTACCCGTACTGCGTCTGCACGAGGCCGGAGATCTGGCCCGGCTTGAGCGCCGCCACCGCGTCGCCGAACTCGGGCACCATCTCGCGGCGCGGGAACACGCCCAGGTTGCCGCCCTGCTGCGCGGACCCGTCGGAGCTGTACTTCTTGGCCATCTCGGCGAAGTTCTTGGCGTTCACCTGCGGCAGGATGCTCATGGCCTTCTTGTGCACCGAGTCTTTCTGGGACTGGGTGGCCGCGGGCGGGAACTGGAACAGGATGTGGCGGGCGTCGAAGACGTCGGCGGCACCGGCGTCGTACGTGGCTTCGGACGGCGGCTGATTGGTGAGTGTGCTATCGATGTGCGCCTGGAAATGCCGCAGGAGCATGTTGATCGTGTATGTCTGCCCCGCGTCGGCCAGTTCCTTGGGAGTGTTGAGCGAGTCGTTCTTGGCCGCGGCCAGCCCCATCAACTGGTAGTCCACCCAGAGGCCGGCCACGATGGCGGCGTTTTCCTTGGTGGGCTGCACCTGGAGCGGCGTCTTGCCCATCAGGTCGCCGAGTCGCGTGACGGACAACTCCTGCGAACCGGCGCGGGCGACGGTATCCGAGTGGGCGTTGAAGGCATCCTTGATGCCTTGGCATCCCGTGATCGCCACGCAGGCGACGGTGAATGCCAACAGGGACCGAGTTTTCATCTGCCTGATGCTCCAGGGTATAGGGGGCGGACGGTCACACCAGGCTGCGCAGGGCGCGCGCCAGCCCGTCGAGCATGGAGGCTCCGCCCAGCCGCGTGAGCTTGAGAGAGAGCGGCCGGGAGCGACGGACTTCCGCCTGGAACTGCACTTCGTGAAAAGCCGCGGACAACCCCTTCATGCGAGGCACCGCGGAATCGTGAAAGGTAATACGCGCTTCGTTCCCGCGCACCAGGATGCTCTCCACCCCCAGCGCACCACCGGCCAGGCGCAACTCGGCCAGCGCCAGCGTGGCGTCGGCCGGCGGCGGAAGGGGACCAAACCGATCGCGTAACTCCGCGCGCAACGCCTCGAGATCGCGGGCGCTGCCGAGCCGCGAGATGCGGCGGTAGATGTCGAGCTTGGCGTCCTGCGACTCCACGTAGTCGTCGGGCAGGTGGTGGGGCACGTCCATGTTGACGTCGGCGGGCACGAGCTTGGGCGTGGCATCGCCCGCCGCCAGGTGGTGCACCGTCTCGTCGAGCAGGCGCAGATACAGGTCGAAGCCCACGGCCTGCACGAATCCCGACTGCTCGGGGCCGAGCAGGTTCCCCGCTCCGCGCATTTCCATGTCGCGGAGCGCGATGCGGTAGCCGGCGCCCAATTCGGTGTGGTGCTCGAGCACGCGCAGCCGGCGTTCGGCGTCCAGATCCATGACGTCGGGTACCAGCAGGTAGCAGTGGGCGCGGCGGTGCGACCGCCCCACGCGGCCCCGCAGCTGGTAGAGCTGGGCCAGCCCGAAGTGGTCGGCGCGGTTCACGAACATCGTGTTGGCGTTCGGCACGTCGAGGCCGCTCTCCACGATCATCGTGGACACGAGCACGTCCACCGCGCCGCTCACGAACTGGTGCATCACCTCTTCCAGCGCCCGCTCGGGCATCTGGCCGTGGGCCACGGCGATGCGGGCCCGCGGTGCGGTGCGTTGCACGTGGTCGGCCACGCCGACGATGGTCTCGATGCGGTTGTGCACGAAGAACACCTGTCCGCCGCGGTCCAGCTCGCGGGCGATCGCTTCCTCGATGAGCCCATCGTCCCACGGCTCGAGCGAGGTGAGCACGGGCGAGCGGTCGCGCGGCGGCGTTTGCATGAGCGTCATGTCGCGCAGCCCGGCCAGCGACATGTGCAGGGTGCGCGGAATGGGCGTGGCGGTGAGCGTGAGCACGTCCGTCTCCAGGCGCAGCTGCTTGAGGCGTTCCTTGTGCTTGACGCCGAACCGGTGTTCCTCGTCGATCACGAGCAGCCCCAGCTCCTTGAACACCACGTCGGGGCTGAGCATGCGGTGGGTGCCGATCACGATGTCGACATTCCCCTCGGCGAGCGCCGTCACGACGTCCTTCTGCTGCTTGGCGCTCTGGAAGCGGCTCAGCATCTCGATGCGCACGGGGAAGTCGGCCAGGCGCTCGCTGAACGTGCGGGCGTGCTGGTCGGCGAGGATGGTGGTGGGAACGAGCACGGCCACCTGCCGCCCCGACTGCACGGCCTTGAACGCGGCGCGCACCGCGATCTCGGTCTTGCCGTAGCCCACGTCGCCCACGAGCAGCCGGTCCATGGGGCGCCCGCTCTCCATGTCCTGCTTGACAGCCACGGTGGCGGTGCGCTGGTCCGGCGTGTCTTCGAACAGGAAGGAACTCTCGAGTTGCTTCTGCCAGGGCGTGTCGGGCACGTGCGGCGGCCGCGTGGCCACCTTGCGCCGGGCATACAGGTCCAGCAGCTCGACGGTCATCTCGCGAATGGCGGCGCGCGTCTTGTCGCGCTGCTGCGCCCACCGCTTGCCGCCCAGCTTGTGCAGCCGCGGCGGCGGCGAGGCCTCGCTCACGTCGGCGGCCGAGCGGTAGCGCTCCAGTTGGTCGATGCGATAGAGGGGGACGTTCAGCCGGTCGCCGCCCTCGTACTCCACCACCGCGACCTCGAGGGTGCTCTGCCCGACGACGATGGTCTCCATGCCGCGGTAGATGCCCACGCCGTGCTCGAGGTGCACCACGTAGTCGCCGGCGCGCAGTTCGGCGCTGTCGAGGGCCAGACCGCTCACGTAGCGCCGCTTGCGGCGGATGCGGCGTTCGCGGCGGAACACCTCGTGATCGGTGAGCACGCGCAGCCCGGCCGAGCCGTCGCCGGGGGGGATGACGAATCCGCCCTGGAGCACCCCCACGGTGAGGGCCGCGGGGGAGGGCCCGCTGGCCTCGTCGGCGAGCAGTTCCTCCAGGCGTTCGGCCTGGCCGGCGTTGTC
>Ga0307372_10005304_pt1 | contig 19426 bp, 23 predicted proteins | sample OX1MG_FD_202533 | JGI IMG/M metagenome (GOLD analysis project Ga0307372, IMG submission 202533) | Soil microbial communities from Risofladan, Vaasa, Finland - OX-1 | ecosystem: Environmental > Terrestrial > Soil > Coastal area > Acid sulfate soil | place: Finland: Risofladan, Vaasa | collected...
GGGCTTGTGGTGATCGCGCACGGCAACTCGTCGTCCACCGCGATCGCGAATGCGATCCGCCTCGCGGCCCGCGGCGTCGAGCACGACGTCGTAGGGCGGCTTGCTGCACGTCTGTCTGTCCAGTCCAACCCTGTATGATCGGCGCGCTTTCCGGCTCCCCAACTCAAATGAGGTGACATGGCAGCTTCGCGCGAGGAAGTCTACGAACGGGTCAAGGAAGTCCTCACCGAGCAGCTCGGTATCGACGAGGCGGAGATCACCGACGGGGCCTCCTTCCAGGAGGATCTCGACGCCGACTCGCTCGATCTCGTCGAGTTGATCATGGAGCTCGAGGACCAGTTCGGGATCAAGATCTCGGACGAGGACGCGCAGAAGATCACGACTGTCGGCCAGGCGGTCGACTACGTCACCAGCCACCAGTAGCGCGCTTGCCCGGCTGATCGACGACCTGCCGCCCGTGCCGGCGGAGGTCGTCTTCATGCACGCCTCGTGGGCGGACGACCGCGCAGCGTCGTACGAGCGCCTGGAGTTCCTCGGCGACAGCGTGCTCGAGCTCGCGGTCGCCAGCGCGCTGTACGAGCGCTATCCCGACTTCCCGGAGGGGCAGTTGACAAAGGCGCGGGCGCACGTCGTCTCGCGCGCGACGTGCGCCGTCGTCGGCGAGAAGCTCGGGCTCGGGGAGCGACTGATCGCACGTGCGCCCGCCGGGTTGGAGGACGACGCGAAGCGCCTGGGCGCGACGCCGAGCGTCGTCGGCGCCGTCCTCGAAGCGGTGCTCGGAGCGCTCTTCCTCGAGCACGGCTTCGCGGCGATCGAGGGCGCGATCGTCGGCGCCTTCGCCGAGCACATCGAGACCGCGGTCTCCTCGCGCGTCGATCCGAAGTCCGACCTCCAGGAGCTCCTCGCGCGAACAAGCCGCCGCGTGACGTACACCGAGATCGCGACCGAAGGCCCGGCACACGACCGCCACTTCACGTGCGCCGCCGTCGTGGACGGGGAGGAGGTCGGCCGTGGCGAGGGGCGGACGAAGAAGGACGCCGAGCAGGAAGCCGCCCGCCGGGCGCTGGCAAAGGTCGAGGCGAGCTTGTAAGAATTCGGCCATGCCGGACTTCACGCTGTTCAAGCAGGTGCAGTCCGCCGTGTGGTCGGCGGGGGCGTTCGAAGATGTCGCGGAGTCGATCCACGACATGCATGTCGCGATCGCCGAGGCGCTCGCGCCACAGCCGGGCGAGCGCTGGCTCGACGTCGGTTGCGGGGCGGGGAACCTCTGCGAGCTCGCCGCCGGCGCCGGCGCCGATGTGACGGGCATCGATCTCTCGACGCGGCTCATCGAGGTCGCGAAGGCTCGCGCCGAGGCCGGTGGCTTCGGTATCGACTACCGGGTCGGCGACGCCGAGAACCTCGACGTCGAGGATGCGAGCTTCGACGTCGTGTCGTCGTCCGTCGGGATGATCTTCGCTCCCGATCATGCCGCCGCCGCCCGCGAGCTCGCGCGCACGACCCGGCCGGGCGGGCGGCTCGGGTTCTCCGCCTGGACGCCGGAGGGAACCGTCGGCGAGATGTTCAAGGTCTTCGCCGAGTTCTCGCCTCCGCTTCCGCCAGGCGCCGGACGGCCGGCGGAGTGGGGGCAGGAGCAGCACGTCCGCGACCTGCTCGGCGACTCCTTCGAGTTGACGATCGAGCGGCGTATCTCGCGCTTCGAGGACGAGTCGCCCGAGCGCGCGTGGGAGTACTTCGCGCCGCGCTTCGGCCCGGTGAAGATGATGCTCGACAACCTCGAGCCCGACCGTCGCGATGTATTCGTCCTCGCGGGCCGCGAGCATTTCGAGAAGGGCCGGCAGCCCGACGGGAGCTATCTCGACGAGCGCGAGTACCTGCTCGTCACCGGCATCCGGCGATAACGCCAAACGTGTGGCACTCTGGGCCACTCGTGTCCGAGCGGCGTCCGACGAAGTCCGAGCTGCGCCTGCGGCGCCTCACTGTCGAGGAGCCCGAGCAGGGACGGCGCGGCATCTTCGAGCTCTTCCACGAGGAGGAGCCGGAGCAGGCCGACGAGGACGCTCCGCTCGCCCGCGAGGGCGACGACACCCCGGCGTAGCGCCGTCCGCGCACCTCGTTAGGTTCACGGAGTGCACCTTCGCGCGGTCAAGCTGCGTGGCTTCAAGTCCTTCCCGGAGCCCGTCGAGATCCGGCTCGAGCCGGGCGTCGGCGTCATCGTCGGGCCGAACGGCTCCGGCAAGTCGAACGTCTCCGACGCGATCCGCTGGGCCGCCGGCTCGCTGAGCCCGAACGAGCTGCGCGCGGAGAAGCCCGACGACGTCCTCTTCGCCGGCGGCGCGAGCCGCGGCGGCAGCGACTTCTGCGAGGTCGAGCTCCTCTTCGACAACGGCGACGGGACGCTGCCCGTGGACTACGCGGAGCTCTCGGTCGCGCGCCGGCTCCATCGCGGCGGCGAGGGCCAGTACCTCGTCAACAAGGCTCCCGTGCGACGCATCGACCTCGTCGAGCTGCTCGCCGACCTCGGGCTCGGGCAGGGGATGCACTCGATCATCAGCCAGGGGAAGGTCGAGGCGATCCTCGCGTCGCGTCCGGCCGAGCGGCGCGCGCTCGTGGAGGAGGCCGCGGGGCTCGGGCGCTTCAAGGCGCGCCGCCACCGCGCCGAGCTCAAGCTCGCCCGCGTCGCGATCGAGGTCGAGCGCGCGCGCGACGTCGAGGCGGAGGTGCGGAAGCGGCTCCGGCCGCTCGCGCTGCAGGCGACGGCTGCCGAGCGCGCCGAGAAGCTCCGCGACGAGATCGCCCGCATCCACGCGCGCATCGCCGAGCTCGATCTCGCGGCGCTCGGCGTCCGACTCCACGAGATCGACGCGCGCCGCGTGACGGCGGCCGCTGCGAAGAAAGGTGTCGAGACGCGTCTCGCGGAGGTGCTCGCCGAGCGAGCCGCGGCGGAGGAGAAGCTCGCCGACGCCGCGGGCTCGCGCGAGCAGGCGCTCCAGGCTCTCTACCGGTTGCGCAGCGCGGCCGAACGGCTCGCGCTGCGCCGCGAGTCGGCCGAGGCCCGCCTCACTCGGCTCCGTGCCGCCGCCGAGCAGCCGCGCCGCGTCCTCGACGACCGCGTGCGCAGCGAGCGCGAGGCTCTCGGCGAGCAGGCCCGGCTCCTCGAGGAACGGCTCCGCGCGCTCGACCGCGCGCTCGCCGAAGGCGAGGGGCTACCTCCGGCCGCCCGGGCGCTCGCGGAAGAGGGCGAGCGCATCGCGTTCTCGCTGCTCGAGGTCGAACCGGGTATGGAGCGCGCCGTCGTCGCGTCGCTCCGCCAGCGCGCGTCGGCGATCGTCGCCGACGACGCGCACGCCGCCTTCGCTCTCCTCGAGCGGGCGCGCGACGCGGGCCTCGGCTCGCTCACGGTCGTCATCGGCAAGCGCGAGGCCGAGCTTCCCGTCGTGCCGAAGGAGGAGCTGCTCGCTTCACCGGTCGCGGCGGTCACGGTCGAGGGCTTCGGCTACGACCCGGCGAGCGGCGAGCTCTGGTTCGCCGGCGAGACGGCCGAAGCGCTGCTCCTCGAGATGCAGGCGCGGCGCCGCAAGCTCGCGGCCGAGCTCGACGAGGTGACGGCGCGCCGCGACTCCCGCATCCCCGACAGCGCGTACGCGCTCGAGAACGATCCGCGCACCGTCCGCGTCATCGCGCTGACCGAACGGCTTGTGCGTGCCATCGACATCTCCGCCGAGCGCTTCGAGGCGTCGCTGCGCGGCGAGGGGGACGCGGGAGCCGCCGGCGCCGGCGAGCTCGGCGCGGAGCTCCGCAAGCTCGGGGCGGCCGAGGTCGAGCTGCGCCAGGAGCTCGCCGCCGTGACCGAGTCCGCCTCCGCCGTCGAGATCGAGGCCGCGCGCCTCGGTGCCGAGGCCGACGAGGCGCGCCGCCGGCTCGAAGCGACAGGCGCCGACGAGGCGGCCGAGGGAGACGACCGCGACGCCCTCGCCGCGACGGTCGAGCGCCTCGAGCGGCGCCGCGAGGCCCTCGGCGCCGTCAATCCGCTCGCGAAGGAGGAGTACGAAGCCGAGAAGGTGCGTCTCGAGGAGCTCGCCGCGCAGCGCATCGACCTCGAGGACAGCCTCGCCGAGCTCGAGAAGCTCAGCAAGGAGCTCGCCGACACGGTCGCGCGCCGCTTCACCGAGACGTTCGACGCGGTGCAGAAGAACTTCGCCGAGGTCGCGGGGACGCTCTTCCCCGGCGGCGAGGGCCGGCTGCGCCTGACTGACCCCGAGGACGAAGACGGTGAGCCGGGCGTCGAGGTCGAGTTGCGGCCGGTCGGCAAGCGCGTGCAGCGGCTGTCGCTCCTCTCCGGCGGCGAGAAGGCGCTCGGCGCGATCTCCTTCCTCTTCGCGCTCTTCCTCGCGCGGCCGTGCCCGTTCTACCTCCTCGACGAGGTCGAGGCCGCGCTCGACGACACGAACATCGGGCGCTTCGTCGAGCTCCTCCGCCGCTACTCCGACCGCGCGCAGTTCGTCGTCATCACGCACCAGAAGCGGACGATGGAGGCCGCCGACGTCCTGTACGGCGTGACGATGGGCGGCGACGGAATCTCGCAGGTCGTCTCCCGGCGGCTGCCCCGCGAGGACGCCGAAGCGGTCTCGGCCGCCTAGATGGTTGATGCCGGGGAGGCACGGCTCGTCGAGGCGAACGGTGGCTTGATCCCGGCCGAGCGCGGCTGGTTCGTCGTCAACGCGACCGAGGCACGCTGGAAGGAGTGGGGGCCGCTCGGCGTCTACTGCCCCTTCGAGGGGAAGCTGCCGTTTCTCCAGGTCGGCATCAACCTCAACGTCCTCCAGCCCGGCCAGAGCCTCGGCCGCTACCACCTCGAGCCGGGCCACGAAGAGGACTTCCTCGTCCTCGACGGCGAATGCATCCTCAACGTCTCCGAGCAGGAGCGCCGGCTCGGCCGCTGGGACTTCGTCCACTGCCCGCCCGGCGTCGCCCACATGATCGTCGGGGCCGGCGACGGGCCGTCGGTCGTCCTCGCCGTCGGGGCGCGCGGCAACGGCAAGGGCGTCTCGCAGGGCGTCGTCTATCCCGTCTCCGAGCTCGCCGCCCGCCACGGCGTCTCGGTCGGGCGGGAGACGGCCGATCCGCTCGAGGCGTACGCGGATCTGCCGCGAGCGAAGAAGTCCGTCCGGTACGGCGGTTGGCTCGACTGACTCTTCCGTAGGATCACGGCATGGACGAACGGCTCGAGCGGTACGCGGAGCTCGTCGTCGGACTGGGCGCGAACGTCCAGCCCGGCCAGGAGGTCTTCATCGTCCCGAACCTCGAGCACGTGGATGTCGCTCGCGCCCTCGCACGCGCCGCGTACAAGGCCGGCGCCTCGTACGTCCACGTCAACTACACCGACGGGCACGTTCGCCACGCGATGATCGAGCTTGGTCCCGACGAGGCGCTGACGTACGCGCCGGACTACGTGAAGACATTCGTCGAGTCGTTTGCCGGCAACGCGCTCATCGCGACGATCGGCGATGCGGAGCCGGAGCTGATGACAGATCTCGACGGCGAGCGCGTCGGTCGCGCCGTGCCCGTCGAGGTCGTCCAGATCCGCATGCAGCAGCTCATGGAGAACTCCGTCAACTGGTGCGGCGTCGGTGCGCCGAACGAGGGCTGGGCGACGCAGGTCTACGGCGAGCCGGACGTCGAGCGGCTCTGGGAGGCTCTCGCGTTCTGCATGCGGCTCGACGAGGCCGACCCGATCGCCGCCTGGCGCGAGCACCTCGCGCGGCTGCGCGAGCGGGGTGCGGCTCTCGACGCGCTCAAGCCCGACGCGATCCGCTACCGCGGGCCGGGAACCGACCTCACGGTCGGGCTTCTCCCGAACGCGCGCTGGTTCTCCGGCAGCTCGACGACGGCGAGCGGCATCGAGTACGTCGCGAACATGCCGACGGAGGAAATCTTCACCTCGCCCGACTCGCGCCGCGCCGAGGGAACGATCCGCTCGAGCATGCCGCTCGTGCTGTCCAGTCAGATCATCCGCGGCCTCGAGCTGACGTTCGAGGACGGGCGGATCGTCAACGTCGAGGCCGAGTCCGGCGCGGGCGTCGTGCGCGGCGAGCTCGACAACATCCCGAATGCCGACCGGCTCGGCGAGCTCGCGCTCGTCACCGGCGACTCCCGTGTCGGCCAGACCGGGACGCTCTTCTACAACACCCTCTTCGACGAGAACGCCACGTGCCACATCGCCTACGGCGCCGGCTTCCCGTTCGTCTTCGAGGGTGAGCCCGACGAGGGCCTCAACGTCGCGAACACCCACGTCGACTTCATGGTCGGCGGCCCCGAGCTCGAGGTCGACGCGATTCTCGCCGACGGCACCTCCGTCCCTGTAATCCGAAACGAGGAGTGGCAGCTCGCATGAACCCCGAAGAGAGGATCGAGCGCTATGCCGAGCTCGCCGTGCGCATCGGCGCCAACGTGCAGGAGGGCCAGGAGGTCTTCGTGTACGGCATACCCGACCACGCGGATCTCGTCCGTGCGCTGACCCGTCAGGCGTACCGTGCCGGCGCGTCGTACGTCAACGTCATCTACGGCGACCAGCACGTCAACCGGGCCATGATCGAGTTCGGCCCCGATTCCGCGCTCACGTATTCGCCGGAATGGCAGAAGACGCTCGCGAGCAGCATGACCGGCAACGCGCTGCTCGGCACGAGCGGCAATCCCGAGCCGGAGCTCCTCGCCGATCTCGACGGCGAGCGGGTCGGCCGGGCGTTCCAGGTGGAGGTCGCCGAGATCCGGCGGAAGCAGCACTACGAGAACAGCGTCAACTGGTGTGGCGTCGGCGCGCCGAATGCGGGCTGGGCACAGCAGGTGCTGGGCGAGCCGAACGTCGAGCGGTTGTGGGAGCTCGTGGCCACGTGCATGCGTCTCGACGAGGACGACCCCGTGGCCGCGTGGAAGGAGCATCTCGACCGGCTCGAGGCGCGGGGCAAGGCGCTCACCGACTTGCAGCCCGACGCGCTCCACTACCGCGGGCCCGGCACCGACCTCACCGTGGGGCTGCTCCCGACCGCGCGCTGGGGAAGCGCCCTGTTCACGACGAACAGCGGGATCCGCTACGTCGCGAACATGCCGACGGAGGAGATCTTCACCACGCCCGATTCCCGCCGCGCCGAGGGGACGATCCGCTCGACGATGCCGCTCTCCCTCGCCGGCCGGCTGATTCGCGGACTCGAGTTCACCTTCGAGGACGGCCGGATCGTGAACGTCGACGCCGAGACGGGCGCCGACATCGTCCGCACCCAGCTCGCGACGGTGGAGAACACCGACCGCCTCGGCGAGCTCGCCCTCGTCACCGGGGAGTCGCGCGTCGGGCAGACGAAGACGCTCTACTACAACACGCTCTTCGACGAGAACGCGACCTGCCACATCGCGTACGGCGCCGGCCTCGAATACGCCTTCGACGGCGAGCCGGACGAGGGCATGAACGTCTCCAACCTCCACGTCGACTTCATGGTCGGCGGCCCGGAGCTCGAGGTCGATGCGCTGCTCGCGGACGGGACGGCCATCCCGCTCATCCGCGACGAGGTCTGGCAGCTCGCTTGAGCTCGTACGTCCTCGTGCACGGCGCCTGGCACGGGGCCTGGTGCTGGGACAAGGTCGTCCCGCTCCTCGAGGCCGAGGGTCACTCGGTGACCGCGGTCGACCTGCCCGGGCACGGGGAGGACGGGACGGCGCTCGCCGGTCTCACGCAGGCGGAGTACGGACGGCGGGTTGCCGATGCCGTCGAGGCGGCGGGACAGTCCGTCGTCCTGGTCGGGCACAGCATGGGCGGCATGGCGATCACCCAGGCGGCCGAGTACGTCCCGGAGCGGATCGCGACGCTCGTCTACGTGTGCGCGTTCCTCGCCGGCCCTGGCGACTCGCTCACGACGCTCGCGGACAACGACCCCGACGCGCGCGTGCTGCCGAACCTCGTCGTCGACGAGGCGGCCGGGCTCTGCGAAGTCGCGCCGGCCGCGCGCGTCGAGTGCTTCTACGAGGAGTGCGACCCGGCCGACGCAGCCGCCGCGTCGGCGCGGCTCGGGGCGGAGAGCCTCGCTGCCTTCGCAACGCCCGTCTCCGTCACGCAGGAGCGCGCCGGCTCGGTGCGTCGGATCTACGTCGAGTGCGTCCGCGATCACGCGATCTCGATCGCGAAGCAGCGCGAGATGTGGGGTGCCCGCCCGTGCGAGCGCGTCGAGACGGTGGACACCGACCACTCGCCGTTCCTCTCGCGCCCCGAGGAGCTCGCGGCTCATCTCCTGGCGGTCTGATGGCTCGGAGCTGGGGGGAACTGCTGGGCGAGGCCGGAGCCGCGCCTGAGCCCGAGGAGCAGAGCGGGCGGTTCTTCTCCCGGCTCCGCGACTCCCTCTCGAAGTCGCGCCGGGCGCTCACGGGCGAGCTCGCGTCGGCGGCGTTCGATCCTGGCGACGCGCTGGACTGGGAGCGGCTCGAGGAGGCGCTCATCGCCGGCGACGTCGGCGTGCGCGCGACGGCCGCGCTCGTGCAGCGCCTCGAGGCGCGCGGCGGCATCGCGGATCTTCCCGACGAGGTTGCGACGCTGTTCGGCGAGCCGCCGACGCTCGACCTCGCGCACGAGCCCGCCGTCATCCTCGTCGTCGGGGTCAACGGAACGGGCAAGACGACGACGATCGGGAAGCTCGCGGCGAAGCTCGCGGAGCACGGCCGCTCCGTCCTCGTCGCCGCTGCAGACACGTACCGCGCGGCCGCAGAGGAGCAGCTCGAGATCTGGGCCGAGCGCGCGGGCGCGGACTTCGTCGGCTCGGAGCGGGGCGGCGACCCGGCCGCGGTCGCGTACGACGCGCTCGACGCGGCCGTCGCGCGCGGCCGCGACGTCGTGATCGTCGACACCGCCGGCCGTCTCCACACGCAGACGAACCTCATGGAGGAGCTCGCCAAGGTCCGCCGCGTGATCGCGTCGCGGCTCGACGGCGCCCCGCACGAGACGCTCCTCGTCGTCGACGCCACGACGGGCCAGAACGGCCTGCAGCAGGCGCGCCTCTTCGGCGAGGCGGTCGGCGTCACCGGTGTCGTCCTCACGAAGCTCGACGGCTCGGCTAAGGGCGGCGTCGCGATTCCGATCGTCTACGAGCTGGGCCTGCCGGTGAAGCTCGTCGGCGTGGGGGAGGGAATCGACGACCTGCGGCCGTTCGACCCGCAGGACTACGCGCGAGCGCTCGTCTCCGACTGAACCGCGGGACATGTCCGTTCGAGACACGGCGGGGTCTGACCCCGGCCATGTCCGTTCGAGACATGACGGGGTCTGACCCCGGCCATGTCCGTTCGAGACACGACGGGGTCTGACCCCGGACATGGCGGGGCGGGACATGTCCGCGGCCCGGGTACGCTGGCCTGATGTTCGACGCCCTGGCGGACAAGCTCCAGAGCGCGCTCGGCGACCTCCGGGGGCGCGGCGTCCTCGACGAGGAGTCGATCTCGCGTGCGATGCGCGAGGTGCGGCTCGCGCTGCTCGAGGCCGACGTCAACCTCGACGTCGTCAAGGACTTCGTCGTGCACGTCCGCGAGCGCGCGCTCGGGGAGGACGTCCGCAAGAGCCTGACGCCGGGCCAGCAGGTCGTGAAGATCGTCCACGACGAGCTCACCGAGCTGCTCGGGGCGGAGGACTCGAAGCTCGTGTTCGCCCAGAAGCCACCCACCACGATCCTCCTCGCCGGTCTCCAGGGCTCCGGCAAGACGACGGCGGCGGCGAAGCTCGCGCGGCTCCTGCGTGGGGAGGGGAAGAAGCCCGCGCTCGTCGCCGCCGACCTGCAGCGCCCCGCCGCGATCGAGCAGCTGATCCAGCTCGGCGCAGAGCTCGACGTCCCTGTCTACGCGGACGAGCGCTCCGACCCGGTCAAGGCGGTTCGCGACGGCATCGCTCGCGCCACGGCCGACGGTCGCGACGCGGTCATCCTCGACACCGCCGGCCGCCTCCAGATCGACGAGGCGCTGATGGACGAGCTCGCGGCGGTGCGCGACGAGGCCAAGCCGACGAACGTCCTCCTCGTCCTCGACGCGATGACCGGGCAGGAGGCGGTGAACGTCGCGACGGCGTTCCAGGAGCGCATCGACTTCGACGGCGTCATCCTCACGAAGCTCGACGGCGACGCGCGCGGCGGCGCGGCGCTCTCCGTCCGCTCCGTCACCGGCCGCCCGATCAAGCTCGCGTCCGACGGGGAGAAGCTCGACGCGCTCGACTGGTTCCACCCCGACCGCATGGCGTCGCGGATCCTCGGCATGGGCGACGTGCTCACGCTCATCGAGCGGGCCGAGTCGGCGATCGCCGACGACGAGAAGGAGCAGCTCGAGCGCCGCATGATGCAGGGCGAGTTCACGTTCGACGACTTCCTGTCGAGCTACAAGATGCTGCAGCGGATGGGCCCGCTCCAGGGCGTCCTCAAGATGATCCCGGGGATGGGCAAGCAGCTCGAGGGGCTCGACCAGGTCGACGAGCGCCAGCTGAAGCGCGTCGAGGGGATCATCCTCTCGATGACGCCGCACGAGCGCCGCGTCCCCCACGCCATCGACATGTCGCGGCGCACGCGGATCGCGGCGGGGTCGGGGACGACCGTCGAGCAGGTGAGCCAGCTGCTCGAGTCGCGGAAGCAGATGGCGAAGATGATGAAGATGGTCGGATCGGGAAAGATGCCGTCGCTGCCCGGAATGGGGCCCGCAGCGCCTACCATGGGCGGCGGCCCGCGCCCGAGCGCGACTCGCAAGGCCAGTTCAAGGCGGAAGAAGAAGAAAGCGAAGAGGTAACCAATGGCAGTGAAGCTCAGGCTGACGCGGATCGGCTCGAAGAAGAACCCGATCTACCGCGTCGTCGCGGCCGACTCGCGCTCCCCGCGCGACGGCAAGTTCCTCGAGATCGTCGGCCGCTACAACCCGCAGTCCAACCCGTCCCTCATCGAGATCGACGAGGCGAAGGTCAAGGGCTGGCTCGAGAAGGGCGCGCTGCCGACGGCGTCGGTGGCGAAGCTCCTCAAGACCCAGGGCATCTCCAGGTAGCAGAGTGGCCTTCCCGGGGACATCCGCACCACTCGGGCGGCTGCAAACGCTTCGCATCGCAGCGTCCTCGCTCGCCCCGATAGAGGGAACTATCGGGACTCCCTGCGTCCTTGCGCTGCTCGGTTTTCGCGCGCCCGAGCGGCACGTCTGCCCCCAGGAAGACCACTAATGGACGAGCTGGTCGCAGAGTTGGCGCGCCGGCTCGTCGACGAGCCCTCCGAGGTGCGCGTCGAGCAGTACGAAGACGAGGACGGAACGCTCGTCTACGAGCTCATCGTCGCCGAAGGCGACGTCGGCAAGGTGATCGGTAGGCAGGGGAGACTGGCGCGCGCGCTGCGGACGATCGTCCGCGCCGGCGGTGTCGCGGCAGGGCGAAGGCTGGCGCTCGAGATCATCGACTGATGCCGCACGTCGCGGCGCTGTACGACATCCACGGCAACCTGCCGGCGCTTGAGGCGGTGCTCGCCGAGGTTCCGGCCGACGCGACGATCGTCGTCGGTGGGGACGTCTGCGCAGGCGGAGAGCAGCCGGCCGAGACGCTCGAGCGGCTACGCGGTCTCGGCGACCGCGTCCGCTGGATTCGCGGCAATGCCGACCGCGAGCTGACCCCGGGCGAGCTCGGACTGGCGCCGGGCGAGTTCATCGACGCCACCCGCCGGAAGCTCACCGACGAGCAGATCGCGTTCCTCTACGCGAACCCGCCGAGCGTCCGGATCGGTCGCACGCTCTACGTCCACGCGTCGCCGCGGAACGACGTCGACATCTTCACGGAGCGCACGCCGGAGGAGCGGATCGCGTGCCTCTTCGAGGGCGTCGACGCCGGCGTCGTCGTCGTCGGGCACGTCCATACGCAGTACGAGCGGACGGTCGCCGGCAAGCGGCTCATCAATGCGGGCAGCGTCGGCATGCCGTACGAAGACGAGCCCGGCGCCTACTGGCTGCTCGACCTCGAGCACCGGCGCACGGCCTACGACGGCGCGAAACTCGCGGACACGACGCGCGAAGAGGCCGTCGCGCACTTCACCGACCTTGGACTCTGATCTCGTGGGCGTCGGCCGGGTGGGGAAGCCGCACGGTGTCGACGGCGCGTTCTTCGTCGAATTCCCGAGCGAGCGAGAGGAACTCTTCGCGACCGGAGCCCTTCTGCACGCGGATGGGGCGCCGGCCAAGGTGGTCGCCTTTCGGCACGGCTCGGGCGGGCGGCCGGTGATCCGGCTCGACCGTGCGGTCGCGCGTGGCGCCGAGCTGGCCGTCCCGCGCGACTCGCTCCCCGAGCTTCCCGCGGAGGAGGGTGAGTTCTACGTCTTCCAGCTCGTCGGCCTCACGGTCGAGCAGGAGGACGGACGGCAACTCGGGCGAGTCCGTGAAGTGCTCCAGTACCCTGCCAACGACGTGCTCGAGCTCGACTCCGGCGCGTCCTTGCCTCTCGTCGAGGCGTGCGTGCGCCAGGTGGATGTCACCGGGGGCCGCATCGTCGTCGCCGCGGGGTTCGCGGATCCGGACTGAGCCTTGGCCATGCGTATCGACGTCTTCACCCTCGTCCCGCACGCGTATGCCTGGCTCACCGAGCAGGTGCCCGTCGCGAACGTCCTCGGCACCGAGCTCGAGTTGCGCCTCTTCAACTACCGCGACACGACGCCGCTCCGCGCGGGCCAGGTGGACGACGAGCCGTACGGCGGCGGGGCGGGGATGGTGCTGCGCGTCGACGTCGTCGCGGCGGCGCTCGATGCTGCCTACGGCGGCGCGGCCCCCGGCCCGGTGATCGCGCTCACGCCGAAAGGGCGTCCGCTCACGCAGGCGGTCGTCGAGGAGCTCGCCGCGGAGCCGGCCCTCGCGCTCCTCTCCGCGCGGTTCGAAGGCTTCGACGAGCGCATCGTCGAGCAACTCGCGACGGACGCCGTCTCGGTCGGCCCGTACGTCCTCTCGAACGGCGACCTGCCCGCGATGCTCGTCCTCGACGCCGTCGCTAGACGCCTGCCGGGCGCTCTCGCCGCAGGCTCCGGCGAGCTCGAGAGCTTCTCGGCCGAGCTCGGCGGCGGCCTCGAGTACCCGCACTACACGCGCCCGGCCGAGTTCCGGGGCTGGAGCGTGCCGGACGTGCTCCTCTCCGGCGATCACGCGCGCATCGACACGTGGCGCCGCGACCACGTGGTGGGGGTCGAAGCGTGAGCGACTGGGGTTCGTGGGATCCTCCGAAGCCGGAGGACGAGGAGCCGCAAGAGGAGCAGCGGCTCGGGCCGACGGAGCCCGACGACGGTGACTACGGCTGGGGGGACTACCCGGAGTGGCCGGTCTTCTCTCCGCCGTCAGCGGAGTATCCGGCCTACGGCGAGACCCCGACGCGGCAGGCGGATGCGTACCCGTCCGTTCCGGCCCGTCGCTCGCACGATCCGCTCGGCAGGCTCTTTCCGGGTCTCTCGCACGGCATGCGCGTGGCGCTCGACTGGATCCTCACGATCGCCGGCGCGATCCTCATCGTGCTGGCGATCAAGCACTGGGTCATCAATCCGTATCGGATCCCGTCGTCGTCGATGGAGCCGTACCTCAACTGCGCGAAGCCGGGGTTGGGCTGCCTCGGCAACTCGAGCGACCGCGTCCTCGCCTGCCGGATCTGCCTCGATTTCTCGAATCCGTCGCGGGGCGACGTGATCGTCTTCAACACGCCGAAAGCGGCCACCAACGATTGCGGCGAGGGCGGGACCTTCGTCAAGCGCCTGATCGGCCTGCCCGGCGAGACGGTGCGGGAGGACAACCACGGCTTCATCTGGATCCGCGGCCCCAACTCGAGCGTCTGGAAGAAGCTCAACGAGCCGTACATCTCTGCGCGAGCGCGTGAGCTCGACACCAGCAACTACGACATGCGGTGGAAGGTTCCCGCCGGGGAGTACTTCATGATGGGCGACAACCGGTCGGAGTCGTGCGACTCGCGCCGGTGGGGATCCGTGCCGCGGAAGGATCTGATCGGGACGGTGTTCTTCACGTACTGGCCGCCCGACCGCATCGGCTTCAAGTAGCTCGCGAAAGCTTCGCTTTCGCTCGCTGGGTCGCGGAACTCCGGCCGGGAAGAGCGCGCGGCGAAGGGCCGACTCCGCTACCCTTCCCCGTCGGCCGCAAGGCCGTCTCCTTATGAGCAACGTCATTCAGGATCTCGAGCGCGCCCAGCTGCGCAAAGTGCCGCAGTTCAAGGCCGGCGACACCGTTCGCGTCCACTTCCAGGTGATCGAGGGCTCGCGGCGTCGCGTCCAGGTGTTCGACGGGATCGTCATCAAGCGCCAGGGCTCGGGCGTCCGGGAGACGTTCACGGTGCGGAAGATCTCATCCGGCGTCGGCGTCGAGCGGACGTTCCCGCTCCACTCGCCGAAGATCGAGCAGATCGAGGTCAAGGCGATCGGCGACGTCAACCGCGCGAAGCTCTACTACCTCCGCGACCGGGTCGGCAAGAAGGCGCGCGTGCGCGAGCGCCGCTACGGCACCGGGCACACACTGCAGGAGGCCGTTGTCGCCGCGGAACCCGCGGTCGCGGAGGCCGCCGAGGCCGAGGAGCAGGACGCGGTCGACGAGACGCTCGTCGACGACGTCGTCGCCACCGACGAGGCCGAGGCCGCCGAGGCTGAAGCCGTCGAGGCGGAAGCCCCCGAGGCGGAGGCGAACGACGCTGAAGTCGCCGACGAACCGGTGGACGAAGCTCCGGCCGAGGAAGCTCCGGCCGACGAAGCCCCCACCGAGTAACAACTCTCCGGCAACTTCCTCGCACGTACTGTCGGCGGCCGGGCTTCGCGCTAAGGTCGGTGAGTGCCCAAGCGGACCGGCCAGAAGCTCCTCCGGTTCGACCGCAAGCTCGGCGCGCGGCTCGTCGCAGGCGCGGACGAGGCCGGGCGCGGCTCGCTCGCCGGCCCGCTCGTCGTCGCCGGCGTCCTGCTCGACTACGGCTCCCTGCGCGAGCACCGCGTCCGGCCGCTCGCGTTCCTCAACGACTCGAAGCAGTGCTCGCATGAGCGGCGCGAGGAGCTGTTTCACGCCGTCGTCGCGTGCGCCGAGCGTGTCGCGGTGCGCGTGATCCCGCCGGCCGACATCGACCGGCACGGCCTGCACAAGTCGAACCTCGCCGGCCTGCGGGCGATGCTCGAGGCGCTCTCGCCGGCGGATGCGTGTCTCGTCGACGGCTTCCGCCTCGGCCCCGCGGCGCCCGAGCACATGGCCGTCGTCGACGGCGACGAGAAGAGCGCTGCGATCGCGGCCGCGTCGATCGTCGCGAAGGTGACGCGCGACCGGCTCATGCGCCGTCTCGACGCGCTCTATCCCGCGTACGGCTTCGCCCACCACGTCGGCTACATCACGCCCGGGCACTCCGCCGCCGTCCGCCGCACCGGCCCGTCGGCGGTGCATCGCCTCAGTTTCGCGGCACGCTGTTACGAGGGCGAGGCAGCTGCCTAGGAAAGGAGCGGGAGAGAGCGCCGAACGCAAGGCGCTGTGGTGGTACCGGCTGCGCGGCTGGAAGATCCTCGGCACCAACGCCTGGGCGGCCGGCTACGAGCTCGACCTCGTCGTCCGCCGCGGCCGCGTCCTCCGGTTCGTCGAGGTGAAGGAGAAGCGCGGCGCCCGCTTCGGCGATCCGCTGGAAATGGTCACCGCCGAGAAGCAACGGCGCCTGCGCCGGGCCGCGGAGACGTGGCTCGCCTCGCGCCCGGAGCTCGCCGCGTTGCGTGTCGGCTTCGACGTGATCGCCGTCCGCGACGGCCGCGTCCAGCGGGTGCCGCAGGCGTTCTAGAGCATGTGTCGAAGTTCGGACCGTGGCCGTTACGCAGGACGAGCTCTACGCGACGCTGGACCTCGAGCTCTCGTGGTCGGAGACGGCGCTGCCCGAGCGCGAACGGACGAAGCACGTCCATCGCCTCCACCCGTACCACGGCAAGTTCATCCCGCAGCTCGTCGAGGTGCTGCTCGACCGCTACGTCCCGGCCGGCGGGCACGTGCTCGACCCGTTCGGCGGCTCGGGCACGACGCTCGTGCAAGCGCTGGAGTCGGGCTACGACGCGACCGGCGTCGACATCGCCGCGTTCAACTGCCTCCTCATGCGCGTCAAAACGGCGCCGTACGACCTCGACACGATCGGAGAGGAGTTGCGCGACGCGTGTGTCCGCATCGCCGGCCTCGAGCCGCGTCGGGCGCGCGTGCCGCGGCGCCGCTATCTGCGCGACTGGTACGCGCCGCAGGCGGTGGCGGAGCTCTTCGCGTTCCGCGACCTGATCCCCGAGTACCGCCACGCCGACGTCCTCCGCGTGATCCTGTCCCGTGCGGCCCGGTCGGCGCGCCGCGCCGCGCACTTCGACCTCGAGGCGCCGCGCGAGCCGCAGCGGGGCGAGTACTGGTGCCACAAGCACCGCCGCACGTGCCGGCCGGTGGAGTCGGCGGTCGGCTTCCTGCGCCGCTACACGCTCGACACGCTGGCACGGATCGAGGAGTTCGCGCAGGTGCGCCACCTCGAGCGCGAGGCGACGGTCCTCCACGGCGACTCGCGCGAGGCGGCGCTCGGCGGGCCGTTCGACGCCGTGCTCACGTCGCCGCCGTATCCGGGCCTGATCGACTACCACGAGCAGCACCGCTACGCGTATGAGCTCCTCGGCCTCGACGACCGCCGGGAGCGGGAGATCGGCGCCGCCGAGTCGGGGACATCGCTCGGCTCGCTCGAGGCGTATCGCGCCGGGATCGCGGCGGTGCTCGAGCGCTGCGCGTCTGAGTTGCGGCCGGGCGCGCCGATCCTCGTCGTCGTCAACGACCGGCGCGATCTCTATCCGGACATCCTCGCGCGTGCGGGGCTCCGGCTGGAGGAGCGCCGCCGCCGCCACGTGAACCGGCGGACGGGCCGCCGCGCGGGCGAGTACTACGAAGACGTCCTCGTCGCGCGTACGTGCTGAGCCGTGCGCCGGGTCAGCGAGCTCACGGATGCGGTCAGTGCATTCCCAGGTGAGGATGTGACCATGGCTAAGCAAGGAAAGTTCCTCGGCATGCCGTTCGACTGGCGGAAGCCCACCGTGGCGCGAATCAAGAGCCGGGTGTGGAATCGGAAGAACCCCAAGCTGGTCGTCCCGAAGGCGTTCGGCTGGGGCTTCGACATCAATTTCGCGCGCCTGTTTCGACGTCACTGAACTGCGACGAAGTGACGACCCCACCGTCGGGGTTTCGCTCGTAGCGTCGGTGCGTGCTCGCACGCGCGCTCACGCATGCTCTGGTCGGTCTCGAGCCGCGCCGTGTCGACGTCGAGGCGCATGTCCGCGACGGCTTGCCGGGCTTCACGATCGTCGGGCTGGCCGACAAGGCATGCCAGGAAGCGCGCGAGCGCGTCCGCAGCGGCATCTCGGCCGCCGAGCTGAACTTCCCCGACGGCCGCATCACGGTCAACCTCGCGCCCGCGGAGCTGCGCAAGGAGGGCTCCGGCTTCGACCTGCCGATCGCGCTTGCGGTCCTGTGCGCGTCGTTTCAGGTGCCGGGAACCGCGCTCGCTCGGACCGCAGCGGTCGGCGAGCTCGCCCTCGACGGTCGGCTGCGGCGTGTCGGAGGCGTTCTCGCGGTCGCGGAGGGAGCTCGCCGGTTAGGAGTCGACCGGCTCCTCTGTCCGGCGGAGTCTGCGCAGGAGGCGGCCCTCGCCGGCGTCGAGGCTATCCCTGTCCGTCACCTCGCCGAGGCTGTCGCCTATCTCCGCGGCGAGCTTGAGCTCGCGCCCCAGCCGTACGAGGCGCCGAACGGAGACGGCGCAGTCGCGGCACACGATCTTGCGGATGTCCGGGGACAGGAGCGGGCGCGCCGCGCGCTCGAGCTGGCGGCGGCGGGCGGCCACAACCTGCTCCTCGCCGGCCCGCCCGGGACCGGCAAGACGATGCTCGCGCGGCGGCTGCCGGGCATCTTGCCGCCGCTCGATCGCGACGGCGCGCTCGAGGTCACCCGCATCCACTCGGTCGCCGGGCTCGTCGACGGTGCTCATCCGCTCGTCTCGACGCCGCCGTTTCGCGCTCCGCATCACAGCGCCTCGACTGCGGCGATCGTCGGCGGCGGCCCGCACCTCCGGCCGGGCGAGGCGAGCCTCGCGCACCGCGGCGTCCTGCTCCTCGACGAGCTCGCGGAGTTCCGGCGGGACGCGCTCGAGGCTCTCCGGCAACCGCTCGAGGACGGCTTCGTCGCCGTCGCGCGGGCTGCCGGGCGCGTCGTCTTCCCGGCGCGTTTCCAGCTCGTCGGGACGATGAACCTCTGCCCGTGCGGCGGTCGCGGCGATCCCGGCGCGCAGTGCAGTTGCTCCGCGCAGCGGCTTGCGCACTACCGCGACAAGCTTTCTCGTGCGCTCCTCGACCGGTTCGACCTCGTGGTCGCGATGCCGCGCGTGCGCGGTGTCGACCTAGCCTCGGCGCCCGGCGAGGCATCGGAGGCCGTTCGCGAGCGCGTCGCCGTGGCGCGAGCGCTACTCGACTCCCGGCCGCCGAAGCGCGACGCCGAGGCAAGCGAACTGCTTCGGAACGCCGTCGACCGTCTCCACCTGTCCGGCCGCGGTCACGCCCGCGTCGGCCGGGTCGCGCGCACGATCGCGGCGCTCGCGGGCGCCGAGAGCGTCCGGCCCGAGCACGTCGCCGAGGCGCTCGCCTACCGCTCACCCGACGAGTTGCGCGATGTCTGAGCTTGCGCTCGCCGTGTTCGCGTCCGAGACGGGGACGCACCTCGTTCGGCCGCCGACCGGCGCGCGTTGGGCGGAGTTCAGGCGCCGCTTCGACGAACGCGCCTACCTCGCCGACCTTGCGGCACGCGGCTTCCGCTTCGTCGCGCGCTCGGCGCCCGACTTCCCGCCGCTGCTCCGCGCGATTCACGACCCGCCTGCCGGGTTGTTCCTCCGGGGCGGCGCCAATCTCGAGCTCGTCGCGCAGCCGGCGGTGGCCGTCGTCGGCGCCCGCGCGTGCTCCGGCTATGGCTCATCTGTCGCTCGGAGCCTCGCGCGCGAGCTCGCCGCGGCCGGCCTCGTCGTGGTGAGCGGCCTCGCGCGCGGCATCGACGCCGAGGCGCACCGCGGCGCGCTCGACGCCGGCGGTGCGACCGTCGCCGTGCTCGGCTGCGGGATCGATCGCGACTATCCCGCGTCCCACGCCGAGCTAGCCCGGCGGGTGGCCGGGAGCGGTCTCATCGTCTCGGAGTACGCGCCGGGCGTCGAGCCGGCGCCGTGGCGCTTCCCGGCGCGCAACCGCATCGTCGCGGGCCTTTGCGCCGCGACGGTCGTCGTCGAGGCGCGGGAACGGAGCGGCGCCCTCATCACCGCCGATCTCGCGCTCGAAGAGGGGCGCGAGGTGTTCACCGTGCCGGGCGAGATCACGTCGGCGCTCTCCGCCGGGACGAACGACCTGCTCAA
>Ga0307372_10005307_pt1 | contig 19417 bp, 20 predicted proteins | sample OX1MG_FD_202533 | JGI IMG/M metagenome (GOLD analysis project Ga0307372, IMG submission 202533) | Soil microbial communities from Risofladan, Vaasa, Finland - OX-1 | ecosystem: Environmental > Terrestrial > Soil > Coastal area > Acid sulfate soil | place: Finland: Risofladan, Vaasa | collected...
TCTCCGCGATTCAGAATAACCGGAAACGGAATGTTTGAGAAGATCGCGTTCGTTAACTTTGTTTCTTCCCGGTGGGTGGCTATGCCAACGAACCTTTCAACTGCGCCGCGCGCGCATGGCACCAAATCGTCGGGTGGCCGGAATCGCGCGAGATATGTTATCGTTAAGGCGTTTCAACACGCTGTTTTATTTCCGCGTACCATGTCGGGGCGTAGCGCAGCCTGGCTAGCGCGCCTGGTTCGGGACCAGGAGGTCGAAGGTTCAAATCCTTTCGCCCCGACCATTATTTCCCCTCTCGATTCATTACGTTACACCGCGTTTTGCTGCACGACAGCAAGCTCTAAACTAGGTACATTAGGTACAACATCGGGGGTCTGAGCCGAAATCTCAAATCCCAAGCCGATTTTGTTCGCCACTTCTCTTCTGTATTGCACGTCATCGCGGAGCTTCGAGTACCCGTCTGTCACCGTCTCGTCCGCGTGGCCGAGCCAGAAACGAATCAGATCTTCTGGTGTTCGGTTTTTGCGGAGCCACGTCGTACGGAAACGCCGGAAGGCATGAAAGCCCGCTTTCGGTTGCCCCAACTTTTTCAAGGCGGGGTGCAAGCCACGTCTCAAGAGATTCGTCTGCGAGAAAGAATTCCCGTTCTTGTTTCGGAACAGGAAGCCGGAAGTGCGCTCTCCCACATACTTTCTGAGCATCTCTGCTAGAGCAGGACAGAGGTCCACGTCTCTGCGCCCGCCCTCGGTCTTGAGGAAGTCTTCTAACTTTCCTCTACGGACTTTCTGGCGAATGTAGAGAGTGCTGAAGTCGTTCGAGATATGCTTGTCGACTTCAAGTCCTAATGCTTCTCCAGCCCGGAGTCCCGTTCCACCAAGCAAGGCACAGAACATCTGCTTGTGCCCTTTGGAAGACCCGAGAATTCCGGTGACTACTTCGTTTGTGAAGTGCGGCGTGTTCTGCTTGCTCTTATCCACCACCGGCATGTCGACGAATTCGTGGTTCCATTTGCGAGGAAAGAGTTGCTCGCCTTCCTCGTTAACGGCAGAAGCCACCACCGACTTGACGACCTGCGAGTAGGTGTTGACCGTCTTAGGTGAGAGACCTGCCTTGACCATTCTTTCAACCAGCCCCTTGAGAGCTAGATTGCCCACGGAAGAGAGGGGTACATCTCCGAGGTTCGGCAGAATCCATACATCAAGGGCACCCTGCCACCATTCAACGGTTCCGGGAGCAATAGGCTTGCGCTTTCGTTGTTGCACGTGCTCGATCCACCATGCCGCTTGCTCACGAAACGTCACACCAAGAGAAACACCCTCCGCTTTGGCAAGGTGCTCCGGTGTGTCTGCGCCGCTCGCGGCAATGATTTCTCTTGCTTTCCTTTCCCGCTCGGGTTTAGTCAGACGTCCAGGCCCAGAGATCAGGCATATCTTTTCGCTTGCATGCATTCGTTCCTCTTGGCCCGGTACGTCCTTCCAAAACCTGACCACGTAGTATTTACCTCTGACTTCAATGTAACCACTTTGACCAGATCGGCGGCTCATGGACTTGCCTCTTTTCCGCTTTTCTGGCGTCGCTTTCGCGACTGTACCAACGACATCCCGTGACAGCAAGTGGTTCTTCGATTCCATTCTGGTTACTCGAAGTCTGGCAAATTGGGGCACGTGACCCGCTGTCTGCTAATGGCTAGGATCGCGATGGCTGTCGGTCTCGGGGAATGGGTACATGCTGCAACTGGTTTTGCCGCTGCCCACAGCGCCGAAGATGGCAATTCCCGTATAGAGACCGCGCTCGGCCCCGCAATAGACGAGCGGTGCGCGGAACCGACAGCGCGGAGGAAGAGGTTTGCCGAAGGGAACGGATAGACAAAGTAGAAGTGCATGCCCGTGGCCGAGGGCAGCAGGAATGCGAGGAAGTTTTTCGAATTGAGGATGCGCTGGATCATGCCTTCACCGCCTTGCTCGGAGCGTCGTCCTGCGCTTCCGAAGTTCTCTTGGCTTTTTGCGTGCCTCGCTGTTCGCGGAGCCAGCGTTTGAACTCGTAGTCCTTTTTGAAAACGAGGCGGACAGCGGAAGTGACAATGTGGTCGCGCGTACTGCCGATGAACTCGGCATAGTGGTCGAGCATCCCGATTAGGGGCTGCTCGATTTGCACTTCGAGGGTGACGATCTCCGGCGGTGTTGCTGGCTTCTTGATAATGGACATTGGCCGCCTCCTGAGTTGAATTGAAGTGAATCTCTGGAATCCGTGCTCGGGACGCGGGCAATGATTCAGCGCGGAGATTTCAAAGGGCGCGAGCGACCCCGAACACGGCAGTGGGGTCGCTCCCGCCCTTTCCGCGTTTTTGCCCGCGTCCCGGTTTCGGTGCCTTGCGTTCGCATCACGCTGTCGTAATGAGCTTTACGGGAATAGGTGCGGAAAACCGTAAGGAAAACCGCTAGGAGAAGCACTTTTCAGAGCGGTTTGCCGGTGATTGCCGAATTCTGGCCGAATGAGGAGTAATCGCGCGACAGTAAGCACGTCTTGAATTCGATTTCCTGACTGCGTCGCGCACGGTTTTCGAGAACCGCAACAAGATCTTTCTGCGTGAGGCGTGCCGCCTTCCAATCCTTAAAGGCTGATTCGAAAACTTCGCCCGCGAAACATTGCTTCGCGTGGTTCATGAATTCGATGTCGGGGTCTTCTAGCAATTCGTATTTCTTTGCTTCCCAACTCGCGCGCAGCTCAAAGTAGCGAGCGACCTGTTCGGAAAGCCTTCCGGGCTGCGGGTCTGCCACGTCGTTGAAATGGTTTTCTGCTGACTTGAAAAGCCGCGCGTGTGGGCTCGCAAAGAGAAAAGCGAACCGAGGGATTCGGCTTAGGAACGTGGCGTACGCGCTGAGGTGCGTCTTGAACGCTTCGAGGTTCCCGAACCCGGGATCAATGAAGCTCAGTGTGAGGCGCGGTTCGCTGGCCATAGTGGAATCCAGAAACAGGGGAAACTTGTCGACGAAGTAGCGGATCGTGTCAGGAACCTTGTTGGCCCCGCGATAAGTGCGGCCTGGCATCTCCTGCGGATGGATATGAAAGCGCTCCTCGAAGTACTGGACCTTCTCGGCCTCCCCTTCGAAATAGTCGTGCTGCAGATGGCCGAGGACAAAGTCAAGGATGGCGAGCCGGGTCTTCATGAATTCGAAGGTGTGAGTGCGACGATTGCGCAGATTCTCCCTCTCGATAGCTTGATAGATGCGCCGGTGGGCAAGGTGATAGACGTGGGCATTGTTCTGGTACTTGCGATCCCGCGCGTGTTTGTGCGACAGGAGCCGCAAAGTGAACGAGCGTGCCGCGCGGCCAGATTTGTTCCCGAGAAAATGGCAAAGCTGCGTCTGTGTGAAATAGCCGGAATGGATTGCGACGACATAGAGAAACCGCGCCTCGCGCTCGGTGTAGCCAAGATTCCTCAGTGCTTGGATGTGTTGATTCGAGAATTTCATAGGCTTAGGGTTTCATTGGTGAGTTCGGGGTCTCGGATGGCGGCGCGCAAGCGATCCGCTTCGTTTCCGGGGGCGTAGATCGTGAAGCCGGCCTTTGATTTCTCCGCAAGGCCTCGCTCACGGTAATCCTGCGTGGCGAGTTCGAGGTGCACGCGCGCCTGCTGGTGTTCGCGGGTTTCGTATTCGATTCGCAGGTCGGGCAGGGGTATCTTGCCGTCCACGACTGTCAATCCGTGCGTCTGAGCGATTCGTTCTCGCTCTTCTTTTTGCTGTTCAGGCGGAAGGTCTTTCAACTTTGCGAGATCACGGTAGAGGCTGCGCTTCAATTCGAAGTCGAGCACCACGCGGAGTTTCGTTCCGCCCTCGTTTGTGATTCGGTTGGCCCCTCTTTGTAGTAAAGCCGATAAACTTCGGCATCGTGCGCAGCGACAGCAACGCTTCCGGATCGAGGGGCTTTCCGGCTATGGTCCCCTGGCTTGGGGACACCTCGAGCGTGTCAAGTGGTGACGGCATGTTGTCCCGCTGGGAGGTGGGCTTCCTACGAGGAATTACGAGGAAGGCCGAAGGGGCGGGCTAGGAGCACCCCTCTACTTATACTAATGGGCAAGAAGTCCGAGAAACATTTCACGCAAAATGAACTTTTTTTGCTTTTGGGGCTCCGAAGGGACTCTGCCGGGGCCCGATTGGCGATTTGGGCGGGAGCTCCCGCCCAAATCGAGCTTTTTGTCAGCGCCGGTGCAAAATCCCCATAGTGCCGGTTGAAAAATCCAACCCTACTAGCGGTAAACCGGAGCGCATTCTGTACGGAGGAAGTTCCGAGACTTGCTAAGGGGGCGAGAAGTGCAAGAGCTAAAAGAACTGCAACGACAAGGAATGACCATCCACAGGATCAGCAAGCTGACAATCGACCTGAACCTGTTTGACAGATAACAGGCTGCTCGTGAAACAACTGAGGCCTAGTATAGCGTAGCCGCGAAGAGGTATGCACTTTATACGAAAACTGACAACAACATTGAGATTGTGGAACCCAAGGCGCATGGCCTTGGCTACTTTTACCCTCCGAAGGACTCCCCCCGAAGAGTGGAAGCATGAGGTTCCGCTCTGGATTTTTGAGGCATGGGACTGGATCATTCGCGGCGTCCTCGGACTGCAGCGCACCAAACCTGCATGGTTCGGTTTGCCGGTAATGGTAATGATGAAGCTCACACTCAGCACTCCGCATCATGCCCTAAAGAATCTTGCCAAGGGACCGCTCACACGCCCGTTTAACTTTATGATGTTGCCGCAAGTAACGCGCTTTGGAGGCCCGGAAAACGTTCACCCGGATAAATTCACGCCGATAACGCCATTCTCGTCCGAGCGAGACGAGTGGATGAATTCAAAGTGCATCAACATCCGCGATCAGGAATCACCTATTTATGAACTCACCGACGAGTACGATGGCCGCGGTGCTCTGGTAACAAATTTCTTCATGCTCCTGGACTCCTACCAAAACCATCTCGAAGCCAAAAGCCTCGGACCGGATGGAAAACCGTGCGATTTCAGAACGCGGGGTTTGTTGCAAAGAGCGCACGTCACAGCGAACCAGCGAACTGGCCGCCCGTTTACATCGGAAAAGAATCTGACCGGCATTGGGAAGAAGGCGAAGATTTGAGCCTTCTGGAATTCAAAGCTATCGAGTACAAACCGAAAGGGTATGCTGTTGCGACGGACGAACAACTCGCGCGGATCGTAAAGGTTCCCAAACGAGAATTCATACGCCGGGGAATCAATCAGCACACGCTGGAGAAAATCTGTAGGCGGGAACCTGTGCGAGCAGCAAAATTAGCGAAATGTCTAGAAGTGCTCGAAGGATTAGAAAATGGAGTAAGAGGAAGTCTGGACAGCGAGCGCCAGCGTGCGGAGAAATGGCGCGATTCCCAATAGCAGCACGGCGCCTGGAATGATGAGCCATTTCAGTCTGTCGCCCGCCAAAGCGAGGACGAGCGCAGACGCAGAGATTCATCTAGCCAAAAAAATGGGAGAACTCCGAGCAGCAGCGCGGCTCCGGGAATAACGACCCAACTCAGCAGGAGGCTGCTCGAGGTAGACAAAACCGGAAAAAATAGGTGCGCTGGCGGAAGCGCATCCACCGCCAGAAAGGGCAGCGATGTGCCCTTCTGCGCGACACTCCGCTGGCCGATAAAAATCGCGAGAAACAAGACCAGCGGAGAAAGGCCGGAGGCAATTTGCGTGGCGCGGGCGCTACCAGCGCGGCGCGACCAGTAGGCGCCGATGGCGCCTAGAAACGGGAGCATGCCCAACCATCCGAAATAAATTAGTAGCGCCGCGGCCCTATACCTTCGCAGATAGGCCAATAATTCAAGCAGGTTACAGGTGGCGTGCGGTGTCGGCGCATACGCATCGTAGACGCTAAATCCGGCGATCTGAGAGGCCGCCAGTGTAGCAGCGGCCGCAAATAGCATGACCATCCCCGGAAGCCAGAGCTGTCTGGTGCGATCGTTCATGATGCCCTCCTTGCGGGCGCGGAAAAGATGCGCGCCCAGGTGCTTGTCTTCGTGAAGCTCCGAGGCGGCGCTCTGCGTTGCGGCGGAATCGTCGAGGCCACACGCGGGCGCGTCGCTGCATAAATCTTCGAGATAGCCGGCGAGTTCGCGCGCGATTTCTTCGCGTTCGGCGGCGGAAAGTTTGGAACTCGCCAGCTTGCGCGCAGCTTCTTCGCGCCAGTCGGGGCGCCAATCACGCATGATGCGCCTCCGCCAGCCTCGCGAGCGCGCGAAACAGTTCGTTCCATTCCTTGCGCAAAGGCGCGAGCTTTTTACGGCCGGCGGCCGTGAGGCGGTAACAACGCCGCGCCCGCGCGTCACCGGTTTCGCTCCAGGCAGCCTTGAGCCAGCCGCGCGATTCCATGCGGTAGAGCAGTGGATACAGCGAGGCGAGCGTGAAGCGCAGCGCGCCGCGCGAGTTGCGCTCGATGCGCCGCGCGATTTCGTAGCCATGCAAGGGGCATGCTTCCAGAACCGAAAGTACCGCCAGCTCCGCACTGCCCCGTTTGATGTTTGCTCCGATCATAATGCTGCCACTATATAGGGACTCTACATATAAGGACAACTACTCTGCGGCTCTGCCATGCCCTATGAGTTATCAAGCCGCCATGGGGGCAACGTCTGTCCCGGAGGTGTAGCATTTTCCCCTCAGTGCGTAATACCCCCCTCAATTACTTAAGGGGTATGCGTATACGGCCCCGAAAAAGGGACCATCGGCTTCCCCGCGCGCGCCCCATCCCCCGTCAGCCGCGCTACGGGGTAAAGGATAGGGCTAGGCAAAAGTACCCCACCCGGCACGCGATTGCGCGGCTGATTTAATGGAAAAGGACGGAATCCCGTCGGGTCGCCAGGAACCCACGCGCGCATGCGCGAAGTGCTGAAAAAGAAAGGATGGATGCGCGAATTCGATGAATCGATGAAGTGACTGCCCTTCGCTCGCAAGTTCGCACTGCTCGCCTCAGTTGACCTGCGCCAACGGAATGATCACGCTGCCAAGTTCGCTGGTGCTCGGATCTTCCACGAGCACGCGCAACGTAGTCACGCCAGCTTGAGGCTGCACAAATTCGTGAAAGAGGATGCCCGACTTCAGAAGTGCGTCGTATTGTTTCTCCGGGAACTGAAGAGTGAAGGTCTTGCCAGACTGTCCAACCACTTTCCCCGTTTGGTCCTGTTCGACGATATAGACTTCGACGGAACCCTTGCGCAGTCCTCCGCTCTGCACCAGACGAAGACTGTGAGCGTCGATGGTGCACAAAACTCTGAGAGAATGCGGCGGCTGGTTCACGCGGTCCACTGTAGCGGTCAGCGGAATTGACGAAGATTCGATGGGACTCTGCACGGCGCTGACGAGCCTAAACTGATCTTCGTTCTTCGTTGCTTGCGTGTCCGGAAACGCGAAATAACCCTTCGGAGAGCGTATGGTCAGGCCTTTGCGTTTGGACTCTACTTTCAGCTCGTGAAATTTTCCATCAAGCGAGTCGCTTTTTATATAAAAGCCCAGCGTGTAAGTGACCTGTGAATCTTCCACGGCTTTGCGAATCGCACCGGTGATGTCGTTCGTATTCACGAAAGCCTGGCCGCCGGTTTCATTTGCGAGCTTCTGCATCGTCGCAATACCGATGGGCTGCGACGACTGCCCGGGCATATTGTCCCATTGGCCCGCAGCACCGGCAACCTCATCCGCGTCCGCAGTGCCAGGGACTAGCTCCGTCGCCACCGAACGCGCCAGCAGACCGCGCGCATCAACCGGATAAACGGCGATATTCGCCGGACTCAGCACGTGCGCCATGGCCGCACCCGAAAAAGGAAGGTTCGTTGTGAGCCAGACAAGATTTTTGCGTCCCGGAATATTCGCGACGTGCGCGGCAATCGCCTGCAACGCGGCCATTGTCTCTGCGCCGCGCTCCTCGTTTGCGCTTCCCGCTCTAAACACTGCGCCTGCATTCTCGAAGCCGTCTGCCGCGTGTCCAAAGACCGGGGGCTCCATGTGACCCGGCTCGACGACTGTGCGATTCGTAATTGATCTGGTGTCGTAGCTTTGCAAAATCGCGAGGAGTTGGTCCCGGTCGCTGGTGAAATCGCACAACACATGCAGCGAATGGCCAAGCCCGTAAATTGCAACGCGGTCTTCCGGCTGAAGCTGCTTTATGACTTCGATCAGATGTGACTTCGCGTTTCGAAGCGCAAGATCCTCCATCCAGTAAGGCGTGGCCTCGTACTTAGATTCCGGCGTTGAGCCATAAAGCGTGTTCAGATTATCGAGGAGAACAACAGTGATGCTTCTCGGCGCGGTCGCGCCATACTGCGGCAAGTCAGTGAAAGTGTTTTGCGGCAGCGGCTGCTGCGGTGGTTGTTGCGCGAAGGCGGCGGCATCGGCGGAGAAAATGCTGATCGTCTGCGGCTTGCCCCGGTCGAGTACCATGAAATCGTCCTTTGTTAAGTCAGCGACTGGGCCATTTTTGTCGCGAACAATGACACCGACTTCGACAAGCCGAGTGGAGATGCGAATCTGTGGAGTCTGTGGAGAGTCCCCCGGCGCAGCTGCAATTGGGACGAGCATCAAAGCAAGTGCAATGGCAAGGCGGGACATAAACATCCCCCATTTTTCCTGTGGCCCAATTGTACTCTGCTTAGATGCGAATTGACACGCTGGTGTGTTTTCACGAACAAGAGCAGCGACGCTAATCAGTTGAGTTGAGATAGGGGATGGTCTACCGCTAATCCTCATTTATGTCTACTTGCACCCACTTTGGCATTTCGCCACCCCAGAGGTAACGGGCTCTTTTTCATCCCGAAACGGAGGAAGGGATCGGAGTGCAGCACTCTTGTCCCTATGAATTCTTCGATTTCGACTGAGAGAGATGGACACCAGATGGAATAGTGGTAGGAACTGCGGTCTAACGATTCCAAGCTAACGTGAGGACTTAACGCTAAGTGCAACGCCAATCCGAGTGGAATTCGGTCAATCGTAATCTGCAGATCTCGACTGCTGCCCATGTCCACCAGCAAGGAAGCAACGTAGCCGCGGCGCGCTCTCAGAGCCCATACGGCGGACATGAACCCCATCATAGGAAGCATCAGAGCAAGGAAAGGGACAATCACTCCGTAATAAAATGTGATCTCGGCTACTCTCACTTGATCAAACCGTGTTTTCACTGCAGCCCATGCAAAGCCGCAGGCTAGCCCCAGTTTGGTCAGTGCACCTGGGACCTCGTTAAGATGTCCCCGCCATTCTTCCTCATACCGTTCGCGGTGTGCTTTGGGTAGCGCCCTTACTGCCACGCGCGTAATTCTCAACGCAATCCATGGCAGCCAAGCCATAACTTCACCCGCGCAAAGCTCGGCCAGAAGGTTGCTTAAGAAGCGTCCCATGCCAGCCCCCCGATTGCCGTTTTAATTTGCTTGAACTCTTTCCGTGCGCTTCGTGCTCCAATGGCTGTGATTTGGTAAAGACGGCGGCGGGGCCTGCCAAGCTTGTGCGGATCACCCACTTCCCATTGGCTTTCAATCCACCTGTGATGTTCCAAGCGCATTAGGATCGGATAAAGCGTGCCCGATGACAACTTGGTTAGACGAGCGATGTCCGCGCCGGAGATTTCGTGTTTCGCCGATAGCAAGGCACCCAAAACGTAGAGGGTTTGGGTCGTTACCTGAAAATTGTATGTCCCCATCGTTGTAACTCTACATAGGGTCTGTTGTAGCGTCAAGTCCGAAATCTGCTCATCAGGGGGACGGGTGGAGTACTTGCCAACCGGGACCTATGTCGCACGGGACGTGAACCTGTGCTCTCCGACGCTTTGAACGCATCCGTGGCTGCCGCTACCGAAACGGGAAAGAACCACAGTTTGATCGTAACGGATTGGACTGCGGCGCAATGGTCCGGAATGCCAAAACTCTAAGTCCCTCGACATGGGCATGCTCTTAACAACGCTTGCGGATGGGATTCTGTTCATTTCATTGATAGGTCCAAGTAAACTTAAATGAGGATTAGAAGCAGCGCGTGTTCTTCTTGCATGCCATACCTCGGGTGCCTGTTAAATATCCTCACCTAAATCGGATTTTTTGCTCATTAACGGAACGGTACGCATCAAGAAAGCATAGAAATCCTGAAATTCCTCCTGACCATATGCTAATGAAAATAATGGCGAGAGTTCGGTTTTTGAGAAATCTGGATCTTCGATGAAGAAGTGGAAGATCATCTCGTCGTAGTCGTAACGAACGGTGGACTTGTCCACTAGCGGGTAGCTCGGAGCGACCTTCGATTGTCATTTCTCGCAATCTGCGTTGTCTCAAGGTAACGAGCGCCCTAGTGCACGACTTACCAGGCATTTGACCGACGAGTCCGGTCTTTTTGCGAACATACAATAATCGGAACACAGAATCAGGTCTTCTCCAGCGTCCCTGCGAGAAACTCGCCCGTCTTCCAGTCGAGTGCAACAACTCTGTCGTCTCCCAACAGTCCAGCCAGAAGTGGCTGTTTTCCCAATGTGGCTCGATGCGTCTGGGCCATGGTTGCGCAATCGAGACCGATAACATCGCCACTGAATGGCCGTGTTACCAAACAAAGGGTGTCAGAACGGCACAGCGAAAACTCGCCTATAAACTGCACCGCGCTCTGTTCAGAACCTTGTAACCGCCTGCATGCGATTACGTTCAAGGTGGTCGCGTCGAGTTTCACGATTGTGTCATAGTCATTCGCCCAATACTCCCCGGCTGTCGCCCGGAGTTTGAGGTTTGGATTTCCGCCCCTGCCAGCGAGAGTCAGTTTCCTGATCGCAGTCCCACTGTCAGGGTCGTACAAGACCGGGTTCGAGTCTCTTTGGACAGAAACGATAAGAGCGTGACTGTTGGGAAGTTCTTCTACGGCGACGATACCTTGATAGCCCTTATCGTATTCGGTGTTGGTGTACCACGGAAACGTCTGAGACGAAATGCTCCCGTCGGGACGGACCAAGAACAAATGGAAGTCGTCGAAGGCGAATGCGACGTATGCACGCGGTAATTCCATCCAAGCAGAAGAGTCTCCAATGACTTTGGACTCAGTCTTGGCCCCAAGGAGGCCGGAACGTTGAAGTAGGATGGAAGATAGTCGTCGGGACGGCTCCGCATGGTTGTGAGCCGAGATTTCCAACTTATCGCCATCCCAATGATGTACTACGGAAAAGAAATTCTTGTTCCCCGCTTTGACGGTCAAGTATTTTGCGTCGCTGAGTTTGAGAACCTGTGGCGCAGCGTGGTCGATTCTGTAGACCCACAAACTGCCCTTGTGGGCCCATCCGAGGGAGCAGACCGCTTGTGTGCCTGATACGTTTATCAGCATGAACTCAGAATGGAAAACGAAATTATATGAGGCAAAGACGACGCGAGCGAAGCGAAATCTCTTTTGGGTTCTGGTTAACGCCGAAATCGGACGATTGTCGGCGAGTTTCCGATAATCCGTCCATTTGGGAATCACTTCTGGATTGCGTGGGGCTCTAAAGCCAATTGTCAGCAGACCTTCGCTCAGTTAGGGTTGGCGCCCAGTCGGCGGTGGCATTGGAATAAAGCTCCGAGGCATAGGCCCCCCGAGTCGAATCGTCTCGAATATCTTCAACAACAACTCCTGTTGTGAGCTGGTGAGATCTTTTGCCCAAAGACAAAGGGCGTCATGCGGGCTTATGCGGACATATATGCCTGTTATGCCGTTGCTTGGCGTCTGTGACTTCACCACCTTTGCATTACGCCCATCAACGAACTCCTTGGCAATTGTGTACGCTGGTTTCTTTAGGCCGCGAAGTTCAGTTGAGTATCGGCCATAATCGAACGTAAGCACCACGTCGCCGCCAACAAACTCGCCGACGAATGAATCAACTCCGGGTAGCTGGCGGAACTGCCATCCCGGCGGAGCCGAAATTGAGAAAGGGCCAGCATCGAGTTTCTGCCAACAAGTCGGAATTGCAACGGATGCTGCGTCGCATTGAATCACGTTTTCGATGCTGCTTCTCGCGACTGGAGCCGCGTTAATTGCTTGTATGGCCTCCCGGTTAGAGTCTTGGATTCGCGCTTCCGGATACAGGAGGACCTTCTCCTTCCAGCTGTTATTGAGGCCGCTAATCTCAAGGTCTAGCTCGGCCATTCCTACTCGGCCCCGCAGGTCAACAACCTCGGCGTTGGACGATATGGGGATCAAATCAATCGTGATATTCCAATCTCTGACGCTCCATTTGTCAATTCGATAGATCTGCGCGCCGTAACTGTGAAGACTGGTATCGGAAGGAGAGACACGGGCGCAGTAACCAGTTGAATCAGCGCGAAGTTCGAGGCGCGTGAAGGTAAGTTCGTCTTGGTCAAAGCCAATCCACGCACCCACCAGTTCGTTTGGCGTGGGAGGGGCGGCTCTCTTTGCTTCTTGGGCATAGCCGAAAGCGGGCAGCGAGAAAATCACCAGGATTGCGAGCATGAGCCGCGTGTGCACAGCGCCTCCGTTTCATATACAGCACTCTACGCGGATGTCTACCAAATTTCCAGGTAGCTGGGTCGTGGGCAATCCGGAAATTGTCGCCACCGGGAAGGCAGCAACGCTGCAAAGTCCACTCGGTCTCAAGTCCGCACCCTCTTGTGGCACTTTCTGTAGAATGCGTTTGTATGGAAACGCTTGCGGTCCAAATTGTGAAGTTCGTCGACGACGCGCAGCCTAGCATCGTCGCTTGCGAATTTTCTGACGCCAGCGGTCGCCGCCATACGCTCATCGACAAAGTTTCGATTTTCAGCAACGAACTCTTGGACTCATCGAGCAAGTACCCTCAGGATGGTCTTGTTCGTTGCGAGGTGTTATCTCGATGGCGAGACAACGATGATCGGGAACTCCTCCGGATTAGCATTGCAGGACCGGATAGCGTTGAACCGACCGAAGGGTTGTCGGAGTTCGTAGTGTTTTCGAGCCAAGTACGCTGACACGCAGGAAATGGACGGTTATGCGACTTATCAGGTACTACTCGCGCGCGCATTCACCTTTGGCGAACCTGAGTGTTACTTCCGAAACGGATAGGTCGCTCCCATCGACAGTTGCGTCGTTCGTCTCGGCTTTTCCCGTTGTTCCGATTCTGCAGAACGCTTCGGCGTGAATCGTGTACCGCGAGCTGAGTAGCGGGCTTAGCCCCACTTGAGCGAGGGGACTTGAAGAAGCTCCGCATAAGAAAGGAATAAGGTTGTGACGTCCAAAGCATCTTCGACTTGTTCTCTTGAAGGTGGAGCAAATTCATGTTCGAGGCGGTTTCTTAATGCATTAACACGACGAAGAATTCTTGGAGCAACAAGTCCGGATTCGGATATGAATTCGATCTTCTTCGGAATGTTCCAACGTTCTTTTCTGGCAAGCGGGAGAAATCCTAATCTCCGAACTAGGCGATCAATTTGAGAATCAATTGCTCTCTTGCTGTTACCAAGACAGTTGACCCGGTGTCTTTCTTCTTCTAACGCTACAGAATCCTCGACGGCGAAATTAAGGAAATCGCGAGGTCCCAGAGATGCTTTGGGTCCTGGTGCCACGGGTGGACGAGCTATACCGGCTCTGATGTAGTGAAGGTTTTGATCGTATCCGAAGAAGGAACACATTCCGCGCTTGAATTCATCCACGATTTTATTTTTTTCCCATACTTACTCTCAGGAAAACCAGCGCATATGATGCGGCAACTGTTCGAGTGACCGAGCAATAACATAGTATAGATGGCTAACCAAGAATATTCGGGATGACCGAAATCGCCTGCTTTAGTTCGGGTGCCTTCACGAGATAAGCTTCCATGAATACGAATACTTTCAGATGTCCATCTCGGGGATGAACAATTGTTTTTGCAAATTCGTCTAGCGAACTGCTATTCATCGGGCGGACGGGAGCCGAGCACCACTCCGTCGCGGTACAGTCCCAATTCCAGCACGGCGGGAGTGCCCTCCTCCTCAAACTGAAGTCCTTCTTCGTCCGACCTCGCCAGCACCGTAACGCGCCATCTGATTACGACCGCCCCAACGCCAAGCAGCGCGATCATTGCGGCCATCATTCCAGGCTTCTGAAGCGCTTGCTGCTCCCATATGACGCTCTGCGCCACGAGCGAGATGAGGATGACGGCAGCCACGACGATCATATGGACTTGCGATTTCCCCGGCAGATACGAGCAAGTGAAAGGAATCTTGCGAAAATTATACAGCGCGAGGTCGGCGAGAATCACTCCAACCAGGCCAAGAACTACGAGATGAGCGGCAGCCTGGGGCCATGGCCAGAGCCAAAAACATACCGCCGCCGAAATGACCGAGACGGGTGCCACGGAGAGCAACAGCAGCGCTCGACGGCTCGCTATCAGAATTCTTCCTCCGTCACGCAGCCCGACAGCGCGGAATATCCAATTGGCTCGCAGCTCCAGCGGAAACGCGAATACCACGCGCAATCCGATCACCGCTAGCGCCATTATCATGACGCTTGCCGCCAACATCACCGCATTTGGCCGGTACCAAACGATGACCGGCGCGTCGGCACCTTGCGGCGTCGCAAGACCCGATATCAGAGGAATGGTGAATGCTAAACCGATTCCCAAATAGAACGCCAGAACCAAACGATGTTGCCGGCTGCGAGCCAGCGTCCGCACGCTAAATTGCCCGATGGCTGTTTGCACGCCATTCCCAAAGCGAGGCAGCCATCGGAAACTGCGCCGGGCCGATGTGATATCCGCCTCCTCGACGATCTGGCGGATGGTTCGCATATAGGAGAACGCGTATGCCGCGGCCGCTGCAAGTACAGTGATGGCGAGCGCTAGCCAAGCCCTCCGAGCGAGCGGAGCCAGAGTCGGCGGCATTGATCCATTCAGCTGACCGAGGAGAGCTTGGAACCAATCAACGGCAGGCTCCAGAAAGTACACGGACACGAACAAACAGAACGCAGCCATTTGCAGAAATCCCGAGACGCGGAGAAACAACTTCCGCGGCAGGATTTGCGCGGCCAACCCTTGAATAGCGAGCACGCCGCAGTAGATAAGCGCGCCAGCAGCCAGCATCGTGAACCAATAGGCCGCAAACGACCGCACGAGGCCAACGAAACCAGCGCGCCGCACAGAAAACACGAATGGCCAAGTCAGACCCGCCCCGCAGTGCAGCAAGACCACCACAAGTCCCAGCGCCGTCGCTGTCGCCGCCACTTTTGCGAGAAACATTGTGCGCGCACGCACTGGGAGAGGCGCCAGCACAAACACGTCGCGACGATCTGGAAAAACGGAATCCCAACTGAGGACGGCGAATATGCCTACCACCACCATCGTCACCGTAATCAGCATGTGCTCGGTGTGCAGCGTGAGCTCCAGAAGCGCCTGAGGACTTATGTTCTTATCCATGAAGAGAGGACCCAGCCCGCTCACCACGCTGAATAGCACGAGCAGCGCCGCGAATTGTCCGAGCAGTTTATTCGCGTCGCCCAGCGCGTGAGCGGACAGAACTTCGAGGTCGACCACGCGGAAGAGAAACTGGCGATAAAGCACTCGGAACTGCGGTTTCGTGTTGGTTGTTTCGCTCATGCGTGAATCAGGTCTGCAATCTCGCGTGAAATTGCGGCCGTGTCCTGTTCCACGGCAAGTTGCGAGAAGATGCCTTCCAGTGTGGGCACGGCCATCAGCGTGCGCAGGCGCTCGATGGAGTCGTCGGCAACAACCTTGCCGCGATTCAGGATCACCACATGGGAGCAGACCCGCTCGACCGTCTCCAGTTCATGAGAGCTGAACAGCACCACTTTCCCGCGCGATGCCAGTTCCTGAATCAGACTGCGCAGCACTAAACCGGTACCCACGTCGAGCCCGGAAAAAGGTTCATCCAGCAACAGCAAATCTGGATTGTGCATTAGTGCCGCCGAAAGGAGGATCTTCTGGCGCATCCCTTTTGAATAGGCCGCAATCGCCGCGTGTCTACTGCCGTGCAGCGCGAAGAGCCGGAGGAGTCCGTCAATGCAATCGGCTGTCGGTTTCGCAGGCAAATTCCGCAATTGGCCAACCATGGTCAAGTACTCGAGGCCGCTCAGATGCGAGTAAAGGTGCGGCTCTTCAGGGACGTAGCCCATCCGCTGCTTGTAGGCAATCAAGTCGCGCTCGATTGGCTGGCCTTGGAAAAAGATTCTGCCGGAGGTGGTTTCCATTAGGCCGGTGATCATTTTCATGGTGGTGGATTTGCCAGAGCCGTTCGGTCCGAGGTAGCCGGTGATTTCACCTGCGCGCGCCGAGAAACTCACGTCGTCCACGGCGGGACTCCGCTTGAATCGCTTGCAAACGTGGCGCAGTTCGAGCATGTACTCTCCTTGCCGCTACCCTATGTAGCAATCTATCTAGGCACTTGTCAAGTAGCATGCTACATAGATACAATCCCGCCCATGGCGTCGGAGTCGAGGCTTTCACACACCGCTGCGATCATCTTGCAGTCCATCGATGCGGGGCACGCGTACGGATTCAGTGTGATGGAAGAGACCGGCTTACCTAGCGGAACCGTCTATCCTGCGCTGCGGCGGCTGGAGCGCGACGGGCTGATTCGCTCGCAGTGGGAATCCGAGAAGATTGCTGAAACTGACCAGCGGCCGCCGAGGAAATACTACCGAATCACGCGCACTGGCAAAGCTACGCTGGCCGCCTCGCAGAAACGATATCCGCTTCTCGCGAGATTATTCCCGGTGCACGCCGAGGAGAAGGCGTAATGCTTCGCACTTTGCATATCGCCATCCTCCGCAACGCGGCGCTGCTCGTGCCAGCTCCCGAGCGAGGCGAATGGCTGGCCGAGTGGAAAGCGGAGCTTTGTTATGTTAGTCACGATGCGACGCATTTTTGCCTTGGTTCTTTTCGCGATGCGCTTTGGCTCAGGCGCAAGAGCTTTAGCGCACGGCGCGCATTCAGTTTGGATTCGCCGTTGCGATGCGTGCTGTTTCTGGCGCTTCCTGCGGCGTCGAGCTTCCTCTTGGCCTTCGGACTGCCCTCTCGCGAACTCTTCATGCCTCTATTCTCGCCGCAGGGCGAAGACCAGTTCGCGTTCGGTTGCTTTTGGTTGTGTTTCGAATCTTTGTTGGTTCTGTTGACGCTTAATCCACTGGGACTTGGCGAGTACCCGGCAAATCGCTATGCGCCCGCGCTCATAATCAGGCTGCGCCGATGGGTTTTTCTCGCCATCAAAATTGCCCTGCTTCCTCTGATTTTCATGTTCGCCAGCATCGCCCTTCTGCCTATATTTCCACCCGCGCTGTGGATACTATTTTTTGGCTGGATCGCCGGATTCCGCTGGGCCCTGGCGGATCAGAAGCAGCGATGCGCGGTCTGCCTCCGTTTACTTTCCAACCCCACCCGAATCGGCAGCCCTACGCAGAGCATTCTTGGATGGTACGGCACCGAACTCGTCTGCACCCGTGGCCACGGAATGCTCTATGTCCCAGGCGCTCCGACAAGCTGGTGCAGCACGCAACGCTGGCAATATCTCGACCCCACCAGGAGCAGTCTGCTTCCTCAGGCAGTCACGAGAAGGGGAGCCGTTCCACGACTCTAGATCGATCTAGGTACAAGTTAGGTACAACTAAGAGAGGGGAAATAACGCCTCTTGTCCCATAAGCGACGCCAAGATAAAGCGTTATGGGATTGACATGATTGGTTCGGGACCAGGAGGTCGAAGGTTCAAATCCTTTCGCCCCGACCACTCCACTCCCGTTAAATCAATAACTTACCTACGCGCCAGTTTGTGAACCGTCGGAGACTTGAGTCCGATTGGGTCCAAATACAAGCATTTCGACGCCCGCCACTGCCTTACGCTGGTCCTCAGGGATGGCGTGCAGGTAAACCTCTCTTGTGATTTCGGAACTTGAGTGTCCCAACAGAGCTTGCACTGTTCCGAGCGGTGCCCCTGTTGCGTCGAGCATCGTTGCGTGCGAATGGCGCAGGGAATGCCACGTAATGCCTCCGAGCTCCAACTTCTTGCACGCTGGCTTCAAATACCGGCGCAGCAAATTGTGCCTGTTGAGTGGACCGCCTGCTCCTGTCGTAAACACCAAGCTGTTTGGGTTCACTTGACCTTGGCGGAGCTTCTTGAGCAAGGCCACGGCTTCTGACCCCAAGGGAATGAGACGAGCACTGCGGTCCGTCTTGGGAGTATCAAAGTGGCCGTCATACACCGTTTCGATTACGCGCAGTGTACCAGCGGTCAGATCGATTGCCTTCCAACGGAGTGCGAGAAGCTCGCCAACCCTCAAACCCGTCAAGACCAACAGTAGAGGGATCGATCGAGATGGCTCGGAAAGCTCCTTTGCCAGTAGGTGGACTTGATGCGGTTGCAGGATAGGTTTCGGAGACAGATTGCGTGGGCGTCGAGGCAACTCGGTCTTCAAAACCGGATTTTGGTTGATATATCCCCAGTCCTCAGCAGTCGTTAAGGTCCTCCCGAACACGCCGCGAATGTGTTTTACAGTTTTCCACGCAAGACCAGAACTCAGCTTGGCTGCGAGGAATGACTGGATGCACTCTCGTTTGATATCCGTAAGGCGAATGCTGCCGAAGCTGGGAAGCAAGTGGACATCGAGGATGTAGTGATAATGCTTCTGTGTTGCGTACTTCAAAGTTTGGAGAACGACAGGCATCCAGTCCTTCGTAATGAAATCCGAATAGCTGCGAGTGGACTGTGGACGCTGCGTTCCGCTGTTAATTGGATTGAGCCGTTTTGACAAGATCTCCATGGCACGTGAGCGCGAAGGGAGTTCGGCGACTGTGCCTAGAACCTCCGCGCGCCTCGTGCGTCCGATGGAGCCGTCAGGATTGATGATTTCCTCCCACCAGCGGGCTACCCATACTTTGTTTCGTCGGCCACGCCGGAAGAGTGATCCGTGCTGAAAGCGTCTGCGAGCCATCTTCTTGCCTCCATAGATGGCCCACTTAACTTGTTCTGCGTCGTTTCTCAGTGTAGTCCGCATGTCAAGCAGCATGGGAGTCTCGTCGTTGAGCTTCGACCCACGCCATTACGTCGTCCTGGCAGAAACGCCAGTACTTTCCAAGCCGGTAGCCCGGCAATCGTTCAAGCGAACGTTTTCGGGTCCGTCCGTAGACCCAAGACACAGGCACCTGCAACAAGTTGGCCACTTCGTGAACCGTCAGGAGATGGCCATCGTGTCTTTCTTTTCCCGCTGTGGCCGTGGAGTGCGCGGCATTGCTCGGAGAGGTCGTTGACAACTCTTTTGAGGATGATGCAGATAGAAGGGGTAGCTCTTCCTGCGAGCTGCCTGACGCTCGCTCGGGATGATTCAGGATCGAACGCACTGCAAAGCGCGGGGCATGCTGTCTTGAGGACGCTGTATTCTCGCGCATACCGGATTGGGTTGAACGGGGATTCATAGTTGTTACGCGGTCTTCGTAAGAAGGCCTCCTTTGATTT